>Ga0206127_1003721_pt1 | contig 13874 bp, 4 predicted proteins | sample Helgoland_Spring_6_FD_148646 | JGI IMG/M metagenome (GOLD analysis project Ga0206127, IMG submission 148646) | Pelagic subsurface seawater microbial communities from Kabeltonne, Helgoland, North Sea - Helgoland_Spring_Bloom_20160419_1 | ecosystem: Environmental > Aquatic > Marine > Epipelagic ...
TGATCAAAATGATACGCAAATTGATCCCAAGAATCGTTGTTTGATAATTCTTGATCAATACTTCTAATGAGATGTTTAAGCTCATGATTAGCTCCTCCTTTATGCAAAGTATTACTAATTTTTTCTTGAACATTTTGAATAAATTCTTTATTCTTAAGCAATTGCATCGTAATCGACGTTAATTGATCGTTTTTAAGGTCGAGTTCTGTTTGTAATTTTTCGGAATTCAATTTATCAATCTCCTCATCTTTAATCTTAAGCAATTGCATCGTAATCGACGTTAATTGATCGTTTTTAAGGTCGAGTTCTGTTTGTAATTTTTCGGAATTCAATTTATCAATCTCCTCATCTTTAATCTTGAGTTCTTTTTCTTTTTCCTCTGTAATAATTATTCGCTCCGTTTTATACTTTCTACGTTGCATTATAGGTATTAAAATAAAGCTTAATAATCCCAGGCCAATATATCCGAGCCTTGCTGCTTGCGATGCATACCAAGGTGCTAAGACTTTAAACGCAAAGCCCGAGGTTTCACTTTCTATACCATATAAATTTAGTGCCTTAACCTCAAAAGTGTAGCTGCCATATGGCAGGTGTTCGTAGCTTTTTTTGCTCATAGATGACCACTTAGACCAGTTTTCATCTAAAGGGGTTAATCTATAGCTATAGGTTAGGTCTTCAAAACCATCAAAATAAGGCGAAGCGTAGTTTATTTCTATAGTATGGTTTGAATCTAATTCTAATTTTTTTGTAAATGACGGATTTATAATCGATGTAGAATCTTCGTTCTTTGTGACTTCGATATGTCTTATAATTACTGAAAAATCTTTGTTAATAAGATGTTCTTTTAAAGGATTGTAATGGATAAACCCCTCTTTGGCACCCACTACTATATTGCGTTCATCGATAACTGAAATATTAGGAAGATCATCATTTATAAACTTATTAATATGCTTAAATACTGAGGTTTCTTTCTGAAACTTGCCATATTTTTCTTCTTTAAGAACACCAAGTTCTTGGTTTTGAATGTAATAAATGGAGTTGTTTTTGTCTGTTACCAGTTCACTCACATGCTCTTTGCCAAGTATTTCATCAAAAAAACTGTTTAAAGAAAATTTTGAAGTTTTAGGATTAAAATCATAAAATCCTTTTTCTGAGGTAAATACCAACTTGCCATTTAATAAATAAGAGCTTATTAAAATGTTAGAAGGGAATCCACTATGCTCTCCAAAATGCTGAATATCATTTTTAAGTTGCATATTGCTATCCAATCTCAATTTGTATGCTCCTTTGTAGCCATGCGTCATCCACAATATAGAATCATTTTCGAACTCTAAAATTCTTGAAGATTCCGTTAGACCAGGAATTTGTCCTGCTCTATTCCATTTACCGTTTCGTTTCTTAAAATATCTGATACCTTGATAATCTCCACCCAATATAAGATTGGGGTCAGTTGTTTTTATGAATTTCCAGCTACCAATGTCATGAAATTTATCTAAACTATTCGCATTAATTTTAAAGGCGCCTTGATGGTGATTTAGAATCAGTTCATTATTTATTTGTGAAAAATCATAAACTTGCCCTTCACTGCCCGACATAAATCGATACTTGACATGCTTCTTAGGTTTATTTTTATAGTTCTGTGTAAAAACACCATTACTAGTGCCTAAATAAATGGTTTCATTAAAATTATGAGCTGCATATCCGCTACCTTCAACATTTACCTCTTCATTGATCAAAGAAAAAGGTAAACTCATTTTTAAATAATCAATACCGTTATTTAGGGCAATCCATAAATTATGATAACGGTCTTCGTAAAGTGCCCGCACTGTTCTGTCGGATAAACCGATCTTTTTTGTAAAATGCTGCTTTATTGTGAAGTTGGGATTAAGAATAAAGAGTCCATTGTTTTGCGTACCAATAGCAAAATCGGCATTGCTTAGTTTGATAGCTGTGTTAATTGATCCGAATTTCTCTGAATAGTCTATGTAAGGTGTATTTGAATTACCAGACTTATAGATAACTCCCGTTCTGCTCAGATAAAAATCATCATCTGCGTTTTTCATGATGGCAGCGAGTTCTGGCAACGATTCTGTGCCTGAGATAAGTTGAAATTCACCATCAACTAGTTGAAATAAACCTTTTTCGTAAAATTGACCAAATAGTGTATTCCTATGTTTAAAACAGGTTTGTAAAAAGCCTGGGGAGTCTATTTTTTTTATTTCTACACCATTAAAAACTAAAAGTTTGCTTTCTGTATTAAAAAAAATACGCTCATTAACTTCAATAATTTTCCATATTTCGGAAATCGATCTAGAATCGGGTTCGAGTTTATCTACTAATGAAGTAAAGTTAAAACCATCTTTGTCATTTTTGAAATAACCAATTTGGTTCTGACCACCAACAAAAACTCTATTCTGACGATCTATTTTTACTGCCCTTATTTTTGTAGAAAAAGGGACTTTGTATTTTTTCCATTGATTTCCATCAAATTCTAACAAGCCTTCATTGTTGGCAACGTATAATATGCCATTCGCATCTTGGTCAAAACTCCAGTTTTGAATGCTTCCATTATAAATTTCTGAACTAAAATGAGATTTTAGAGGAATTTTGTTCAAGTAAAAAGCACCATTTGATTGCGAATAAAAATCACTTATAAATAAAAAAATAAAAATAAAATTGAGTATTCGAAAATACATATAGAGAGTTAAATTAATTTATCTAATGTATAAATTAAATTCATTAAACTCAATAAAATCAATGTAAAATAAATTTTATGAGAGTTTTTGATGAGTTGTTTTTTTGTTAATTATGAGTTTTTGATGTATTGTATTTTATTTTTAGTTGTGTTTTTAGTAATAAATTTAACAACGTAAAAATTTTACAATGTGTTTTGATATGTGTATTTTTAAAGAATTCAATTATTTCAGCTAATTGGTGAAAAGCATAAATGTTAGAAATTAACTTTCACATACCACATCACAGTTAACTTAATTAAAAATTTAATGATGAAAAAAATTACTTTACTTTTTATTTTCGCTTTTAGTGTGATGAATGCGCAAGAGGTGACACACGTAGATTTTGATTCAAACAATCCTAACATTGTTTTTAACAGTTGGAACACCTCTTCCACTTTTGCTAAAGTGCCAAACCCATTATCGGATGCAACAAACGCGTCTGCTTTTGTTGGACAATTTACATCCGGTGACAACAATGACATTGGTATTGGAGTCATTGATGCTACAACCGTCTTTACTTTGCCTTTTAATTTGGAGTCAAACCCAGTTTTTAAAATGAAAGTTTTTTCAACAAAAGAAATGGATGTGACATTCCACTTAGAAAATGCACCAGATTGGGGTAATAACATTGAGGTATCTTCTTCTGTTGGAGCTTCAGATGTGAATAAATGGGTTGAATTAAGCTTTGATTTTACTGCTAATGCATCTAATATTTATATGAACAATATTGTTATAAAAATTGGTGGTGCAAATGTTGCGCAGGGAGATGTCTTTTTCTTTGACGATATTAAAGGTCCTGCAATGTATGCCAAACCTACACAAAATTACAATCCGGCAAATGCTGCTTCAGATGTTTCTATCTCTACCAATTTAGAAATAGCGTCTAATAGTAAATTTAGGAATATAGACGATTCAGAAATTATGGATTTTACGGATAAATTAGCGCTAAAAATAGGAGATGAGAATGGAGCAGATGTGCCATTTACAGCTGCTATTAATGGTGATAAAAATACAATTACAATTGACCCAATCAATGATTTAGAGAATTCTAAAACTTATTGGTATGGAATTATTGACAATGCCATAGAATACACAACTGATGAAGCGGTTACTGATGTTTTTGCGTCTTTCACAACAAAAGCAGCTGTTTCTGGAGATCTTAACGTAATGTTATTCGATTTTGATACAACCAATCAAGATCTAGGTTTTTCATCTTGGGGTGGTACAGGTTTTGCTAAAATTCCAAATCCAGACAAATCAGGAATCAATACTTCAGATAATGTTGCAGAATACACACACGCCGGAAATGATTCTGGTTTAGAAAATAATCTAGTAAATGATGCAACACCTTTAACTCCTTTTGACTTTTCTGAAACGCCATTTATTAAAGTGAAGGTTTGGGTAAATAAACCAGTAGCGGTATCTATTAAATTACAAAATTATCCTGAATGGGGTCAAGGGCATGAACAAAAAATTGATGTAACAGAAACAAATAAATGGGTAGAGGTGGTGTTTAGTTATGGTTCTATTACAGCAACAAATTACGATAGGGCTCAAATTTATTTTGATAAAGACAGATCAGGAGGTTCAGAGGCTGGAGATAAGTTTTATTTTGATGATTATTTAAAGAGTAATGTTGCGCCAAATGTGGTAACTGAATTAAGTCCTTTAGAGGCTGCTACGGATGTTTCGCAAACTGCTGTTCCAACCATTTCATCCAATTTTCAGTTTGTAAATTTAGACGGTTCAACAATTACAGATGTTTCTCCTTTTGTTGAATTAAGAGAAGATGATGCTTCTGGAACATTAGTGTCTACAATCGCTTCTATAAATGCTGCTAAAAATAGTATTTCTTTAAAACCATCAGATTTACTAAAAGCGAATACACAATATTGGTATGGTATTAAAGATAACGTAATTAAGTACAAAGAAAATAATACGAATATTACTGCTACTTCCGCAATGTTTACGACAAAATCAACAGCTATTAATTTTGTAATGTATAATGATTTTGATGGTACTTCATTAACCACAGTCTCTGAAACGATGGGAGATCCGGCCGGAGCTTTTACAACGGTAGCTGATCCTGCTGGAGGAGAAAATATGGTGGCCAAATGGGACAAAGGAAACTCATGGGGTGGATGGGAAAGAATTCACTTACAATTAAACGCTCCTTTTGATGCGACCAAAGATGATATCTTTTCCTTTAGAGTGTATTCGCCAATTAAAACAGGGATTCGATTTAAATTAGCGAATGCAAAAGAGGATTCGGAAATTACTGCTAATTATGAAACTGATGAAGAAATTATATTAGAAAATCAATGGCAAACGGTATATTTAAATACATCGGAGTTAGCAGATGGGGTAAGCTTTGACCATATATTTATTTTTCTTGGAAGAGGTGCATCTGGCGGAACAACTTTTTATATCGATGATATTAAAGGTCCGCAATTACAAGGTACTGCATCTGTAAATGTTTTCGAGAAAAATAAACTACGTTTTTATCCAAATCCTGCAAATAATACGATTCACTTTTCAAATTTAGAGATGGATACATTTGTTAAAATTTATGATATTAATGCGAAGCAAGTTTTAAAACAGAAAACGAACAACAAAAAATTATCTATACGTACTTTAAAGTCTGGTTTTTATTTTGTTGAAGTGAATGGCGCATATCAAAAATTAATTAAACAATAAATATTTTAACAGCATAAAGTTACTAAGCTTTATGCTGTTACTTTTAAAAAAGAAGCATGATTATATTTAAAAGCTTATTGTTAAAATCAGTTCATCTTTCTTTGTTTTTTCTCACATTTTCTTTTTTTTCACAGTCTATCATAAAAGGTGAAATTTATGACAACCTTGGCAATCCTTTACCAGGAGTAGCGGTAATTGTTGAGGGAACCACGAATGGAACTGATTCTGATTTTGATGGAAAATATTTGATTAATGTAAAGAAAACAAATGCTACCTTGGTCTTTTCTTATTTGGGATTTGAAACTAAAAAGATAGCAATTGGTACTCAAAAAATTATAAATGTAATTTTAAAAGAGAGTGCAGACCAATTAGATGAAGTGCAGATTGTTGCATTTTCCAAACAAAAGAAGTCGAGCATTGTTGGTTCTGTTACAGCTATAAAAGTAGCAGATTTAAAACAACCAACGGCCAACATTACAAACTCTTTGGCGGGGCAAATTTCAGGGTTAATTTCTTATCAAAGGTCTGGTGAACCTGGTGCAGATAACGCTGCTTTTTTTATAAGAGGGGTAACTACATTTGGATTTAATAACAGCCCTTTAATTTTATTAGATGGTTTGCAAATTACTACTTCAGATTTAGCACGTTTAGAACCAGATAACATCGCATCTTTTTCTATTATGAAAGATGCTACGGCAACATCATTGTATGGTGCAAGAGGTGCAAATGGTGTGGTTTTAGTAACGACTAAAGAAGGTAAAAAAGGAAAAGCAAAAGTATCTGTTCGTTACGAAAATTCAATGTCTGCTCCATCACAAATTAATGATTTTTTAGGGGCAGTAGATTATATGGAATTGTATAATAGAGCGCAAAGAATGAGAGATCCTTCTGCAACATTATTGTACTCTAAACAAAAAATTGAAGGTACACGAAATGGATTAAATCCTAATATTTATCCGGATGTAAATTGGCACAACGAATTATTTAAAGATTTTACTTTAAATAGAAGATTTAATGTGAACATTAATGGAGGTGGAGAGGTGGCTCAATATTATTTGTCCGTTACCAGTGCAAAAGAAACGGGTTTATTAAAAGTAGATAACTTAAATAATTTTAATAACAATATAGATATTAATAGATCTAATTTAAGAGCTAACATTAATATTAATTTAACCAAAACGACTAAAGTTGCTGCTAAATTCTATTCATTATTTGAAAGGTATAATGGGCCTGTGGTAAGTGCATCAGATATTTTTTATCAAGTTTCTCAAGCAAATCCAGCGAATTTTCCAAAAGCTTACGATCCAGATTTGGCAACACAAAATTTTAATCATACTCTTTTTGGAAATAAAGCGAATGGCGGTTTTCCAAATCCGTATGCAGAGAGTGTTAAAGGGTTTAAAGATCGATTTGCAAATACAACTTTAGCACAATTTCAGGTTAAGCAAGATTTAAATTTTATTACGGAAGGTTTAAAATTAAGAGCTATGGCCTCTGTAAGAACATATACAGAAAATCAAAATGAGCGTAGTTTTACACCTTTTTATTATGGAGCTAATGTGATTCAAACACCAACAGGTATGGAATACTCATTAAATCAAATTCAAGAAGGAACAGAGTTTTTAAACAATCCTTCCGTTAGTAACAATGGGAACAGTAATTTTTACTACGAAGCTGTTTTAGAATACAACAGAACTTTTAATGAAAAACATGCTGTAAGTGGGTTATTGGTGAATTATTTTCAGGAGGCTCTCAATACGATTGGCGGTAACACCGCTTTTTCTACTTTACCATCTAGAAATACAGGTATTTCTGGTAGAACTTCTTATAGTTTTGATGATCGTTATTTTGGTGAGTTTAATTTTGGTTATAATGGTTCAGAGAAGTTTGCAGAGAAAAATCGTTTTGGATTTTTTCCATCCGTTGGTTTAGGGTGGATTATTTCTAATGAAAAGTTTTTTGAAGAAAAGATTCCACAAGTAAATTTACTTAAATTAAGATACTCTTATGGTTTAGTAGGTAATGACGGTATTTCGAGCGCAAGTGATCGATTTTTCTATTTGTCTGATGTAAATTTAAATAATGGCAACACAGGTTATTCTTTTGGCTCAAACTATAACAACTATTACAATGGCTTTATCGTAAATAGATATGCAAATGAAAATGTAAGTTGGGAAATTGCCACGAAGTCTAACGTTGGTATTGAACTAGGTTTGTTTAATAAGCTAAATATCATTGCAGATATTTTTACAGAAAATAGAAGAGATATTTATATGGAACGTCAATTTATTCCTGAAACTTCAGGCCTAACTACTGTAATTAGCAGTAATATTGGTGAAGTGAAATCGAATGGTATTGATTTGTCTTTGGATTTTAATCACGCTTTTAGTGGAGATTTTTATATTACGGCACGAGGTAATTTTACCTATGCAACGAATAAGATTTTAGTGAATGGAGAGCCAGAGTTTCAAGATAAAAATTTAAGTAGAATTGGATATCCAGTAAATCAACAATGGGGTTATACCGCAGAAAGATTGTTTGTAGATCAAGAAGATATTGATAACTCTCCAGAACAATTTAATGGTTTTTCTACAACAAACTCTTATTTACCAGGAGATATTAAATACAAAGACGTAAACAACGATGGAGTTATAAACGAATCAGATCAAGTACCTATTGGCATGCCAAATGTACCAGAAATCGTTTATGGTTTTGGTTTTTCAGCTAAATATAAAGATTTTGATTTTTCTGTCTTTATGCAGGGAGTCGCAAGGTCTTCATTCTTTATTAATCCAAATGATATTTCTCCTTTTGTAAACGAACGTAATGCATTAAGCGTCATTGCAAACAATCATTGGTCAGAAAATAATCCAGATCCAAACGCTTTTTGGCCTCGTTTATCAACTTATGCTATTGATAACAATCAAAAACCATCTACCTGGTGGTTAAGAGATGGTGATTTTTTAAGATTAAAAAATTTAGAATTTGGTTATACAATACCAGAGTCTGCGGGTAAGATTTTTTCGAATACACAAACCAGACTTTATTTCACAGGAGTTAACCTAATGTATTTTTCAAAATTCAAATTATGGGATCCGGAACAGGCAGGAAACGGGCTTGGTTATCCACCTCAAAGAGTCCTTAATTTAGGAGTTCAAGTTAACTTTTAAGACAAAAAAATGAAAATAAAAAATAAAATCATAATCGTATTATTTTTCTCAATCTTTGCTTTTAGTAGTTGTGAAAAATACTTAGACATTGTACCTGATGGTACACAGGAATTAAGTTTGCTATTTAATAGAAAAGAAACCGCTTATAATGCATTGGCAAATTGTTATAGTTATCTGCCACAAAATGATGGCACATATGCAAGTTATGCCTTATTAAGTGATGAATTGGCCGTGCCTGTGCCAAAAGAACCAAATGCTACCAGAGTTATGAAAGGGCAACAAACAGTGTCTAATCCTTTAATGGGGTATTGGTCTGGTTTTTCAGCAACAGGAAAAGGTCAAGGTTCTTTGTGGGAAGGAATTAGAAGTTGCAACATTCTTAATGAAAATATTGATTTAGTGGTTGATATGGATGCATCAGAAAAAAATCAATGGAAAGCAGAAGTTAACTTTTTAAAAGCATATTATCACTTTTTATTGGTCAGTAATTACGGTCCGATACCTATTGTTGATGTGAATTTATCTATTGATGCTTCTGATGAGCAGGTAAGAGTTGAAAGAAAAACTGTGGATGAATGTTTTTCTTATATCGTAGACATCATAAATGAATCCATAACAAATTTACCTGAAAAAGTAGTTGGTAACAACGATTTGGGAAGAATTGATAAAGTGATTGCAAAATCTATAAAAGCACGTGTTTTACTATATAGCGCAAGTCCTTTGTTTAATGGTAACTCTCATCTGTATTCTGATTTTGTAAATAAAGAAGGCGTTCATTTTTTTAATCAAACTTTTGATGAAAATAAATGGAGTTTAGCTGCAGAAGCTTCTAAAGAAGCCATTGATGCTGCCCTTGCTCAGGGTTCTAATATGTATTATTACACAGATACTCCTCCTACTTTTGACACCAATAATTTTCAATATAAATTTGTAAGAGACCAATATAATAGTCGTTTTGCGATTACAGATCCTTGGAATTCTGAATTAATTTGGGGGAATTCTAGTCCGGTATCAAATGGACAATGGTGGCAAATACAATCTCCTGCATTAATGAAAGACCCTAGTTCCTCATCAGTAGAAGCAGCTTGGCAATGGTTAGCACCAAGTTTAAAAATGGCAGAGACCTATTATACTAAAAATGGATTGCCAATTAATGAAGACAAGAATTTTGATTATGCGAATAGATATGACATTACTACCATAGCTTTTAATCAACGTTTTTATGCTCAATTTGCAAATAGAACTGCAAAATTAAATCTAGATAGAGAACCTCGTTTTTATTCATCTATAGGTTTTGATAGAGGTATCAATAGAACTTGGGGTAGTATTTGGAATATAAAAATGAGAAGTGGTGAAAGACACGGAAGAGTTGCAAATACAGGTGACTATTTAGTAACCGGATATGCACTAAAAAAACTAGTACACCAAGATTCAGAGGGAGATGCTTATAATAAGGCAATCACCTATCCTTGGCCAATGATACGACTAAGTGAGTTGTACTTAAATTATGCAGAAGCATTAAACGAGTCTACTGGCCCATCTGCAGAAGTATATGATGCTCTAAACGTAATAAGACTTAGAGCAGGTGTGCCAACTGTGCAAGATGCTTGGAGTAATGCTGCGAATGCTATAACTGTAAACAAGCATTTAACTCAAGACGGATTAAGAGAAATTATTCAACAAGAAAGATCAATTGAATTAGCCTTTGAAGCACATCGTTATTATGATATTAGAAGATGGAAATTAGCAGATCAATACTTTACAACCCCTATAAAAGGGTGGTCTGTAGATGAAGATTCCGAAGCCAATTATTATCAAATTAGAGATGTTGGTCAACGTTCGTTTAATTCTCCAAGAGATTATTTACAGCCAATTAGTTTTACAGAACTTTCTAGAAATCCTAATCTAGTTCAAAATCCTGGTTGGTAAAAAAAAGACATGATGAAAAAACAAATCAATAAAATTATATTCTTTTCAATAGTTGCTTTTATAACAATTATTGGGTGTTCAGATGATGATAATATAGATACAACACCTCCGGGAGTTTTATCAAATATAACAGTTGTTCCTACAAATGGAGGAGGGGTAATCAGTTATAAATTACCATCCGATGCTGATATTCTGTATGTAAAAGCGGTGTATACAAACTCTCTTGGAGAAGAGGTTTTTAGAGTATCTAGCAAACACAATACTTCTCTTGAGGTGAATGGATTAAACCAAACATCACCCTTAAAAGTAAAACTATATGTGGTTGATGAAAGTCAAAATGTTTCTGAAATTACCGAAATAGAATTTACACCATTAAAATCATTTATTTTCTTGGTTCAAGAAAGTATAGAAATTACTCCAGATTTGGGTGGGGTTAAAATCACTTGGGATAACATTGCATCGAAAACAGTTTTTGTTTATGTCCATATTATGGATGCAGGAGAGGAAACTGTTAGAATTTTATCCTCTAATAATCCTCAAGAAAATATTTTTGTAAGAGGATTAGAAGCAAAAGAACTTACTTTTTCTACGAAAGTAGAAGATTTTGATGGAAACATCACTGAACTAGAGGAAAAAGGAAAATTTACACCTTTGTTTGAAGAAAAAATTGATAAATCTTCGTGGACACTTATTTCAGGACAATCGATAAATGGAAATGCTTATGAAGGTAGAACTGTAAATTTTTGGGATGATGTTGTTGATACTGTGGAAACTGATGCAGACAACAGTTATTTTATTATTACGAGAGATAATAATGGAGGTGCTTTAAATTTTCCACTAGATATTGTCATTGATTTAAATAAGAATGTAAAAATTCAAAGATTTAAAGTTTGGCAAAGAGCGTATTGGTATCAAGGAGGTGGCGTTACTTATCACTATCAAGAGGAAAATATAAAAACCTTTGATTTATTCTCAAGTAACGATGGGCAAACATGGAATTTATTAGGACAATTTGATATTGGAGATCCAAGAGATGCAGCTGGTAATATTCCTTCAGAGGCTTTTCAAGAGGCCATAGAGGGACACGAATTTAGTTTACCAAATACTTCCGAGCAGTTTAGATATTTAAAATTTTCGATTACTTCAAACTACGGAAGTACTCAAATTACGGTTGGTTCAGAAATAACTTTATTCGGTCTAGATAATTTATAAGATGAGGAAAATTTATAAATACATTTTTTTAGGATGCATCTTATTTTCTTTCCAAATAAATGCCCAAGGTTTAAGAACTTCAGGAAAAAACATCATTAATAAAAATGGAGAGGAAGTTCTTTTAAGAGGGTATGGCCCAGGAGGCTGGCAAATTATGGAAGGTTACATGATGCAAACTTCTGGAGTTGCTGGATCTCAACACGAAATCAAAGAGAAATTAATTGATTTAATGGGGGTGACTCATACTGAAACCTTTTTTAATAAATGGCGAGAAAATCACTTTACAAAGCGTGACGTAGATTCTATAGCGGCGTGGGGCTTTAATAGTATTAGAATCCCGATGCATTATAACCTATTTACGCTCCCGATAGAGGAAGAACCGATTGAAGGTCAAAATACATGGTTAGAAACGGGATTTGAACTAATAGATAATGTGCTTTCATGGGCTGCACCTCATAATATGTATATTATACTCGATATGCATGCAACGCCAGGTGGGCAAGGAGGAGGCTCTGAAATTAATGATTATGACCCTGATAAACCTTCATTATGGGAAAGTCAACAGAATAGAGATAAGCTCGTGGCCTTATGGACTAGAATCGCTGAAAGATATAAGTCTAATGAGTGGATTGGCGGTTATGACCTTATTAACGAGACGCATTGGGATTTAGGAAATCAAAATACTTTGTTGAGAGAAGTTTATGAGGATATTACTGCCGGTATAAGAGGAGTTGGAGATAATCATATTTTATATATTGAAGGGAATTCTTATGCGAATGACCATAGAGGACTTTTACCTCCTTGGGATGATAATTTAGTTTACAGTTTTCATAAGTATTGGACTTTTAATAATTCCACTGATTTAGATTGGATATTGCCATTAAGAGAGCAATACAATGTTCCTTTATGGATGGGAGAATCAGGGGAGAACTCAAATACCTGGTTTACAGATGCTATTACCCTTTTTGAAAACAATAACATTGGTTGGGCTTGGTGGGCTGTGCGTAAGATAGGTGATATAGATAGCCCTTATGCTGTTGATATTAATCCAGGATACCAAAAAGTAATTGATTTTTGGAAAGGTGAAGGCGCTAAGCCAACAGAGCAAGAAACTTTTGACGCTATGATGCAATTATCTGACAATCTATTGGTTGATAACAGTAAGTACAGAAAAGATGTTCCAGATGCCATTATAAGACAAGTTCAAACAGACGAAATTATACCATATCACGGCAGTCCCTCGTCAATACCAGGAATCATTTACCTATCCGATTATGACCTAGGAAAAAATAATTTTGCATACTATGATGCTGTGGTGGCTGATTATAATTTATCTACTGGAAATTTTACCGCTTGGAATTCTGGTTGGAATTATAGAAATGACGGTGTAGACATTCAAACCAATGAAGATCAAATGAACAGTAATGGTTATCATATTGGCTACACGGAAAAAAATGAATGGTTAAAATATACCGTTAATATTGCAGAAACATCGTTTTATAATTTCAATTTTAGGTATGCAACAGAGCAATCTGGTTGTAAAGTAAAATTATTTATGGATGATGTTGATGTATCAGGAAGTATCGCTATTGGTAATACTGGAGGATGGTCAAATTTTGTAAATCAGTTTGTAGAAAATATATATTTAGAGCAAGGAATACATGTATTAAAGGTAAAGGTGGATGGCAGTTCATCTTTTAATATGAGTAGTATTGAGTTTATGAAATCTTCGGTTTCTTTAAATGATTTTAAAGTTTTAAGTGCAAGTACAGCTGATGATGAAAAATCAATTCAAATTACTTTAAATCAACTCGCTAATGATGTTTTATTGTCAAAAGACGATTTTGAAGTTAAAGTAAATAATCAAGTCGTTTCTATAGAATCTGTGCTATTAGATGCGGACTCCAAAAGGTTTGTAACCTTAAAATTAGAAGACTTTTTATTTCATCAAAATCAGATACAAGTTAGTTATTCTGGCACTATAATTCAATCTTCAAACAATATCGATTTACCAGTTTTTAACAATTTAAATGTAGAGAACAACTTATTAACAAGAGCATTTATTCCTGGTAAAATTGAAGCAGAAAATTATAGTTCACAGGAAGGTTTACAAACTGAAAATACATCAGAC
>Ga0206127_1003724_pt1 | contig 13862 bp, 7 predicted proteins | sample Helgoland_Spring_6_FD_148646 | JGI IMG/M metagenome (GOLD analysis project Ga0206127, IMG submission 148646) | Pelagic subsurface seawater microbial communities from Kabeltonne, Helgoland, North Sea - Helgoland_Spring_Bloom_20160419_1 | ecosystem: Environmental > Aquatic > Marine > Epipelagic ...
TAACAAAATCGGTAACAACTTCCATAAAATAAAATTATATATTTATCATTAAAGTATGTGGTTTAACTAAACGAATTAAAGTTAAATATATAATTTTAACAATACTTTTATTTAACAACAAGTTGTGTTTCATGCGAAAAAAGAGCCAGCCGCACAAATAGCACATTTGGTTTTTGCCAACATACAGGCAATCAAGAAAAACCAAAAGAGCTATTTTTTACCAACGCTCACTGAGAATAATGAGAATTGAAATATGGAAATAACAGAAAAGCTACTAATTGAATTACAAAACCGACTAAAAGTTGGTAGCAGAAGAGGTGTACACTTAAATGCTATTCCTGCACGTTCCAGATATAAATTTGACCTTACAAGACTTTCTCACATAGATAAAGACCTGCCGAAGAAATTCATCAATTCTTTATTAACTGAACAGCCTTTAAAATTTAAAATAAGTTGGAAAGACAATGTGCCAGATTTGAACTCTCTTTTTGAAGACGACCAAGCACAATTAGTAAAAATCACAAAATCGTTTGAAAATCTAATCAATCAAACTGCTGCAATAGAATCCGAAAAAGGAATTAATACTTTTGGATTTGGGTTTCCTCTACTTGTTAGACGTGACCAATCTGATAAAAAACTTACAGTTGCACCAATTCTTGTTTGGTCATTACGAATTAAAAGAAGTAAAGAATTCAATACTTGGGTTATTCATAGAGACGAAGATGATCCAATTTATGTCAATGAAGTTTTAATCAATCACTTACAGAACGATTCAAAAATTGAACTTGAACAATTATCTTCTGATTTATTAGATGATGGCTTAATTGATAAAGATGAACTTTTAGATATTTGTGTAAGAATCATTGAAACGATTAATAGCACAACACCTGATGACCTAAGAGAAACATTCAAAGAGAAACTTAAAAATGTTAAATCAATTTCAGACAAGAAGCATTACGAAAAACTTCCATTAACTTCAAATAATTCGTTTATTGAATTTGGTGGATTATTTTCAATTTTTGAAGTTCAGAAACAAAATATCATTCACGACTATGGAAATATGCTAGACCTTGAAGGTGCGACAATTGACCTTGAAGATATGGAAGAGCATACATTCCAACCAATCTCATCAGTAGAAACAGACCCTTCACAACAAGGCATTCTACATTCTTTAGAAAATACACGAAACATTCTAATTCAAGGCCCCCCAGGAACAGGTAAGAGCCAATCTCTAACTGCAATTTTGGTTAATGCCTTAGAGAATAAGAAAAAAACAATTGTTGTTTGCGAGAAAAGAACAGCTTTAGAAGTGTTACATAATTCTTTAAATGAAAAAGGATTAAATTATCAATGTGTTCTAATAAAAGACATTGTAAAAGACAGAAGAGCCGCAGTAAATTCTGTGAGAGATCGAATTGATAATTCTTCTTACCGCAGGTACAGCTATACTCACTCAAAAGAGTATTTGGATGGAATTATAAACAAAGCAAAATCACTAATTGATTCCATCAATAAAAAACATATTAAATTAGGAGAAAAACTTGTAGGCAGTAAAAATTGGACACGCATTGTAGGCGAATTATTGGCTGAACTAAAAGGTAATAATGAAGATTACGATTTAGAAATTGAAAAGGGAATTTTCAAATATGAGTCAACTGAACTCAATGGCTTTCTTGAACTGATTAGAAAGGGGCAACTCTTATATAATGATTATAAACCTAACAAGGAGTTTTCATTCATTAATCCTTTAAAATTAAATGGTGATAATCCATTTATTATTGAAGAGCAAATATTAGATGATTTTACAAGCTACAAAACGGAATTATCCACTATTTCAAAAGAAATAAGCGAATACAAGACTGAATACTTCCATAAAAGACATTCTCAACTCGCAAATCAATTGAAACCCATAATTGATATTGACGATAATCTTCAACCAATTCTGACTAAAAACAAACAGAATGAAGACTTTTACCTTGAAACAAAAACAAACGGGTTCTTTTATAAAACAATAGCTCTTTTCTCAAAAGAGAAGAAGGAAACAATAATAGATCAACAAAAAGCAAATTCTCTTTTTTTGCAATTAAGCACAACAAGTGAAAATTGTAATGACATTGCTTCATATGCAATACCAAACAGTCTTAAAGAAAAAGTCAATACTCTTAAAGAATTTAAAATTGGAATAGAAGCAGCAAAAAGTGACTTTAATAGAAAAATTGAAATAGAATTTCAAAACTTGAACTTGCTCCAAGAAATAAAAGAGGAGTACAACACCAATAAGTTACAATCAGTAAAAGATAAACTCAACTCTTTAAAAGAAAAAATACATCTTGACTCTTGGAGTACTATTCCTTTAAAATCCAAAAATGAATCTGAATTAATAAAAAGTATTCAAGAAATAATTCAAGGCAAGGAAACATATTTTTCAAATGAAGAAGATTTGTTTTCAATTGAGTTCAAATGGTTTCAATTTTATAATTCGGTTTCTGAATTAGAAGAAACAATAATCGACCAGTTATTAGAAAAAACAAATTGGAAGAAGGTATTTCTACTACACTACTTGAATTCAATGTTAGTTAATTCAGCAAACACTGATTTACCGACAAATGACAATGACCATAAGGAACTAAGCAACTCATTATCTAACCTTGAACAAGAACAGCTAAAATATATTAAAGAGTATTGGTATTCTAAACAGATTGATGCAACGAGAGATTTTGTTAACGAGCATCACAATTTAGCAGTTGAAAATCTATACAATAAAAAAGCAGGAACCAAGCATAAAAGGCTCTCATTGAGACAAATAGTAGAGTTTGACATTGATTTATTTACTACATTTTTCCCAATAATTTTAACAACTCCTGATGTTTGTAGTAATTTATTCCGAGGAAAGAATAAGTACTTTGACATTGTAATGTTTGACGAGGCAAGTCAGCTAAAACTTGAAGATAATTTACCAGCCTTATTAAAAGGGAAACAGGTTATAATTGCAGGAGATGAACATCAAATGCCGCCATCAAACTACTTTAGTAAAATTTTTGATGGCTCAATTGATGATGAAGACGAATTTGAGGACGAATCAGGAGAAAAAATATTTGAAAACGGACTACTTTCAGCTGAATCACTTTTAGAATTTGCGGAGGAGTTAAATTTTGAAAAGAAACATTTAGATTTTCATTATCGTTCAAGGCATCCATATTTGATTAATTTTTCAAACTATGCTTTTTATAATCAACGTTTAAAACCACTTCCAAATAGTTTTGACTATACTCCTATTAAGTATATTCAAGTAAACGGCACATATTCAGACCACACAAATGATGTTGAGGCCGAAACAGTTTTATCAATTATAGAAAATAATATAAGTCGACTTCCAAATGGAGAGTATCCTTCAGTTGGGATTGCAACTTTTAATATTCACCAGCGAAATCTTATTTTAAGTAAAATTAATGATCGAAGGAAATTTGAAAGCTATGCGGGCTTTAATGAAAAAATAATAGAACTCGAAGAAGGTGGATTGTTCGTTAAAAACTTGGAGAATATTCAAGGGGATGAACGAGATGTAATAATACTAACTACCACTTATGGGATTAATAAAGATGGGAAATTTGCCCAACGTTTTGGTTCAATAAATCATCAAAAGGGATATAAACTTCTAAACGTAATTATAACAAGGGCAAAATACAAGGTTTATGTCTGCTCTTCTATACCAGAGGAAGTTTTTCTTAATTACAAAGAATACTTATCCGTTGAAGGTTCAAATAATAGACGTGCTGTTTTCTTTGCCTATTTAGCTTATTCTAGAGCAGTCAGCGAAAATGATACAGAACAAAGATTATCCATTCTAAATACACTTACAGAAAACACAACACAAAGTTCAAGCATTGATATTCTAAATGCAGACCTTGAATCTCCTTTTGAAGAAGAGGTTTACCAAGCATTAACAGACCACTTTAAAGAAAGTAATATAATACCACAACTTCAATTTGCAGGTTTCAGAATAGACCTTGTTTATGATTCAAAGATTTTAGGAATTCCAAAAATTGCAATTGAATGTGATGGTGCAGCTTATCATTCAAGCCAAGAAGCTTATTTATATGACAAACACAGACAAAACATTCTTGAAGGACACGGGTTTGTGTTTCATAGAATTTGGAGTACAAATTGGTGGAGAAACCCTAAAAGAGAAATTAATAAATTAGTGAAATTTATTAAGTCTATCGAAAACAGTAGTCCTTCCATTTTTGAAGATAAATCGAAAACAGGTTTAGCTTTTACTGATGATATTAAAGTTGAAAATATTGAACTTCAAAAAAAATCTCCAGATATACAGAAAGAAGTAAAAGAAACCATTGAAGCAATAACTGAACAAGAATTAGAACAGACTGAACTATTCAAAGATGCTGTAAAAATTGGCAGTAAAGTAAAAGTGAAATACTTGAACAATGGTAAAGACATCAAAGTTCAAATAGTTGAACAAGAAATTAATAAAAGTGAAAAAACTAATGGAATTCAAAAAGTGAATTTAAAATCTCCTTTGGCTGTTGCATTAATTGGAAAAGGGGTTGGAGAAACGGCCAAAGTAGGAAACTTAGATAACTATGTTGAAATTTTGGAAATAATAAATTAACTATGAAAAAAGGGGAATTAATATTAGAGATTGAAGACGTATTCTTTATTACGGGTAGAGGGACGGTTGTTACGGGGCAAGTAATGTGTGAGTATATTGAAGTAGATACACCAATTATTATTGACCCTGAATTTCTTCCTGAATTTGAATCCAATATTTCAAAAATCGAATCATTTAGAAAAAACCTAAAATCAGCAAGCCTTTATGATAATATTGGGCTAGTACTTGAGGGAGTTGAAAAAAAACAGGTCAAAAAGAAAATGAAAATTTATAAATCCATAACCTAAGCCATACACATTGCCAAGTCGCTCAAAAAGTCTACTACAGGAGCCAAACTTGCCAATAAGTATTTCTTTACCAACGCTGAAAAAAAAAGAAATAAAACACGAAAACACAACAATATGTATAGTGCATAGCACCCTTCGGGATGTTACGACACCATACATGTAACGTTGTATGCCATTGGAAAAAAGAAAAGCCAACTGCACGTTCAAGCACATTTCCTGCTCCGTGCCTCCGCAGCAAAAGAGCTTTCACTTCCCCACAGCCACCCAAATTGAGTGATTATTTTTATACTCATTTAGTGAGATATTAAATTATTATTCCTATTTTGCCAACTGAATTAAACAATTCAAAAAAATGAACCGAATAAAAGAGGTTTTAGAGGAAAAAGGAATCAAACAAATCTGGTTGGCTGAAAAACTTGGGAAGAGCTACAATATGGTAAACTCCTATGTACAAAACAGAAGGCAACCAAGTATTGAATGCCTTTATGAAATAGCTGAAATATTAAACATTAGTGTAAAAGAACTTTTAGTTGAACATGATTAAGAAATATACATTTATAGACCTATTTGCAGGTTGTGGCGGATTAAGTGAAGGCTTCTACAAACAAGGTTTTCAAGGTTTAACACATGTTGAATATGATCATTATGCTTGTGAGAGCCTCCGAACTAGAATTAAACATTATGGCTACCAAGAAAATGAAATAAGTGTTCTAGAGAAAGATATAACTGATAAGGATATTATTGAACAAATTGAATTAGAAGTATCAAGTAAGTCTGTCGACTTATTAATTGGTGGACCACCATGTCAAAGCTTTTCATCACTTGGTAGAGCGAAAGATGAAAACGGGATGCAAGATGACCCAAGAAATTATCTCTTTGAGAGTTATGAAAAGATCTTAAATCATTTCAAACCTAAAATATTTGTCTTTGAAAATGTAACTGGTTTGTTAACTGCAAAACTAGGAAAAGAGAAAACAGTAAATATTATTCTAAAAAAGCTTGGTCAGGACTATAAACTAATCAAATCCCCAAATGATATGGTTTTAAATTCTTGTGATTACGGTGTTCCGCAAGTAAGAAAAAGAATCATCTTAATTGGGGTTAGAAAAGATATAGGAATCAATCCAAAAGAAATTTACAATGGAGTATTAAAAACACATTACAATCCTGATTCCTCAGATGAAGGAAAAAAGGGCAAGAAAAAATATGCAACAGTTAAGGATGCTATTTATGACCTGCCATCAATCAAACCAGGTGAAGGCGAAAAAGAAGTTGAACACAGTGTTAATAAATGGAATAACTACTTATCGAAAGTAAGATCTAAAAATGAGAATGCATTGTTAGATCATGTCTCAAGAACACACAACGACAAAGATCGCAAGAGGTATCATGAAATGAGTAAAAACAAATGGACATTCAAAGAGCTACTAGAAAAAAAGCCCTCCCTAAACCATATTAAACAAAGAGTCTTTAACAATAGTTATGTTGTGCAATTTTGGGATAACCCTGCAAGAACTATTATTGCTCACTTGTATAAAGATGGTAACCAATTTATACATCCGGATCATAAACAAGAACGAACAATAACTCCTCGTGAAGCAGCTAGACTTCAATCATTTCCTGATGATTTTGTTTTTGAGGGCTCGAGAACACAACAGTACAAACAAATTGGGAATGCTGTACCGCCATTAATGGCTGAGGCTATCGCAAAGAGTATTAAAAAAGTTTTAGCAAAGTTATAAGATGTTTCAAAATATAAACAAAATAGAAAATACGAGAGAAAAGAAATTTTTCATTGAAAAAGTTAACTTGTTCATCAAACTTATAAGCGTTTTTGAACAAAGGAATAACCTTGTTGATTCTTCAGTAGATTCAGAAATATCAAATGATACTATAAACAGACTAAAAGAGCTTGAAATAATTGAATCAAACTCGGAAGATGAGCAAAAGCAATTAATAAAAGTTCTAAAAGCACCTATTTATAAAGAATTCATTACAGCGATCAATTATAATCTTAAACATCAAAAATTGATCGGAGATTTACTGAATAATCTAGACCCAAGTAAAAGAAATATTATTCAAGAAAAATCTAACAAAAAAACCGGACCAAGAACTGTTGATTTTTTCTGTGGCGCTGGTGGTTTAAGCCTTGGGTTCAGTCAAGAAGGATTTCAGGTTGATCTTGCGAATGATTATGAAGATGTTTGTATAGAAACTTTCAGATATAATCATCCTGAAGTACCTGACGACAAAGTTATTTTAGGTGATATTCGGAATATTGTTGATCACATAGAAGATTACATTAATGATGAAATAGATATTGTAATTGGAGGCCCTCCATGTCAAGGTTTTAGCTCAGCTAATCAGCAAAGAATTATTGATGATCCAAGAAATGAGCTTTACAAATATTATTTAAAAGCAATTTCTAAAATTGCACCAAAGTTTGTGGTCATGGAAAATGTAAAAGGGATGCTTCCATACGCAGAACAAGTAGTTGAAGACTACAAAAACATCAGAGTAAAAAAAGGAAATAAAACATATTCATATTCAGTTGATTGCAAAGTACTCGTATCAAATGATTTTGGGGTAGCACAAAAAAGGCAACGCCTAATTTTTATTGCAATAAGAAATGACATTTCTGAAAAAAGAAAAATAACCCCATCAGGCATATTTCAAGAGATTGAAAATACCTATCCCCAAAATAAAGGTCATGTTTTAAGAGATGCACTTGAATACATAAAGCCTCTTGATGCTCCACGAATCAAGAATATGACAGAGTTAGATGATGAAATTACTGGAAAAAAGGTGGATGTAAATCAATTTTATGGTAATGAGAACTCTTATCTGAAGCTAATCAATGATGGTAGAAAAATAGAATATGTTTTTAACCACAAAGCTAGATATACGAATGATATTAATTATGAGATATACGGAACTCTAGAACAAGGAGAAGATGGGACAAGCGAAAAAATAAAGCATGTTATGCCATACAAACACCGTAATCATATTTTTAAGGATAAATATTTTAAACTGATTGAGGACAAACCTTCAAGAACAATAACAGCACATCTAAAAATGGATTGCCATTCTCACATTCACCCACGACAAGTTAGGAGTATTACCCCAAGAGAAGCCGCTAGAATACAATCTTTTCCTGATGACTATGTTTTCTTAGGGGCATATTTAAAAACATATATGCAAATAGGAAATGCTGTTCCTCCAGTAATGGCTAGAGGAATTGCTAAGGTTCTTAAAAAACATATTAAACAACTATGAAAATCCAACAATTCATAAAGTCATTAAACAATACTGAAATTGGCAAAGGAGGTACTCATGAGTGCTATGTGTTAGTTTCTAAAAAAGTTGAAAATATTGGAAATATTTTTGATCCTGCTAATCACCGCCCAATATTTATAAATTTAAAGAACGGTGGCATAGTAGATAGTGTTCATATTACTTCAGGAAGAGAATTTAGAATTAATGGCCTTGGTGATTTTTACCGAGATAATAATGTTAATGCTGGTGATGAAATAGTTTTTGAAAGACAAGATGATGGTGCAAATACTGAATTTTTCATTAATTTAAATACCAAGGAGGATACAATCATTTTTCAAAAAAATGGTAGGGGTTTTGAAGTTTTAAATTCAGATCGATTGGCCCTATTAATGTCTGCCAATAGATATCAGGATAAAGTTAGTTATAATGGTAGTTCTGGCTTATTTGTAATTGAATTTAAAGAATCTGCAAAAAAAAGATCTGATTCTCCTGATGAAACGGACTTTTACTCTATTTCTTTTAATGGTCAAGACATTTTAAAAGATTTAAAAAGCAACGAGTACCTTGAGCTTTCAAACTCAATTTTAAGAAAGGTTGTTGTATGGCAAGAATATTCAATTAACCTATGATTAGTAACAGATGAAACAAAAGGACAGAGAATTACTAAAGAAAATCTTTAGTCAGATTTCAAAACTGACTTATTCAGAACTAAAATCCCAATTCAATAAAGAATATGAGGAAAAACTTAAAATTGATACTAAATACTCCCATGATCTTAATGTTGAAGGTAGATTAGAGAGAGAAGAACATATAACCAATCTAGATGCGAGTCAATTAAAGTCTTTTAAATCTGTTGTTAAGTCAATACAAGATAATTATTTATTCACAGAGGATGATATTGATAGGTTGAATAATTTCACATCAAGGTTAAACTATTTACTCAAATCTACCTCACCTCATAACAGAGGCATGGCAGATCAAATGAATAATATAAAACATGGAGCTAGAATCAATCCCAATGCGCCCACATTTACTCTTAAATCAAACTCCAATGACCTAACAAATGACAATTCTAAAAGCACTGAATTAGAAATTCATAAGTTTTTTAATGATTGCATAAAATCAAATACTTGGAAAGAATTTAAATCGAATTCTGAATTAGACTCGAGCTTTTTTGATAAATCTTTCGAATGGAAATTAGTTTATGTTTTCTCCAATATAAAAAACTGTCAGGATAAGACTGATTATCCACTTTATTATGCTGCATGGCAAGTTACTGCTGAATGGGGTTTTGATGTTGAATATGGAAACTATGATGCTTTTTGCGAGCATTATAGAAATATAGATTTTATTGATGAGCCAAAGTTACTTCATTTTAGTTGCTACTATTATTTATTAAGATTAGCGCTACGTAATGATAAAAGCTATCAGAAGCTTCTCGATTCCAAAGAAGAGAAAGAAAAACAAAACATTATTAAAGAATTGAGGGAAAATGAGGATGATGATCTGAATATAAAAGAAGAAACTAACGAAAATAAAAACGAAATGGCTTCAAACAATAAGTCTTACATACTAGCAATAAATCAATTATCTAGAATATTTTCAATTGCACAAGCTGGAAAAGAATTTGATTTTACAATTTCCACAAGTGAATCATCATTGTCTGACTCAACCATATCAGAAAATGACTTTTTACTAGTTTCTTGCGATGATAAAGTATATTATCAGTTTAAAGTAATTGATAAAAACGAAGAAGAGATTAGACTAAAAAAGATATTTGAAATTGAAAAATCAATTGGTTATTCTTTAGATGAAGAAGGTATTATAATTGAAATTGATGAAGAAAAATCTGATTTAATTTGTTCTAAATTATTTGATTATTTAGTAAGTAAAAATAATCCTTCAGTTGAAATTCAGAATGACCCTGAAGTACATGTTAAAGAAAAGTATACAGGTCGTTTTGTCTTTCAAGTTTTGAGCTATCTAAATGAATTAGATAATTTAAATAGTATTAAGCCTTTTTTTAAGATCAATTCCGATCCAATCTATACTTCTATTAAGACTAATGAAGTTAGTTTGACATCAATTTTCAAAACTTCTGAGAATGAATTATCAAAGGAAGAGTTAACATTTAATGATGGTAAGCCAAGGTTTTTTGAAGATATAATTTTCTTTTGGAAAGACAAAAACTTCTACCTTTCAACAGAATGGACAAGTGGTAAAGATAGTAGATTAGATCTTGACAATTTTAAAATATTAATTGAAAAATATTATCCTAAATATTCAATTTATGAAGAAGAAGGAAACTATTTCTTCTCAGATAAAATTCATGGTAAGATCAAAATAGATCAAGTTGAGTTTGATATATCTAGTTTTCAAAATGCTTGTGATAATGCAGGTTTAGTTTACTCAGACAAACTTATTACTCGATTTGTGAGCTCTCTTTTAACCAAACCTTTTGTAATCTTAACGGGCCTATCAGGTTCAGGTAAAACTAAGTTAGCTCAAGCTTATGTGCAATGGATTTGTCAAGAAGAAAGCCAATACCGCATTATTCCTGTGGGTGCAGATTGGACAAATCGCGAACCTCTTTTAGGCTACCCTAATGCACTTAATAAGGAAGAATATGTAAGTCCTGAAAATGGTGTGTTAGATTTAATGATTAGAGCAAAACAAAACATTAATAATATCAATGAAGCTACAAAACCATACTTCTTAATACTAGATGAGATGAATTTGAGTCACGTTGAACGGTATTTTGCTGATTTTTTAAGCACTATGGAATCTGGCGACAAAATCCCTTTACATAAAATCGAAAATGAATCATTGATTGTCCCATCCGCTATAAAACTTCCTAAGAATTTATTCATTGTCGGAACTGTAAATATTGATGAAACCACATACATGTTTAGTCCAAAAGTTTTGGATAGAGCTAATACCATTGAATTTAGATTAACTGAAAAGGATTTAGAAGATTTTATTGCAAGCGAGATAAAACTTGACATGGATATCCTTACTGCTCAAGGTGCAAATATGGGGCAAAGTTTTATGAGTATGGCGTTGCTTGAAACAGATAAGAATTTAAAAACTGTAGAGGACGATTTAAAACTGTTCTTTTCCGAATTAAAAAAATCTGGAGCTGAATTCGGATATAGAACTGCAAGTGAAATTGGAAGGTTAATGTATATGCTTGAAGAATTGGGCGAAGCGGGTGAAAACCTTCTTGACTTGGCCATAATGCAGAAATTGCTTCCAAAATTGCACGGTTCACGAAACAAGTTAACTAAAGTACTTCCTGTTTTGGGCGGTTTTTGTTTGACAGATAAGTCAAATATCAAAGAGGAATACTTGGATAAATACCTAAGCAATAATTTATCTGAGGTAGAGCTTAAATCTGATATTAATGTTAAATACAAAATATCATTCGAGAAAATTTGTAGAATGTATAAAAATGCAGTTGAGAATGGTTTTGCAAGTTACGCTGAAGCATAAAAATGGAAATTGAACTTTCACATATAAAACGTGGTTTGATTCTAGAAATAAAAGGTGAAGAAAACACACTTTTTGAAATTTCTGATGAAGATGTTATGCAATATGGAGAAGCTAAAATTCAACTCAAAGAAGGTTGCAGTTATGAATATCAATTTTCTGAAGAAACCATAAAATTTAAAGAAGGAAGTAAAAAGAATACAATTGTTAGTCACTCCAAATTTGGCAAACACAAAGGCACCATTAACCCAAACATTTTTGTAGGTACTCATTCATTAGAAATTGAAAATTACTCTACATTATTACCAATTGAAGTACGTTCTGTAAAAAGTGAATATAGATCTGACTATCGCTATATGCTTGAAAGCATTACAGAAAGATGCACGGACTTAATCATGCAGATAGATTCACCAATTAATCAGCATTTCGAAACGAATTTTGATACTGATAGTCAAACCTTATATCAACGGTTTTCATTTGTAAAATCACTAATCGATTCGTTAGAATTTGAGGAGGCTATTCAAAAAATAGTGTCTAATCCTACAACAAAATGGGAAGAGGAACATGAAGAAAAAGACATTCGAAGAATTCGAAGATTTAATCAAAAAAATATAAGGCAATTGGTTACAAAAAGTAACCGGATGGATCTAAGCAGAGATCATTATTTAAATAAATCTTTTGGATTAAAGTCAATACCAACGAAAATTGATAGTACGCGGAAAATAGAATCTATAGACACAGCTGAAAATCGCTTTATTAAATATGCCTTAGAAGAATTTCTGTTTTTCTGCGAAAATTGCGAAGTGAAATTTGAAAAGTATTCAACTGCAAAATTTGAATCGAAATTACTTGTAACTAAAATTTCTACTTTATTAAATCAGACATTTTTCAAGCAAATATCAAGACCAACATCATTAAAACTAAATAGTCCCGTTCTTCAAAGGAAAAGTGGCTATCGAGAAGTATTAAATGCCTGGCTAAAATTTGATTTAGCGGCAAAATTGATTTGGCATGGTGGTGATAATGTTTATGATGCTGGTAAAAAAGACATTGCTACGCTATACGAGTATTGGTTATTTTTTAAATTATTAGAGTTGTTTAACGAAGTGTTTGATATTGAACCAAAAAGTATTGAAGAATTAATTCAATATGATAAAGGTCAATTGTCGCTTAACTTAAAACAAGGAACAGCCATTGCAATGAAAGGTGTATACAAATCACCTTCAAGAAATCTAAATATTCAGTTCTCTTATAACCGTTCTTTTGGTGGAGGAAAAACTTATCCTAATCCTGGGAGCTATACAACCACTCTTCGGCCAGATTACACTTTGTCCATTTGGCCAGAAGAAATAACAGAAGTAAAAGATGCCGAAAAAACAGAATTGATTACTCACATTCACTTTGATGCAAAATACAAAGTCAAAAATTTTTATGAATTAATATCAAAATCAAAAGACGAAGAATTATCCGAGCAAGAAAACAAAGAGCTTATTGATGAAGAATCAGAAGAAGTTAAAAAGGGAACATTTAAAAATCAGGACTTACTCAAAATGCATGCTTACAAAGATGCAATAAGAAGAACCGGAGGTGCTTATGTTTTATATCCGGGCGAAGCCAAAAATGAGCCATTTAGAGGCTTTCATGAATTAATTCCTGGCTTAGGCGCTTTTGTAGTTAAACCTAACAAAGGCAATAAAGACAAAGAGCATTTAAAAACCTTCATTAAAAAGATTATCGCAAACTTTATTGACAGAGCTTCTCAAAGAGAATATACTGCTGTTAAAATATACGATATTCATAAAGATGAAAAAGACGATACGAATATTCTAAATGAGTTAATGCCTGAATATTTGGACTCAGCTAAAAAAGAAAAATTAATTCCAGATGAAACATTTGTCTTAGTTGGGTATTGCAAGAATAATTCGAATATTAAATGGTATAAGAAAGAAGGCAAATATAATTTCAGAATGGATGATGATAAGGGTTCATTAAGTTTAGAAACCAATGTTGTAAATGCGAAATATTTACTTCTGAGAGAATCAGGAAAGGATACAGCAAATAAAATTTTCAAGTTAAAAAGTAAAGGACCAAAAGTTATTCAAGGAAAGCTTTTACCTGATGGTTATATAACTAAAAAACTTAAAGATTATTATTTAGTGATTGATATCGAAAAAGAAGAA
>Ga0206127_1003728_pt1 | contig 13853 bp, 15 predicted proteins | sample Helgoland_Spring_6_FD_148646 | JGI IMG/M metagenome (GOLD analysis project Ga0206127, IMG submission 148646) | Pelagic subsurface seawater microbial communities from Kabeltonne, Helgoland, North Sea - Helgoland_Spring_Bloom_20160419_1 | ecosystem: Environmental > Aquatic > Marine > Epipelagic ...
CCAAAATCGCTTTTGCGCCTGCGGCCACAACAGTCACGGCGGTTTGCGCCAACTCTTGCAAATCAGCGGAGATATCAAAGCTTTCTTCTGCACCGCGATGCACGCCGCCAATGCCACCTGTGGCAAAGACCGAAATGCCCGCCAAACTCGCCGCAATCATCGTCGCGGCCACGGTTGTTGCACCGGTGCCGCCCGTTGCCAAGCACACTGCCATATCAGCGCGGCTCAGCTTTGCGGCCCCCTTGGTTTGCGCCAGCGTTTCCAATTGTGCACTCTCTAAACCAACGAATAGGGTGCCGTCGATCACCGCGATTGTTGCAGGTTCCGCGCCAGCTGCGCGCACGGTTGCTTCGACTTTGAGCGCCATTTCAAGGTTTTGCGGGTAGGGCATGCCATGGGTAATGATCGTGGATTCAAGCGCCACGATTGGTATGCCAGCGTCAAATGCGGCTTGGACAGAGGGTGAGCGAACAAAGGGCGTTTGGGTCAATGTGCTTTTTCTCCTGAGACGTAGCGCGCAGCGGCATGTAAAGCTTGCTCTAGCGCATCTTGTGGTGAGCCGCCATGCAGCTCTGCGTTCATGTGTGCGGCCATAAATGTGTCGCCCGCACCTGTAACGCGAGCGACCAAAACTTGTGGCGGGCAGGCGTGGCGTACACCGCTTGCATCTGCCTCTGCGGCAAGCTTGGCGCCATCAGTCACCAAGGCTCGCGCGGCCCCGCGTGTGACCAAAGCGGTTGCAGCCTCTGTTGCGGTCTCGAAACCGCTTTGACACAGCAATTCCGCTTCCTCGAGGTTCACGTAAATCGTTGCACGACTTTGATCGAGAAAGGGGCGCAAACGTTCGGCTTTACCAGGAGACGCGGGCGCAAGACGCAAGTCTGCTGCTGCAAACAATGGATCACTCGCGATCTTGCTCAAGAGGGCCAGCGTCAGATTTCCATCAAGTGCGATCATCCCAGCGTAAGGCGCATCGGCATTGCCAAGCGTGCCATCGCGCAACGGCGTCAGGATCTTTTCTCCCGCCGCTTCTAACGAATGCGCATCTGCGATGGCGGCAATCAATCCATTTGCTCCCTCGACAGCCATATATCGGTCTGTTGGCAAATCGTCAGAGCGATAGATATGGGTGCAAATCAAGCCAAGACCAGATGCCTCAGAGATAAGCTGTGTGCCTGCTGCGTCCTGTCCAACAACACTTAACAATGCGGGGTGGAGATCAAAGTGGCGCAGGGTCATCGCGATATTCATCGCAACACCACCGGGCGATTGAGTAATGCGACCGGGCACATCGCTGCCAAGGCGCATCGCGCTTTTAGACCGCCCGATCACGTCCCAAAGGACAGAGCCGATGCAAAGGATTTTTGGAATGTCAGTCATCTATCTTTTGTGCCGATCTACGTGCGGGCTCGCAAGGGGCTATCGCACCTCAAATGTCAAAGCAGCCCAAAGCGTTTCCCAAACTGCGCCTGTTTCTTGTGCCAACGCCTCAGACGGTTCGCGCAAAAGCACATTGTCTAGCAAATATGCATACCCGGATTTCACAGGCACAATTGCGATTCCTTCTGCGTTGGTTTGCACTGTTGAAACCTCGACCACACCGTCACTCGAGCGTTCAAAAATCTCGACCTGGGCGTTGGCCCGTGGCTTTTCGCGATAAAAGACCTGAACGGGTAAACCCGCACTAACGTCATCCGTGTACGGATTGTTTAGCGCAACTATTTCAATCTCCAACCCTTGTTGTGCGTCTTGTCCAGTCCCTGTGCCAACCGCATACAAACCTTTGGCAAAACGTGTGTAAGTCTCTTTGAATTCTTCCTCGCTCAACCCTCGCATGCGATGTTTTTCGAGCACATTTTGAAAGGCTTTGTGCTTGGCAAATTTGTCGAACTTCGACCATTCCCTATAAGTCAGTTTTTCCGGTTTGCTTTGAAAGATTAGCGTAAACAGTCCGTCATTCTTAACTGGCGTGTCAAAGACAGGGGAATCGCCCAAGCGCGGGGTCACAGTTTGACGAGCCTCACTGTCGATCCGTTCAAACAATGCTGTACGTCCGGTGAAGTACGCGAGGTCTATGCCTTTAAAATTTTGCCCGTTTCTAGTGTAGGCGACGACATTCTTGCCAGTTTCGACTTGAAACTTTTTGCTATCAATCCAAAACTCATGTGCAAAGAGTGGCGCGGCAGCAACGCTAAACAGAACAGCGAATGTGAGAGACTTAGGACCCATTATGTCAACTTTCTTTTTCTTTAGGATGATGCTGGTGCAGTTGCTCGCAGTGTCAAGTTTTTTGGCGATCACATTAACGCCTGTTCACGCGCATGAGGTCAGCCCCACGGTTGCAAACCTCGCGTTAGAGGAAGGACGGGTGCGCCTTGATTTGCGCATTGCTTTGGAAAGTTTTCTGGCGGGCATCGATCTTGATGCAGCAGAGGATACAAATGACGTGCCCCAAGCCGCAGATTACGATGCTCTGCGCGCGTTGGCACCTGACGCCCTTGAGAGCCGACTGACAGAATTCGCCCCGCAAATGCTAAGTGACATCGTGCTTAGCGTGGATGGTGTGGTTATTCCTCTGCAAATCAGTACATTGGACATTCCAGAGGTGGGCGATGTAGAACTGCCGCGACTGTCCGAGCTGACCCTCAGCGCAGATGCGGCATCTGGCGCGAACGAGATGCAGCTCTCTTGGCCCGACGGATACGGCACTTTGATCCTGCGCCAGATTGGGCCGGAAAACCCCTACACGGGCTATATCAGTGGAGGACAAACCAGCCCTGAGATGTCTGTCGCTGGCGGCGAGGCACGTGGATTTTTCTCGGTTTTTGCGGAATATATTCCCGTCGGATTTGATCACATTCTGCCCAAAGGGCTTGATCATATTCTTTTCGTTTTGGGTCTGTTTTTCTTCTCAACGGCATTGCGACCATTGCTGGTTCAAGTGACGTCGTTCACTTTGGCGCACACGGTTACGCTGGCGCTTGGTGCGCTTGGTATCGTCACGATTCCGGGCAGTATTGTGGAGCCGATTATCGCCGCTTCGATCGTCTATGTAACGATTGAAAATGTGTTCTCAAACAAGCTTCACGCAGGGCGGCCTGTCATTATCTTCGTCTTCGGCTTGCTGCACGGGCTTGGCTTCGCATCGGTGCTTGGCGAGTTTGGCTTGCCCACAGGTCAATTCGTGGCGGCACTTATCGGCTTTAACGTAGGTGTTGAATTGGGCCAACTCACAGTGATCGCACTCGCGTTCCTCACGGTTGGATATTGGTTTGGTGGCAAGGACTGGTATCGCACCCGCATCGCGATTCCAGCGTCTTTGGTGATCGCAGCCGTGGGTGCATATTGGTTTGTTGAACGGGTGTTCCTGTAACGTTTAGACCTGCGCTAAGGCAGTTTTCAGATCACCGTAACCGGTAAAGCGCCGCTCAAACTTTAGACCAAGTTGGGCTGCGCAGGCCTTTGCCTTCTCAGTGAGAGCGGGATCTTCGGTTTGCGCCTGATACACTAGTTTTTCATAATTGCCAAAATACATATCGCGCAGCTCTGGATGGCGATCTAAGCCCATTGGCTTTAACACAAACGCTTCGAATTGGCGTACCAAAAAGTCGGTGAGATAAAAGGCGGTGAACTCATCTTCGGAGATTTTTCTGAAGGCTGCGTTGCCCTCAAAGAACGAATAGCAATGTGGCCCTTCGATCAACTCAACGCCTAAGTCAGCGCATTTTGCGGCCAAAAGTCCCCCAGTTCCGCAATCGGCATAGGCTATGAAAATTTGTGAATAATCCGCTTGATGCTTCAACACGGCTTGCTCCACCGCGTCGGTGATTTTGTCAGGATAGACGTGATAGATCGCGGGCAGGCAGGTGAGATCCATATGGTCCCATCCATTTATGTCCTTGAGCGCCAGGATTTCGCGCGCCAAAGCTCCACAGGCAATAATCAAGGATCGCGCGCCATTATGCTGCGTCAAACCTGATTGTGTTAATACATCATCTTCGATCTGCATCATGTTGTCCCTAAACGATAAAGGCTCCGAGCGCACATGCGCCGGAGCCTCAATCCAGTCTGTGCAAAGTGCTTAGCCAGCCATTTGATTGTGCTTGCGCCCAACCCATTCTTTGGCCGTTTCAACCGCAACAGCCGCATCGCGGCAATAGGCATCCGCGCCAATCGCTTTGCCAAATTCTTCGTTGAGGGGCGCTCCACCAACAAGAACGATGTAATCTTCGCGCTTGCCTTGCTCGACCAGCGTGTCGATTACGACTTTCATATAAGGCATCGTCGTCGTCAGCAGGGCGGACATTCCAAGAATGTCAGGCTCTTCCGCTTCCAAAGCTTCAAGATAAGCATCGACCGCGTTGTTGATCCCAAGATCGACAACCTCAAAGCCGGCACCTTCCATCATCATGGAGACGAGGTTTTTGCCGATATCATGAATGTCGCCTTTGACGGTGCCGATCACCATCTTGCCCACACGCGGGGCGCCAGTCTCTGCAAGCAGCGGTTTGAGGATGAACATGCCGCCTTTCATTGCATTCGCTGCTAAAAGGACTTCAGGAACAAACAAAATGCCATCGCGGAAATCCGCGCCAACGATTGTCATGCCACCTACCAACGCCTTAGTCAGAACGTCATAGGGGGCCCAGCCACGGCTAAGAAGGATGTTAACGCCTTCTTCAATCTCTTCTTTAAGACCGTCGTACAAATCGTCGAACATCTGTTGAACAAGTTCTTCGTCGTCCAGATCAGCGAGGATGATGTCGTCTTCGTCGGACATGAGCCATTCCTTTGGTGGGGCGTAATCGCCTGTTGTCTCCGAGATGTTTGGTCAGAATGTCGCATAAGCACTTCAACAATTGCGACATTGGCGCGTTCACATCCGACCAAAAACGAATTTTTGATCTGTTTACGGCTTAACTACTGCGGCGGCGTCTGCGTGTTTGACGTGCCACCGGCGCGTTTTCTTCGGTGCCATCGCTGCTGGATGAAAAAGGACCAAGGGCAGCGCAGATCACATCGAGCTTCGGAGCTGGCGCTTTTTCATTGTTTTCTAACGCGCGGCGCATTGCGCTTAGGTGCTCCGGCATCGTCCCACAACAACCGCCAATAATGCTTGCGCCGCAGTTTCGTGCGAGCAATGCGTATTCGCCCATCAATTCCGGTGTTCCGTCATAATGAATGTGTCCATCGACGTATTTTGGAATGCCTGCGTTGCCTTTTGCGACAATCGGAACGGATGGGCCTTGCGCTGCAAATCCTAGCACTGTGCGCAGAAGGTCCGATGAGCCAGTTCCGCAATTTGCCCCGAACCCAAGTGGGGAATTTTCAATATTATCAACCATTTCAACCATCGCAGCACTGGTCAGGCCCATCATTGTGCGACCCGCTGTGTCAAAACTCATCGTGCCAACCCAGGGCATTTGAGCGCGCTTAAAGGCTTCTGCAGCAGCCAGATATTCTTCGGGTGCCGAAATAGTCTCGAGCCAGAGCACATCTGCGCCACCGGCTTTTAGCCCTTCGGCCTGTTCATGAAAAATTTCAACCGCATCGCTATGCGATAGTGTGCCGACGGGTTCCATAATGTCGCCTGTAGGACCAACACTGCCGGCGACGACGATAGGGCGACCCGCAGCATCTGCCACATCGCGACCGATCTCGGCGGCTATACGCGACAAATCATGGGCGCGATCTTGTGCGTCATGCAGTTTCAAGCGGGACGCGTTGCCGCCGAACGAATTAGTCAAAAACAAATCGCTTCCTGCATCAACAGCAGATTTGTAAAGCGTTTTGATCTTTTCTGGGTGTTGTTCATTCCACAGTTCGGGCGCGTCACCTGACATCAAACCCATGTTGAACAGGTTTGTGCCTGTTGCGCCGTCCGCAAGTACCCACTCGCGTTCGGAGAGCATTTTGGAAAGAGTGTTTGTCATTAAGTCCACCACCTTTTTCTTGTCTGTGTCATAGATCGCGAAAATGAAGCAAATTCATATTTATCATAATGATCATGAGTGAGGCGAAGGTGTTGATTAAACAGTCACTCTTCGCGCAATGGTGGGGGGTCCTTCACTTCATGCCAAACATCCCAAAGCGCCAAAAAAAGACCCGTACGCGAAGGAGCTGCGGCGTAAAGAGGCTGCCATCTTGGTGCGAAGGCGCGTTTGAATTGCGCTAGGCCTTTTGAATGCGGGCTCAAACAACAGCGTAGTGGATTGCGTCGTGCGCGCAGTTGCGCCAATAATTTGACCATTTGGCGCAATCAACGTCGCCCCGGTTTGCAGCGCCGAAGAGGTTTCAGGATGCAAGCTGCGTGCGAAAAGGGCGACGCGACTGACTTCGGTTTGATCCTTCAAAGGACGAAACTTATAGAACATTCCCAGGCTTCTGGGCAGCGCAAAATAGACAAAACGGAATGCGATCAGAGCTGTCAGTAGCTCGTTTATGTTGATGTTAGGTATCGCCCAAAGCAAGATCAGTTCAAAGGGGCCAACGCTCACTGGCGTATTGCTGACCAGCGCCAACCCAAAACAGACCAGGTAGATCGGGAACAACTGCGCGAACACAATATCCGTACTGCTTGGGGTCAAAACCCAAAATGCCAATGCCGCAGTGCCGGTATCAATGGCCGCAAAGCACATCGGCGCGAAGATCGCGAGAAGGCTTGGCAATCGAGTGTGGTAGCCGGCGACAGTTATGTGACGTTTCAGCGCTGTATAAAGCGTGAAACACGCGGCCAAGAACAAGCTTGCTTAAAAGACATAAGATGGCAGAGGCAAGGCATGCGGTAAAAGCAAACCGGATAGCGCTAATAAGGTGAGCCATGGTCCCAAAAAGCTGATCGATATGGGGGCTGTCACCTTGCTTGTCACAGTAAGATTTAAGTGATGCAAACAACGCCAACGCGCTAGCGTGCCAATGACTAACCCAAACTCTAAAGTTTGTGATAGCGCGACCGCCGCGGCATCGCTTGCTTGAGCCGCCTTAGCATTGACACGCGTGTGCAGGATGCGGTGCACGATAACATCGTATTGCCCCAGTGCGGCAAAACTGGCGGCTGTTGCCAGAATGGTGAGCGACCATTGAAGCGGTGTAATGCCGCTCCATGACCGCCCAAGCTGACCCCAATCCAATGTTTCAAGAAACGGGTGCGCTGCGAGTGCAGAAAGTGGCAGCACTAGACACATCGCGAAAAGCTGAACAAAAGCTCTACTTTGAAGCACAAAGGAGGCAGATTTAGCAATCATACGCTTGCCATAGCGTGTGATACCTTAGCGTGGGCTTAACGTCGAAATGCAGCCCACAAAAAAACCGCGGAAGGAATGTGTTCCACCCGCGGCCAAAGTTTACAAACCTGAGTTCGTTAACTTTCTGTCATCAACTGTGCTTTAGCAGTCGCCCAAAACTCATCCATTTTCGTGCGGATTTCATCGGGATTAGACTTTTCACCCAAGTCGCCCGCAACCTTGCGAACAACATCCTCATGCCCCGCTTCTTCATAGTCGGACTTGATCACTTCTTTGGCGTAAGCGGTAGCGTCCCCTCAGGATGTGCTCATCAGCTCTGCGGCCCAAAGACCCAACAATTCATTGCGGCGTGTGTCTGCTTTGAACTGCATTTCCGCATTGTGCGCGAATTTTTTCTCGAAAGAGTTTTGGTGATCCTCAAAGGCACTCATGTTGCTCACTCTCTTCAAGTGTTTTGCGTTTAACATGAATATGAGATGCCAAAGAGGGTGCTGCAAGGGGCAACGCGCGGCTGCGTTGGCCTGCCGCCTTGCCCCTCAGCGCGCCTTGTCCTAAGAGAGCATCAGGATAAGCGAGGACAGAGACGTCTTGAGCTTATCACGCTGCAAAGAAAGTCACTGCCATGGCGCGCGGAAAAAAGATTTACGAAGGTAAGGCGAAGACCCTTTATGAGGGCACAGAGCCGGGAACTTTAATTCAATACTTCAAAGATGACGCGACAGCGTTCAACGCAGAAAAGAAGGACGTGATTGAAGGCAAGGGCGTGTTGAATAACATGTTGTCCGAGTATTTCATGGTTGGCTTGGCGAGCATCGGCGTGCCGACGCATTTCATCAAGCGCATTAACATGCGCGAGCAGCTCGTGCGGACGTGCGAGATTGTGCCGCTCGAAATCATCGTGCGCAATTATGCGGCGGGCACCATGTCGCAACGCCTTGGCATCGAAGAGGGCACGCAATTGCCGCGCCCGATCATTGAATATTGCCTAAAGGACGACAAGCTGGGCGATCCACTAGTCTCTGAAGAGCATATCGCTGCCTTCGGATGGGCGTCGCAACAGGACATGGAAGATATCTTGTCTCTGGCCTTAAGGGTCAATGATTTCCTGTCTGGCATTATGTACGGTGTCGGCATCAAATTGATCGATTTCAAAATCGAGATTGGCCGCGTTTATGAGGGCGATTACCAACGCCTAATTCTCGCGGATGAGATCAGCCCTGATAGCTGTCGTTTGTGGGACATTGAGACGAACCAGAAGCTCGACAAAGATGTGTTCCGTCGCGATCTTGGCTCGCTCACGGATGCCTACACAGAGGTTGCGCGCCGTTTGGGTGTGCTACCAAAGAACCAACAGCCGGTGACTAAGCCGACCTTGATAAACTAACTCGAATACCTCAACACCATAAAGGACTTATCGATGAAAGCTCGTGTACATGTCATGTTAAAGAATGGTGTTTTGGATCCGCAGGGTGAAGCGGTCCGCCATGCATTGGGTGCGCTTGGGTTTGAGGGCGTTGACGGTGTGCGTCAGGGAAAAGTAATCGATCTTGATCTGGCGGATGGGACATCTGAAGCACAGGTGAACGAGATGTGTGAAAAGTTGCTCGCGAATACGGTGATTGAATCCTACACGGTTGAGCTGAACTGATGCGCGCCGCAGTCATTACATTCCCCGGCTCTAACTGTGATCGCGATCTTGCGACCGGGCTAGAGCTGGCTGGCGCAGATGTTACGCGCGTATGGCATAAAGATAGCAAGTTGCCAGAAGGCATTGACCTTGTTGGAATTCCTGGTGGGTTTTCTTACGGCGACTATTTACGTTGTGGTGCGATTGCGGCGAATTCGCCAATTTGCGCAGCGGTGAAGGCCCATGCGGAAAAGGGCGGCTATGTGTTTGGTGTCTGTAACGGCTTTCAGGTGCTGACAGAAACGCGGCTTTTGCCAGGTGCTTTGATGCGCAATGCAGGGCTGAAGTACATTTGCAAGACGGTTGGTCTTGAAGTTGCGGCTTGCGACAGTGATTTCCTTTGCAATTACGAGGTAGGTCAAGCCATTCAGGTGCCAATTGCGCATCATGAAGGCAACTACACCGCGACGCCTGATGAGTTGGATCGTTTGATCGGCGAGGGGCGCGTTGCGTTTCGCTATATGGATAATCCTAACGGCTCTGATCGCGATATTGCGGGGATTACGTCTGCAAACGGGCGTGTGCTGGGCATGATGCCGCACCCTGAACGCGCAATGGAAGATGTACACGGGTCCACAGATGGCGCGCGTCTTTTCGCTGGTTTGATCGGCATGATGGCCTCCGCGTGAGATTGCAGCCTTGAGCGATGTCGATCCACGCAGTAAAATCCTTCCCATGAGCGACGTGCCACCATCGTCCCCCCTATCGCAAACACTGTTGCGATCCGCGCGCGAGAGTGCGCGCTTCAATCTGTGGCGTATCCGGTTTTTGTTGTTCGGGCTGATCTTACTCGCGGGCGTGACGGTCTTTCTGACCAATTCTTTCCTAACCGACCGCTTCACAGAAACGACCCGTAACCGAGCAGAGCTACGTTTGACGCTTTATAGCGGAAACATCCTGTCAGAGCTGCGCCGCAACGCGATTGTGCCGCAGCTTCTTGCAAGGGATCCAGCGCTAATTGGCGCACTCAATTCCAATGATTTTTCGACATCGACCCAGCGCCTAATCAGCTTTGTCGAAGAGATTGGAGCTGCCTCGATCATGTTGCTTGATCGCGAGGGTCGCTCGGTTGCGGCAACGGATCGCAACCGTCTGCAATCCTTGCACCGCAATGATGCCTACTTTGTCAACGCACTGCGTTCAAACAACACGGTTTTTTCTGTGATGCAACGCGAATCCGGCGGCTATTCGTTTAGCTATTCGCGTCGTGTTGAAAGCAGTGGCGATGTGCTTGGTATTGTCGTGGTCGAAGTGGATTTGCAAAAATTTGAAAGGGCTTGGGCCGGTATTTCGGATGCGGTTTTGGTCACCAATTCGGAAGGCACAATCATTCTGTCGACAGAACCGAGGTGGCGGGGATTGATGGAAGAAGACGCGTTACAACGGCAGCCACCTTCGGGCGCAATCAGCCGCGCCTTGCAAGCTACCGCAGATTGGCGCGCTTTGCCAGGGGATGCTTATTTTCGCGGCGAAGCCGTGATGCGCACTCAGGCGCGGGTTTTGTTTCGCGGCTGGCAGATGGCGAGCTTTACTTCCTACGCATCGGTACGAGAACGCGTAAACGGGGTGCTTGCGCTGGAAATCATGGGTTTCGCAATCCTGCTTGCGCTGACATTTTACTTTTTGAACCGCAAGACCGCTGTGCGCATGGCCTCTTTTCAGCGCGAGTCGGCGGGACTTCGCCAACTTAACATACGCTTGCAGCGAGAAGTCGCCGAGCGTGAGAAGGTGCAAGAGACCCTTGCAGTGGCCGAACAAACCCTTGCTCAAAGTTCCAAACTTGCCGCATTGGGCGAGATGTCGGCAGCTGTCAGTCATGAGTTGAACCAACCCCTTGCGGCGATGAAAACCTATCTCGCAGGGGCGAAACTTTTGGTGGGGCGCGGGCGGCCGGATGAAGCCTTGGCGAGCTTCCAGCGGATCGATGATTTGATTGGCCGCATGGGCGCAATCACACGCCAGCTTAAAAGTTACGCTCGCAAGAGCGGGGATGATTTTGCTCCTGTAAACCTTGGCGATGCGCTTGCCTCAAGCCTGTCTATGATGGAGCCGCAGTTGCGTCAGCGACAGGTCGAAATCAACAAAGCGGTGCCGCAAGAACCGGTTGTGGTAATGGCGGATCGCGTCCGCGTTGAGCAGGTGATGATCAACCTTTTGCGCAATGCGTTGGATGCGACGAAATCTGTGAAAGATCCACAGGTCGATGTTTTGCTCGCGGCTGGAGAAACAGCGATCCTGACCGTGCGCGACAACGGGCAGGGGATCGAGGACCTCGATGCGCTGTTCGAGCCCTTCTACACGACCAAGCAGCCCGGGGAGGGTGTCGGGCTCGGGCTTGCAATTTCATCGGGTATCGTAAACGATTTGGGGGGACGAATGACTGCCCGCAACGCGGCGCAGGGTGGTGCGGTCTTTGAAATTCGTTTGCCGATATTACATGAGGATGGCGCAGAGATCGCCAAACCCGCAGCGGAGTAGAGACCATGGCCAATGCAATGAAGATCGCCATTGTGGATGATGAGAAAGATATGCGTCAGTCCATTTCGCAGTGGCTCGCATTGTCTGGTTATGACACGGAAACTTTTGCTTCAGCTGAGGAAGCATTGGTGGGGATCAGTTCGGATTATCCCGGTGTCGTCATTTCCGACATCAAGATGCCGGGCATGGATGGCATGCAATTTCTGAAGAAACTGATGAGCACCGACAGTGCCTTGCCTGTGATCATGATCACAGGTCACGGTGATGTGCCAATGGCAGTGAATGCGATGCGCATTGGGGCATTTGATTTTTTGGAAAAACCGTTCAATCCTGATCGTATGTCCGAACTGGCAAAAAAGGCAGCAAATGCGCGCCGCCTCACGCTTGATAATCGCGCGTTGCGTCGTGAGTTGTCAGATGGCGGTCAGTTGATGAAAAAGCTGATTGGTGCCTCGCCTGTTATGGAGCGTTTGAAAGAAGACATTCTCGATCTTGGTCAAGCCGACGGTCATGTTTTGATCGATGGTGAGACGGGGACGGGCAAGACTTTGATTGCTCACGCGCTTCATGCAGTGGGCAGCAATGCGTGCAAACGCTTTGTTTTGGTGTCCTGCGCGGCGATGGACCAAGACTCTTTGTCGAAACGCTTGTTTGGACCTGTTGCACCAGAAGATCCCTATCTGCCCGCAATTGAAGAGGCGCGTGGCGGCACGTTGGTACTGGAAGACATCGAAGCGCTTAGTGATCAACTCCAAGCGCGACTTTTGAGCGTGATCAACGAGCAGGGTACACCTGCGGAAACCCGCATCGTTGCGATATCGAACCTGCAAGAGCAGAACCGTACCTGCGAAGACGCCTTGCGCGCTGATTTGTTCTATCGCTTGGCAGCGCTGCGAATCACTATCCCACCTTTGCGCTCGCGCGGCGAAGATATTTTGTCGCTGTTCACACGTTTGTCTGAACAATTCGCGGAAGAATATGGCTGTGCGACACCTGAAGTTTCGGCACAAGAGGCCGCAGAGCTGTTGCAAGCGCCTTGGCCAGGAAATGTGCGTCAGTTGATTAACATTGCAGAGCGCGCCGTTTTGCAAACGCGTCGCGGCTCAGGCACGATTGCATCTCTTTTGATGAATGATCACGATGAAATGACGCCGGTCATGACGACTGAAGGAAAGCCGCTGAAAAAATATGTGGAAGCCTTTGAGCGTATGTTGATCGACAACACGATGCGCCGTCATAAAGGATCGATTGCAGCTGTTATGGATGAGTTGTGTTTGCCGCGCCGCACGTTGAATGAGAAGATGGCAAAGTACGGATTGCAGCGCTCAGAATATCTGTAGTGAAATTCTGCGGCTGCGCCGCGCGGGTTTTGTTGGGTTTTTGGGGTGCTGCCCCCCTTCAGCAGATCTGAAATTTTCTCGAGGAATTAATGAGACCAAAGAAGATTCAACCCTAAATACGCGATGGCTTGGGGCTTCTTTGGTCACGTTCATTGTCAGCTCTGCCTGTTCCGTAAATTTTTCAAAAATTCTAAGGTAAAGAACGGGTAAACTTCTTTGGTCTTAAAATATCCTGGGGGTCTGGGGCAGAGCTCCAGTCCGACATCAAGGAGATTGCTGAAGTATGCCGAAGAGATCGCGTGGATTGTCTCTGGGTCCGCAAGCATGTCTAATTGAATTGAGAACCCCGGGTCTCGGATCTCGGATTTGATATAGCGCAGCGCCGAGAAATCCTCGATTGCGAAGCCCACGCTATCAAACTGCGTGATTTGACGATCTGTCTTACGGCCATCTGCGTCGCCGCTTAACACTTTCCAAAGTTCTGTGACTGGATGTGTGCTGTCCAGCTGTTGAATTTCGCCTTCAATCCTAGTTTGTTCTGGGTATTCAACGAAAATTGAACTGCGGGTCAATATATCTTTGGCCAGTTCTGTTTTGCCCGGACAATCACCACCAATCGCGTTGATGTGAACACCCGCTCCGATCATATTGTCGCTGAGGATTTTCGCATATTATTTGTCAGCTGTGCAGGTCGTGATGATCTGTGAACCCTCAATCGCTTGTTCCGGTGTTGCACAAACGATCACATCCAAGCCCGAAGTCGACAGTTTGTCCGCGCATTTGGCGCTCGTATTTTGGTTGATGTCGTAAAAGCACACAGTGTCTATGCCGCAGACTGCTTTCATAGCGAGGCTTTGAAACTCTGACTGTGCGCCATTGCCGATCATCGCCATGAAGTGTGCGTTTTTAGGTGTGAGCACTCGGGCTGCCATAGCGGATGTGGCGGCCGTGCGCAGGGCGGTCAGCAGCGTCATTTCCGAGAGTAAGAAGGGATGACCTGCCGCAATATCTGCGAGCAGGCCAAAGGCTGTCACCGTTTGATGTCCAGTGCGTGTGTTGGAAGGGTGTCCGTTTAGATACTTGAAGCCGTACACCTCGCCATCA
>Ga0206127_1003732_pt1 | contig 13850 bp, 11 predicted proteins | sample Helgoland_Spring_6_FD_148646 | JGI IMG/M metagenome (GOLD analysis project Ga0206127, IMG submission 148646) | Pelagic subsurface seawater microbial communities from Kabeltonne, Helgoland, North Sea - Helgoland_Spring_Bloom_20160419_1 | ecosystem: Environmental > Aquatic > Marine > Epipelagic ...
GCCTTCAAGAAAGCCTTGGACAAACTAACCGGCGTCAACCAGTTGCAGCACTCGTTCACTGGTCTTGTTCTTCAACCTCCTAGCAGAGTTAGGCCTGATATGTATGAGATCATTATCCAAACGTGAGATTTGCACCACAGTAGCGCCGGTAGAATTTTCATGACAAGCATCATATTGCATCATAGAAACTGCGCAGTGTGGATAATGCGTCCGGCAAGGCTTGTTTTTTTGCATCTTGCCAAAACGCGTCGCTTCCGAGTTCTGAAAAACCTGCAAATTTCGCCAAATCGCTCTCGTCCACATTGCGAAAGCCCATTGACCAGTCTCCGAACATGCGCGTTTCGCTTTTGCCTTCATCCAAGACGATAATCGTATGGTGTCTCGGATCGCCTGAAATCCTGCGCCATACATCATCCAACGCGTCATCTGTGCCCTCAAGAACTTGAAGGAAGTTGCCACGTTTGAAGTCAGAATTGTAACGATAGACAAGCAATCCGGAAACGCCGTCGGCAGAATTGCGTTTGCGGCTATGCGTTAGCAGCCCCGCCAAGTCGTCAGTCGAAAACGCCTTTGCTGCTTGACTTACATACACAATGTATTTCACGGCATTCTCCTCTTAACTGGCGCGTTGTAGGACCCTATTTAGCCTGTGCCAACGCATTTTCAATGTATCGGCTAAACCCAATTGAACAAGCTTTAGCGCAATCTGTTGTATCAGCTCTTTTGCAGAGGAGCAGAACTCATCTCGATGTTGCCAAGTTTGGATTGGATGAAGATATTGGGTCGCTTCTTTCGGTCCATTTGCCGGAACCTGCAACCCCCATATTTCGTCCCTTTGATAGTCCGAATTATCGAGATCCCCCGCCATTGCCGCGCGTAACGTTGCAAGATTATGTTTCGGATTGACAGGACCGCTTTCAACGGGTCGCAGTTGAGCCCCCCGATCGAATGTACCCGTTTCAACGTCATAGAGATCGCCGTCTGGCCGATCGGCTACCAAATCAATATCCATTACGACATCCCCGAGAGCAACTTGTCCAAAGACGCCTTGGCATCCCCATAGAACATGCGGGTGTTTTCTTTGAAAAACAGCGGATTTTCGATACCCGAGTAACCGGTCCCCTGCCCGCGCTTTGAAACGAAAACCTGTTTCGCCTTCCAGCATTCCAGAACTGGCATGCCCGCAATAGGGCTGTTGGGATCATCCTGAGCTGCCGGGTTGACGATGTCATTGGAGCCGATGACAATCACCACATCAGTTGAGGGGAAGTCGTCGTTAATCTCGTCCATCTCCATCACGATGTCATAAGGCACCTTAGCCTCGGCCAGCAGCACGTTCATATGCCCTGGAAGACGTCCCGCCACAGGGTGAATTGCAAAGCGCACCTCCTTGCCCTTAGCGCGCAGGCGCTTGGTCAGCTCGGCCACGTTCTGCTGCGCCTGTGCCACCGCCATGCCGTAGCCTGGGATAATGATCACACTATCCGCCTCATCGAGGGCCGTCGCCACACCGTCGGCATCAATCGCGATCTGCTCGCCTTCAACCGCCATTTGCTCGCCCGCCGGGCCGCCAAAGCCGCCCAAGATGACCGAGACAAACGACCGGTTCATCGCCTTACACATGATGTAGGACAGGATCGCGCCGCTTGAGCCGACCAGCGCACCAACTACGATCAGCAAATCGTTGCCAAGCGAGAAGCCAATCGCTGCAGCCGCCCAGCCGGAATAGCTGTTTAGCATCGAAACAACCACCGGCATGTCTGCCCCACCGATGCCCATGATCAGGTGATAGCCAATGAAAAGTGCCGCAAGTGTCATTAAGGCCAAAGGCAGTAATTCGCCCGTGTTAAAATACCAGATCAGACACAAAACCGAGATACCAGCGGCACTTGCGTTCAACATGTGACCACCAGGCAGCTTGGTTGCTGCACTGTCCACTTTGCCTGCCAATTTGCCGTAGGCGATCACCGATCCGGTAAAGGTCACTGCACCAATAAAGATCCCAAGGAACAACTCGACACGCAGGATCGCAATCTCGACGCCGTCCTTCTTGGCCAGAAGTGCAGCAAAGCCCTCCAGCGCCTTTTTGGCGCTGTCATCCATCGCCATCACACGATCCAGTTCGATATGAGCGATCAAACCCACAAAGACCGCAGCAAGACCCACCAGCGAATGCATGGCCGCCACCAGTTCTGGCATCTGAGTCATCTGAACTCGTGTCGCCAACTGATAGCCGATCAAACCACCAGCAATGGTCAGAAGGATAGATACGACCCAAAGCCCGGACCCGGGTCCAACCAAAGTAGCTGCAACGGCCAGAGCCATCCCGGCAATACCATACCAAACCGCGCGTTTAGCGCTTTCTTGCCCAGACAAGCCGCCGAGACTGAGAATAAACAGAACTGCCGAAACTACATAAGCAGCTGTTGTGAAGCCAAAATCCACTGAACTAGCCTCCTTAAGATTTCTGGAACATGGCAAGCATGCGCCGAGTTACAAGAAAGCCGCCAAAGATGTTGATCCCGGTCATAAAAACCGACAACCCCGCGAGGATAATTACCATAGTCGACCCCGATCCGATCTGCATCAACGCACCCAGAATGATGATCGACGAAATCGCATTGGTCACGGCCATCAAAGGTGTGTGCAGCGAATGTGCGACGCCCCATATGACCTGAAAGCCTACAAATACCGCCAGAACAAAGACGATAAAGTGCTGCATAAAGCTCGCTGGTGCCACAAGCCCGACACCCAACAACAGGACTGCACCGATTACGATCAGCGAGACTTGCGTCTTTGTCTGCGCTTTGAACGCGGTCACTTCGGCTGCGCGTTTTTCCTCTGGCGTCAGTTCTTTGATTGGCTCTTTTTTTTGCGCCGCAATTGCCTGAACTTTCGGGGGGGGCGGCGGGAATGTTATCTCGCCTTGATGGGTTACAGTCGCGCCACGGATCACATCATCTTCCATATTGTGTTTGATCTGGCCGTCCTTTTCAGGGGTCAGATCCGTCATCATGTGCCGGATGTTAGTAGCATAAAGCGTCGAGGCCTGCGTCGCCATCCGACTTGGAAAGTCGGTGTAGCCGATGATCGTCACGCCGTTGTCTGTGACGATTTTTTCATCCCTAACGGTCAGTTTGCAGTTGCCGCCCTTTTCGGCTGCAAGATCCACAATAACCGAACCTGGCTTCATGCTCTCGACCATATCCTTGGTCCAAAGCTCTGGCGCTTCGCGGTTCGGGATCAGGGCCGTGGTTATCACGATGTCCATGTCAGGCGCGATCTCGCGGAACTTGGCAAGTTGCGCAGCTGCGAACTCGGGGCTGGACACAGCCGCATAGCCGCCCGTCGCTGCTCCATCCGCTTGTTCTTCTTCAAAGTCAAGGAAGACAAACGCCGCGCCCATGCTTTCGACCTGCTCGGCCACCTCGGGACGCACGTCGAATGCATAGGTGATCGCGCCAAGCGAAGTGGATGTTCCAATCGCAGCCAAACCAGCGACACCCGCGCCAATAACCAGAACCTTAGCGGGGGGAACTTTGCCCGCCGCCGTGATCTGACCTGTGAAGAAACGAGGGAAGTTGTTGCCCGCTTCGATCACCGCGCGGTAGCCCGCGATATTCGCCATGGATGACAGAGCATCCATCTTCTGAGCACGAGAAATACGCGGAACCATTTCCATGGCAATTACGTTCGCGCCGCTCTTTTTAGCCGCTTCCATCCCGCCTTCGTTCGCCGCAGGATTGAAGAACGAAATTAGGGTCTGCCCACCGTGCAGGCGCTTAAGTTCAGCGGCCTCTGGCTGACGGACTTTGGCAACAATGTCAGCCTCTTTCCACAAGGCAGCCGCCGTTTTGACGACCGTGACACCCGCATCTTCGTAGAGCGCATCGGCAAAGCCAGCATTAAACCCAGCGCCGCTTTCGACCAAGCAGTCATATCCGAGTTTCTGAAGCTGTCGGGCGCTGTCCGGTGTCATTGCGACGCGGTTCTCGCCCTCGAACACTTCCTTGGGAGTTCCAAATTTCATGTCTGTACCTTAATCTTTGGTTTAGTTTTCAGCTGGGATGGGCTGAAGGAATGCGAAATCGCATCCTTCGTCCGCTTGCGAGACTTCAGCCGCATAAAGCCTGTCGTAGCCGCGCCTTTGTTCCGGTGGAACATTGTCGCTTTTCCATTCGGATTTGCGCTGCGCAAGCTCTTCGTCGCTCACCAACAGCTCGATGGATTTGTTTTCGACGGACAGTTTTATTTGATCGCCATTGCGCACCAAAGCCAGTGGACCGCCAACCGATGCTTCCGGCGCCACATGCAGGATGATTGTTCCGAAAGCGGTGCCAGACATGCGCGCGTCCGAGATGCGCACCATATCTTTTATACCTTGCGAACTCAGCTTTTTGGGGATGGGTAGATAACCTGCTTCGGGCATGCCAGATGCGCTTTTTGGACCTGCGTTTTGAAGGACCATGAAGTCATCTTTGGTAATATCCAGATCGGGATCATCAACTCGGTTGGCCAGATCTTCCAAGGAGTTGAACACCACGGCACGGCCGGTTTTTTCAAACAGTGTTTCGTCTGCTGCAGAGCGTTTCAAAACAGCGCCGCGGGGTGCCAAATTTCCAAACAAGCCGACCAAACCACCTTGAAGTTCCAGCGGCGTTTCGGCCTTGGCGATCACGCGATGATCTACATATCCCGGATCACGCTCCAACCGATCCCCCAGGGTTTCACCCGCAACCGTGAGTGTGTCCAAATGCAGCAACGGTTTGATTTCCCGCAACACCGCGCCGACGCCACCCGCAAAGAAGAAATCTTCCATGTAGTGCTCGCCCACTGGCTTGAGATTGACCAGAACCGGCGTGGTATCCGACAGTTCGTTCATCCGCTCCAGCGACACTTTGATGCCAAGTCGCCCAGCCACAGCTGTCAAATGTACAATGGCGTTTGTCGATCCGCCCAAGGCCAGCAACATGCGCAGTGCATTTTCTACCGATTTCTCAGTAATAATCTGACTTGGCCGAATAGGTTGATCAATCATCCGCGCTGCGGCCCGGCCCGAGGCTTCGGCTGCGCGCAGGCGATCTGCATGCACAGCCGGGATTGCGGCCGTTCCGGGCAGTGACATGCCCAGTGTTTCCGCAATGCACGCCATGGTCGAAGCTGTGCCCATCACAGCGCACGTCCCGGCGGTCGTGGCAAGGCGGCCTTCGATATCATTTATCTGTTCTGTGCCGACCTCTCCGGCGCGATACTTACCCCAGAAGCGCCGACAATCCGTACACGCGCCCAACCGTTCCTCGCCATAGCGGGACGTCATCATCGGGCCTGCAACCAGCTGAACAGCTGGAAGATCAGCCGAGGCCGCGCCCATCAATTGGGCAGGCACCGTCTTGTCACACCCGCCCATCAGGACGACCGCATCCATTGGCTGCGCCCTGACCATTTCCTCGGTGTCCATTGACATCAGATTACGGAACTTCAGACTTGTCGGGCTCAGGAATACCTCCCCCAACGAAATCGTTGGAAACTCAATGGGCAACCCTCCACCCAACAAGACACCGCGTTTGACCGCCTCTACAAGTTCCGGAAAATGCCGGTGGCAGTTGTTGAAGCCGGAAAAGCTATTCGCGATCCCAACGATTGGCTTTTTGAGCACCTCACGGGAGTATCCCATTGAAGATGCGAATGAGTTTCTCAGATAAACTGAGAAATCCTTATCGCCGTAGTTGGTCAGACCCCGCGACAGGCCTTTGACTTGATCATCACCCATTTGCCATCTCCGATAGTCTGATTTTTACGTATTTGGGGTCGAGATAGTCTTGGATGCCGAAAGAACCGCCCTCGCGCCCCATGCCGCTTTCCTTGACGCCACCAAACGGTGCCTCCGCAGTCGCCAGCAACATTTCATTGACGCCGATCATACCAACCTCAAGGTCCTCGTAGGCGCGAGTGGCCAACGACAGGTTGTTCGAGAAGACGTAGCCTGCCAATCCGAACGGCAGGGAATTGGCCCGAGTCATCACATCGTCATAGTCGGTGAATGTCGTAATCGGGGCGATTGGTCCGAAGGGTTCTTCTGTCATGACCATTGCATCGTCAGGCACCCTGCCCAGAACAGTTGGCTCCATAAAAAAGCCCTTGTTTGAGCCTTCTGGCACTTTGCCACCCGCCAGCAACTCAGCACCTCGACCAAGCGCGTCTTCCGTCATTGCCTGGATCGTTTCCAGACCACGCCTGTTGGCCATCGGCCCGACCTGAACACCATCGTCCATGCCGCGACCGATTTTGAGCGATTTTGCGATCTCGGCAAAGCGGCCTGCGAAGGCGTCATAGTTGTTTTCGTGGACGTAGAATCGCGTTGGTGAAATGCAGACCTGACCGCAATTGCGGAACTTCGTTGGCGCGCAGACGTTTGCGGCTTCGATCGCGTCGAAATCTTCGAAGATCACAACCGGTCCATGTCCACCAAGCTCCATCGATACTTTCTTGACGCCTTCGGCTGCCAGCGACAGGATTTGCTTTCCAACAGGCACAGACCCAGTGACCGTTACTTTACGCACGATGGGTGATCGGATCAGCTGCGATGCAATGGCCCCAGAATTGCCGGTGACAAAATTGACAACGCCCTTTGGAACACCTGCATCATGGCAGGCTTGGATCAACGCCGCACAGGACGCGGGCGTTTCTCCTGCCGGTTTGATAATAATCGAACAGCCTGCGCCGAGCGCCGCTGCGATTTTGCGGGCTGGCAAAAGGGCTGGAAAGTTCCATGCCGAGAATGCAGCGACGACACCGACTGGCTGCATGATAACGGCCATACGGCTGTCAGGGGTGCGCGAACCGATTATCTGACCGTAAATGCGTTTGGTTTCTTCGGAATACCACTCAAACTGATCCGCTGCTGCTCCGGTTTCGCCTTTGGCTTCGGCAAGTGGCTTGCCTGTTTCAAGCGACATCGCCACGGCAATCTGATCTATACGATCGCGGATCAAGTCGGCTACCTTACGGATAATCGCCGCCCGCTCCCAAGTTCCCGTCTTGCGCCAGACGTCAAAGCCGCGCTCAGCCGCCTTAAGGGCGGCATCAATATCGGCCTCGGTCGCAGCAGCTATGGTTGCCAGTGTATCCTCGGTTGCGGGGTCTGTGACTGGCTTTGTGCCTTTGTCAGAGGCCGCGCGCCATTCACCGTCGATATAGAGGTTTAGATCGTCATACATTGGATGTTCCTTAGATTTTTGATTGAAGGTAAGCGGCTTGAACGTCATCGACCCAGTTACCGACGTTCCAAGATCCATAGGCACCCATGCCAGCGATTGGATCGCGACCAGAATAAACAGGAATGTGGATAAGAGAGAGGCCATCATGCGCAAATGCGTCGCTCAACGCGGCGTTCAGGCTGGCTTTGGTAAACCCTGCGTGCAGGGCTTTAACCCCGTTGACTGAACCGGCCATGGCAACGTAATCCACGGCAACGGAATCGTTGGTTTTGAATTCCTTGCCGTATTGGTCGTATTGCAGCCCGGTGATCGCTGCCATGCGACGGTTGTCAAACAGCGCAATCATGCCGCGCACGCCGTGTTCGACGCCATCAATCAGGATTTGGGGGTTCATCATGAACGATCCATCCCCGGTAAAGGCGATGCCGTATTTAGCATCGTTGACATAGGCCGCCCCAAGCAGCGCCGAGCCGGAAAAGCCCATGAATGACGCACCTGTTTCGGTGAATGTCTGACCGGGCGCATCGTCTTCAACGATCTGAAACCCATTGGCTTGCACATCACCCGCATCAAAGAACTTGATTGCACCAACTTTGTTGGCAAACGAAGACACCGTATGAAGGGCTGCAGGTTGGGTCAAAACCGGTTGTTGCCAAACCTCGTCCGCCAAGGGTTCAGCATTGATCCGGGCTTTCTTGAATTCGGACCATTCCTCTTTCTTGGCCGCACAGGACCGAAGCCAGTCCTTGCGGTTGTCAGCGCCCGTATCATCCCCAAGAGCCGACATAAGGTGATCAAGAACGGCAGTGATATCACCGGGCAATGCGATCGTATTTGCATAATGTGCCAGATCATCAAGGTCACCATTGATGTTGAGAACCGTATGCGAGTTCGGATAGCCGACGCCTGAGCAATCGGCCTGACATACACCACGGCTGCCGATGACTATGACAGCCTCGGCTTCTTGCATGGCATAGTTGCCGCTGATTGAACCCTTCGATCCGCCAACATGCATATTCTGCACATGCGCATCCATCAATACACCAGTTGACCCAGGTGAAAGGACAACAGGCAGACCGCATTTTACAGCAAACCGGCGCAAAGCCTCGTGATTGGCTCGCGTCCCACCCCCGGCTTTGATCACAACCTTCGTGTTGGAACGCATAAAGTAGACTGCTTCGTCAAAAACCGCGTCATGTGCCGGCACCAACGCCTGAACCGATTGGCGTGGCGGAAGCGTTGCCAAATTGATACTGGTGTGTTGAGGCTGGGTGTTAATGGGGAGCATCACAAAAAACGGACCAGCTTTGTAGGGATGATGCACACATGCAGTTCCGCGACGCATACATTCGCGCAAACTCCCAGGCGTATGCAGCGTGTGCGATTGGCCCATTAATGCGCCCATCTTGCCAAAGATGCCCTGTTCAGGTTTCGGGATCTGCTGCATATTGTAGCCTTCGCCACAGGTCGTCTCATCACCGTAGATATGGTAAACGCCGACGCCATTTGACGCAGCCGCCAACGACCCGGCCATCGCCTGCAATCCCCCAGGCCCAATGGACGTAACAACAGCTGGGGTTTTGCCATAGACCCACGCATAGGCCGTCGCAGCATGCGCCATCTCGATTTCATTGCGACAATTTATTACCGATACGGCTCGTGCTTCATGGTAGATCCGCAGAACCTCGCCAAGGTCGGTCGAGCCATGTCCGAAAATCGCATAGAATTGGGTGACCTCTTGCTTAAGCATCGCAACAACCAGAGCCTCGGAAAGCGTTAGATCAACCACACCATTGTTGTCGGTTGTGGCTAGGACATCGACACCACCGCTCGCAGCAATTTTCTCTGCACGGGCACGAATTTCGACCTCCAGTTGTTCGCGTTCGGGGGCTTTATCAAGCATCGGACAAGTCTTCCTTCTGTTTTTCTTTCCGTTTCATTTTCAACTCACTGAGGCTTTGGAAAACGATCAAAAGCGCGGCGAGAGAGAAGAAAACAATCACTGTCGGAGATGTATAAAAAATATCCATTTTGCCTTCGGACAGCATCATGGCGGTGCGGAATTCATTTTCTAAGGTTGGACCGAGCACCATTCCCAGGATGATGGGCGTAATGGGAATGCGAACTGCGACAAGGACATAGGCAGTGACGCCAATAATCGCCATTGCATAGATATCGAATTCGGAATTCCGGATGGAGTATGCGCCTATAGCGCAGAGCACCAAAACGACAACCGCAAGGATTTCACGCGGTACACGAAGAACGTGCACAAACACGCGAATTCCCAAAAGCTGTAAGCCAAGCACCCAGGCATAGGCAATGATCACGGCAATGTAGATGCCATAGACTTCTGCAGCATGGTTCATGAAGAGCGCCGGACCAGGCACGAGGCCGTGTATCATCAGCCCGGCAAGGACAATGGCTGTCGCCGGGTCTCCGGGAATGCCCAAGGACAAAAGCGGAATGAGGGTGCCGCCCGTTACAGCATTATTTGCTGTTTCAGGCGCAATCACACCTTCGATGTTCCCCTTACCATAGGTCTCTGGTTTTTTGGAAAAACGTTTGGCGTTGTCATATGCAAGGAACGACGCGATGGCCCCGCCTGTTCCGGGAATCGCGCCAATCCCAGTTCCTATGAGCGAGCTGCGGATCATCAACCCGATATTGCGGAACAACAATCGAAATGACGGCAATTCCGGGCGAACATTTGCCATCTTCTTTGGATTGGCAGACTTCGACGGATCTTCGCTAAATGCTTCAATTATGAACGGCACGGCAAACAGGCCGATCATTGCAACAAGCAGGTTCACCCCTTGCATCATATTTACACTGCCAAATGTCATGCGGGGGACACCTTCGATTGCATCCAGCCCAATAGTCATGATCATGAGGCCCAAAACACCCGCAATCAGGCCTTTGATCAGAGAGTTCCCACACAATCCGCAGATCGTTGAGAACCCAAACAACACGAGTGCAAAAATTTCCGCCGGACCAAACCCAATCGCTACTTTGGAAACCAGATCGACAGACACGATCATCACGGCAAGGCTGAAGATGCCGCCGAAGACCGAAACAATGACCGCCGTTCCGAGCGCGATAGAAGCGTCCCCTCTTTTAGTCATCGGATATCCATCAAGAACCGTTGCCGCGGCCGATGGTGTACCCGGGATGCCGAGCAATATGGCTGAAACCGAGCCCCCCGTCATGCCTCCAATATAAGTACCCAACAACAATCCGATTGCTGGCACTGCATCGAGGTTGAACGAGATCGGAAGGGCAAGGGCCAGAGCAACAGTAAAGGTCAGCCCCGGGATGGACCCGAAGATCAACCCGACCAAAGACCCCAGACCGATAGCGGCAATCGACATGGGTGTCAGCGCAAGCGCAAAGGCATTCAAGAAGTGTTCCATGATGTTTACCCGAGATTTATCCAGCTGCCGTTGGCCAGGTAGATGCCAAGAGCCTTTTCAAAGATCAGCCAGCAAAAAAGAGTGATGCCGATAGACATCCCCAAGAGCATTTTGGCTGAGCGAATTCGTAAGTTCACGACCATGACAAACAGAACGAAAATTGGCGTCGCTATGACAAATCCAACTGTCTTTAGCAGATAGCCGTAAGCCGAAATTTCGATTAGAATAAGTACGGCAGGGAGCCAGTGAATGGACAGTTGATATTCAGCTGTCAGGCTGTGCTCCGGCTCGTTCCTTGGCCCATTTAGGAGAGACTTAAGGAGCAAGAGAACCGAAAGACCACTCAAACAAAGGCCAAACATCAGTGGGAAGGCTCTGGGACCTATGTCCCCTTCCCCGAAACCCGCCGGGATGGTGTCAATGACCAACCAGGTCCATACAACCGATAGGACCAATAGTAGAAATCCTATCACGTAGTTGAGCTTATGATCGGTCATTGAATTGGCTCCCGTTGATGCGTCCCTTACTTAGCGATACCTAGTCGGCTCAGAAGGTCGCCGTAAAAGGCGTCATCACTTGCCATCAGTGCTCCAAATTCGCTGGAACCGAGGAAGGCTTTGGAGAAACCGATGTTTTCAGCGGCCTCTGCGAAGCGGTCACTTTCCACAACATTTTTCGCAGCGGCCTCAAGTGTTGCCACTACTTCGGGTGACGCGCCTGCTGGTGCTGCCAGGCCACGCCACATGCTGATGTTGACGTCAACACCTTGCTCCATGGCGGTGGGAACATCCGGCAAAACACTTGCCCGCTCATCTCCCGTAACGGCCAAGACAGTAAGCTCGCCAGCTTCGGCGTAGGATGCAAATTGACCGGGCCATTGAATGGCTGCATCAATACGACCCGCCAATAATTCAATCGGAGCCTTGCCGCCGCCGTAAGAAATATAGGCAACCTTGTCACTGATCCCCATCGCATCAAACAATGCCGCAGAGGTCAGATGAGTGAATGAACCCTTGCCCGAAATACCAACCTTCAACGTGCCGCCATCTGCATTCACCGCAGCGACCAGGTCAGCAAGTGAACTCCAGCCTGTTGATGAGTTGACCGCAAGCGCTGGAATCTCGGTAGACACGCGCGCTATCGGGGTGAAAGCCGTATAATCGAACGGAATACGCCCAGTATGATGCGTTGTGTTGATCGAATTCGAGTTCCAGACGATGCTGTAGCCATCGGCGGGAGCACTGTGCATGTGGGTATAGCCAACAGCGCCGCCGCCGCCTTTGCGCGCGACCGGAACTACGGGTTGACCCAACTCTTCGGACATCAGCTCAGACAGCAATTGCGCGATAGTGTTTGCAGTACCGCCAAACAGCACTGTCATTTCGACAGGCTTTTCGGGGTATTCAGCTTTTGCAGCGGTTGAAAACGCCATCAGCCCTGCAGTCGCAGCAACAGCCAATAGACCTGTGATTTTAATTGTATTTTTCATAATTTCCTCCTTTTAGATTTTGCTTTTCAGGGAAGGCCAACTCCTTCTGGCCCGCCCTAACGTTCTCTGGGTCGTCTTAACCTCGATGTGCCTGTGCCCTTTGTTCACGGGCTGCCGATACGTAGTGTTCGCGCCCGTGGGTCTTTTTATTCAATGCTTCAAGAATTTTCTCTGGAGTCGCCGGTAGCGACTTCATCCGTACGCCAATCGCATCATAAATCGCATTCATGATCGCAGGCGCGGTCGGAACCAAAGCTGGCTCACCGATGCCCTTTGCGCCCAACGGGCTCAATGGATCATGATCTTCGACGAGGGTGCAGTTAATCTGTGGAATATCGAGGGACGTCGGTAGAATATATTTGGCAAAGCCATGCGTCGATGTATGCCCGTTGACGGTTTCGTAGTCCTCCATCAATGCTTGACCAAGGCCTTGAACGACGCCGCCTTCGATCTGTCCTTCAACACCACGTGGATTGATTGCACGACCAACATCATGCACCGCCCAGATGCCCAAAACCTGCACTTCGCCGGTATATGTGTCGACCTCGACCTCAGCCACTTGCGTGCCAAAAACGTAGGTTTGCCAAGGGCTGCCGGAGCCATCAACAGGATCAAGCCCTGTGCCATGGGCGGTAAATGACGCAGATCCAACAGGCACCACGCCGCGCGCTTTGCAGATGACCACGGCTTCTTCCATCGTGATCCGCAGGTTGGAATCGTTGGACCAGACTTCACCGTCAAACGATTGCAAGCTGTCAATCTCAACGCCCCAGTGATCGGCCAGTTGTTCAAACAGGTGCTTTTTTGCCTCACGGGCTGCCAGATGAACCGAGTTACCGATCATATAGGTTTGGCGGGTCGCACCAGCGTGGGCCGCCTCAGGTGAGCGCGCCGTATCGTTGTCACCGATGGTCACTTCCGATGGTTTGATCCCAAGCTCATCCGCTGCAACCTGCGCCAGCAGCGTCAAGATACCTTCGCCAATCTCTGTCACACCGGTCACGATCTTTGCTGTGCCGCCATCATCTAATTCGGCCCAGGCACCGGCCCGGTCGATCGTTGCTGTGCGCGCAATTCCGTACCAGCTTGCCGCCATGCCACGGCCCCGAAGTTTACGTTCCATCACGCGACCCTCTCTTCGTTGGTATTTTTACCATTCGTAAAACGCGCACCTAAGGTGCAAGGCGCCCGCGTATCGTCACCGCCCAAATCAGAGCGCTTGTCCCCACGCACATTTGGTGTTCCTTTTTCCCAACGGGATTCCGTTTCCGCAGCGTCCAGGCAACGGTCCAGTGAGGCCGCCGTCAGTTTGTGTTGGGTATGGGTCTTTGAACCGATCTTCATCATATTGATGCGACGGATTTCGAATGGGTCCATTCCCAGAGCCTCAGCCGCCATATCCATCATGCTTTCAGTCGCAAACTGCGCCTGCATCCCACCAAAGGTTCGGAATGCTCCCGAAGGTGTGTTGTTCGTATAGACCGCTGTCGTATCGACGCTCAGATTGTGAACCTCGTATGGACCACAAGACAGAATGGCTGCTTTGCGCATGACACCTTCGCTGGACATACCATAGGCACCGCCGTCCGAGATCATGCTGAATTGGATCGCTGTAATTTCACCGTTCCATTTCAGACCCATCTTGTAATGAGTGCGCGATGGGTGCCGTTTTGCGGACGCGATGATGCTTTCTTCACGCGTGAAGTTCAGCTGCACCGGGCGATGGGTCTTCAT
>Ga0206127_1003738_pt1 | contig 13838 bp, 10 predicted proteins | sample Helgoland_Spring_6_FD_148646 | JGI IMG/M metagenome (GOLD analysis project Ga0206127, IMG submission 148646) | Pelagic subsurface seawater microbial communities from Kabeltonne, Helgoland, North Sea - Helgoland_Spring_Bloom_20160419_1 | ecosystem: Environmental > Aquatic > Marine > Epipelagic ...
AAAACGCACTAGAGATTTTAAACAGCCTGTATGGTTACGATAGCTTTCGCGGTCATCAGGCCGAGATTATTGACCATGTTACCGAGGGTAATAATGCCTTGGTTTTAATGCCGACCGGCGGTGGTAAGTCACTCTGCTATCAAATTCCATCTCTGTTGCGCAACGGTGTCGGGATTATTATTTCGCCATTAATAGCCCTCATGCAAGACCAGGTCGACGCCATGCAGCAGCTAGGCGTTAAGGCTGCATTTCTTAATTCTAGCATGTCCCACAGCGAACAAAACCAAATTGAGCAACAGCTATTAGCAGGGCAGTTGGACCTACTCTATATAGCGCCAGAGCGGCTTATTAAGTCTTATACTCTGGATTTATTAGACCGCTGCACCTTAGCCCTATTTGCCATTGACGAGGCTCACTGTGTGTCTCAGTGGGGGCACGACTTCCGAGTTGATTATTTATCCCTAAGTTTATTGCATGAACGTTTTCCACAGATTCCGCGTATTGCTTTAACGGCCACCGCGGATATACGTACCCGCAAAGAGATCGTCGAACGGCTTTCCCTAACCGGCGCTAATTCCTATATCAGTGGTTTTGATCGGCCCAATATTCGCTATGCCATCGCTAACAAAACCACCGCTAAAAAACAGCTGCTTGATTTCTTAAAGCAACGCAAAAGCGAAGCGGGCATTGTCTACTGTCTGTCACGGAAAAAAGTCGAAGATACTGCCGCCTGGTTAACCCAGCAAGGCTTCACTGCTTTACCCTATCATGCAGGCTTACCGGCCCAGCTCAGACAAACTCACCAGAAGCGTTTTTTGCGTGACGACGGCGTCATAATTGTCGCTACCATCGCCTTTGGTATGGGCATCGATAAGCCCGATGTGCGCTTTGTCGCCCACCTAGATTTACCCAAAAGTATCGAGGCCTATTATCAGGAAACCGGTCGGGCAGGGCGCGATGGACAGCCGGCCGACGCCTGGATGGTTTATGGTCTGCAAGATGTCGTGCGCCTGCAGCAAATGGCCCAGAGCTCAGATGGCTCTGAACAGTTTAAACGCTCGGAACGGCATAAACTCGACGCCATGTTGGGCCTCTGTGAAGTTACCGGGTGTCGCCGCAAAGTCCTATTAAATTACTTTGCCGACGAAGCTCCCAATCAATGCGGTAACTGCGATAACTGCCAGATACCCCCACAGACATGGGATGCCACCCAGGCCGCACAGAAATTACTGTCCAGTGTTTATCGCACCGGCCAGCGTTTTGGTGCTGTGCATGTAATGGACGTATTGCAGGGCAAAGAAACCGAAAAGGTCTTGCAACACGACCATCACAAACTCAGCACCTTTGGCATAGGCAACGACATTCACGAAGCCCAGTGGCGGTCGTTAATTCGGCAGTTAGTGGTGCGCGGATTACTGCGTGTCGATATCGAAGGCTACAGCGCCCTGCAACTCACAGACCTATGCAGGCCAGTCTTAAAAGGCGAGCAGTCGCTGCACCTACGCATAGAAGAAATTAAAGCTCCCTCCGCCAAAAAAGCCGGCTCAAAGTCGGCTAGAAAATCCCAGATACTGCCCGAAGATCAGGAGCTATGGGATGAACTACGCGAATGCAGAAAAATGCTGGCCGAAGAACATAACGTACCGCCCTATGTAATATTCCACGATGCGACCTTAAAAGAAATGCTCGATACCCTGCCAACCTCGCTTGAGGAGATGTTGTTCATCACCGGCGTGGGTGAAAGCAAGCTAGAGAAATACGGTGATGATTTTTTGCAGATACTGCGGCGTTTTGCTGGGGTGAGTTAAGGCTTTACCCCGTCATGCCAGCCCAAGCTCGTCATAGCCGCTCAACTCCGTCATACCAGCCCAAGCCCGTCATACCAGCGAAGGCTGGTATCCAAAACAAATAGATTCCCGCCTTCGCGAGAATGACGAGATTGCCGGCTTCGTGAGAATGACAATATTCCCACCTTCTCAACTACGTCATACCAGCGAAGGCTGGTATCCAAAGCAAATAGATTCCCGCCTTCGCGAGAATGACAAGATTACTGGCTTCGCGAGAATGACGAGATTACCGGCTTCTCAACTCCGTCATACCAGCGAAGGCTGGTATCCAAAGTAAATAGATTCCCGCCTTCGCGAGAATGACGAGATTCCCGCCTTCATAAGTAAGACGAGATTCCCCGCCAGCTGGTTAGCCTTCCAAATTAAATAACTGTGTATTACCTCCTCTCGCCACTAGATTTTCTGTTCTGGTGCGCTCACTCAAAAACCACAGTAACCAATGATAGTTATACCGCTCATTATTTTCAGGCCATTCAATCAGCGGAATAATACTGCCTGTTCTTTCCGCCATCACCTGCCGCAACAATGCACTATCTGAGTTTTGCGTATTAGCCATAAGGCCTTCCACAGTATTATTTTGAACCAGGCCTGTAAGCGCCTCTATAGGCTCTATTTGGAAAAGCGTTTTTACCAAGCCCGCTCTTAGGTACTGAGCTTGGGTGGCTTCTAGCTGGGTTTTATGGGTCTGGTGTGCTGCAACAATTACCGGGCAGCCACAGAGTAGGGCGCAGGCAATCTGCTTCTGTGTGTCGGTCACTGAGTCTGATTCTGTTGTGGCCAATACCATGATGCCGCGACCATGGAGAGACAGACGGTTATCTTCGCCGGTTGGCCCTGGTAGCTGTATTGGGTTGGCCAATTTCTCTCTGGCGATAGCCTCAAGCCTAGGCAAAAATTCCCGTGTTGTTTTATTAGAGATAGCGTCCTGCAAAATAGACAGGCGACTATCAATAGAGGTTGCTTGCCATTTTTGTAATGCTTGCTGTGCCTGAGCCACTGTATTTGGGTTGGGTGATTTACGGTTCTGCAAATCAACGAAAAACGATTTCTCTTTCTCTGAATTTGAGATCTCGACTGAAAAGCGCATCAAATAATTGGGGCCGCCCGCTTTGGGGCCGGTACCAGATAGTCCACGACCACCGAAAGGATTCACACCAACAACGGCGCCCACCATGTTGCGATTGATGTAAGTATTGCCGGCGATGGTGTTGCGAAATACCGTTTCAGCAAAGGCCTCGATACGACTGTGAATGCCGAGGGTGAGACCGTAGCCAGTGTTGTTGATTTGGTTAATCACTGCGCCGAGCTGGTCTGAAGAGAAACGAATAACATGAAGTATAGGGCCAAATACTTCCTCGGTAAGTTGGTCGAGGGCGTTGATTTCAAATACATGGGGAGCGATAAAGCTGCCATTGGCACAGTCTTTATCGAGTTCTACTTTGGCGATGAACCTTGCCTCTGCATGCATGCGGTCAATATGTGTTTGTAGTTCGGCTTGAGCACCGCTATCAATCACGGGGCCGAGATCGCTGGCGAGTAGTCTTGGGTCGCCAGCCTTCATTGACGCCATAGCGCCTGCGAGCATTTTTAAGGTGCTGTCGGCAATGTCGGATTGAATAAATAATACCCGAAGCGCTGAACAGCGTTGACCGGCGCTTTGGAAAGCGGAGGAGATTACATCATCAACAACCTGCTCTGGTAAGGCCGTTGAATCAACTACCATGCAGTTTTGGCCGCCGGTTTCTGCGATAAAGGGAATCGGTTTGCCGGGTCGTGCCGCCAGCTGTTTGTTAATGCTTTGTGCTGTATCGGTGGAGCCGGTAAAGGCGATGCCTGCAATGCGGCTGTCACCGACGAGTAGCTTACCTATCTGGGAGCCACTGCCTAGGAGTAGCTGTAGGGCGGGACCGGAAATGCCGGCTGCATGAAATAGTCTGATGGCACAGGCAGCAATGGCTGGGGTCTGGGCAGCGGGTTTGGCGATAACCGTGTTGCCTGCGGCTAGTGCGGCAGCGATCTGGCCGACAAATATTGCGAGAGGAAAATTCCAGGGGCTAATGCACAGGAACACGCCCTGTCCTTGCAGGTTGTGAGCGGGTAATGATCTGGCTTGCAATGCATAGTATCGGCAGAAATCTACGGCTTCGCGCACTTCTGAAATACCATCGGCCAATGTGCGACCAGCTTCCATTGCTACTACGCCCATTAGGTTGGCGCAGTCTCTCTCCATAAGGTCCGCGACTTTGTCGAGCAGATCGGCGCGAGCACTGTGTCCGATTGCATTCCATGCGGGCTGTTGTGCATGGGCAGATTGCAATGAATCTACTATGCTTGATTCGTTGGCTTTAGAAAAATACCCAATGAGCTGGCGTTGGTCTGCTGGGTTGTAGGCGGGGTGCAGTTCGCCTTTGATTTCCTTGCCGTTAATAATAGGGTGCGAAAGTAATTCGCTGGTGTCGTTTACAGTACTGAGTAGAGCCGCTGATTCTATGGGTGAATCTAAATCGATACCCACCGCATTTTTACGGTTCTCGCCGACCACAGTAAACATTTCGTCAGGGATGGCGATTTTTTTATGTTGGTAAGGGAATGAGCTAGTGACCTGTTCTCTGGTATCTTCTAGCAGTTCTTCTACTGGGGTTTGATGGTCCAAAAAGCGATTTACAAAGGAGCTATTGGCGCCATTTTCTAAAAGCCGACGCACTAGGTAGGGCAGCAGGTCTTTGTGATTGCCAATGGGGGCATAGACTCTGACCGCCAATGGTCTTTTGGTGGCTGTTTTCTTAAGCTGGGCGTACAGAATATGTCCCATACCATGGAGGCGTTGGAATTCGAATTCACGCTCACCGGCTATTTCTATAATCATGGTGGCGGTGTAGGCGTTGTGCGTTGCAAACTGCGGGTAAATGTTTTCTTGGGCGTCGAGCAAAATACCGGCGCAATGTTGGTAGCAGAGATCGGTGTTGGCTTTGCGGGTAAACACGGGATAGCCTTCAAGGCCTAGTTCCTGAGCATGTTTAATTTCGGCATCCCAGTAGGCACCTTTTACCAGTCGCACCATGAGTCGGCGGTTAGTTTCTTTGGCGAGTCCGATGAGCCATTTGGCCGTGTCTGGCGCGCGCTTTTGGTAGGCTTGAAGAACAAACCCCAAGCCTTGCCAACCGTCTAGGTCGCTATCTTTTGCTAAGGCTTCAAAAATATCTAATGAGATATCGAGGCGGTAGGCTTCTTCGGCATCAATGGATAAACCGATATTGTATTTTTTGGCTTGCAGGCACAGCTGCTTGATACGGGGCAGTAATTCTGCCATCACCGCCTGATGCTGGGCAGAATGATAGCGAGGGTGAATGGCGCTAAGTTTTACGGAAATGCCATTGGCGCTATAGACTGATGGGGTAGTTTTGTCTGGGGTCTTTTGGTTTGTGCTCTTTTGGCTTGCGCTATCTTGGCTTGCGCTATCTTGGCTGGCGCTCTTTTGGCTTGCGCTATTTTCATGCAGAATAAGCTTGCCGATTTCATCAATCGCAGCGCCATAGGCTATTAGGTAGTCGGCGGCATCGGCTTCGTTGCGGGCGCCTTCACCGAGCATATCGAAGGAAAATCTCGTCTCTGTATCATTGTTTTTTGCGCCGCGCTTGAGTCCTTCGGTGATGTTTCGGCCCAGTACATATTGACCGCCCATTATTTTCATCGCCTGCATAACGGCGGCACGAATAACGGGTTCACCTAGGGTGGCGGTCAGGCGTCTTACCCAGTGGTCGGTGTCCTGAGTGATTTCTCTATCGAGGCTTACCAGCTGACCGGTGAGCATAAGCCCCCAGGTCGAGGCGTTTACAAATAATGATTCAGATTTACCTCGGTGCAGATTCCAATTGCCGGCCTGAATTTTTTCGGCGATTAGGCGATCGGCGGTGAGGGCATCGGGCACGCGAAGTAATGCTTCGGCCAAACACATAAGCGCCACACCTTCGGCATTGGACAGACCAAATTCGAGTAAGAACGCGTCCAACGTGCCGCTGCTGTTTTTATCGGCACGACAGTTGATTACCAGCTGTCTGGAATCCTGCAATATTCTGTCTCGGGCTTTGGTCGACAGGGGGTTGGCGTGGAGAATCTGGGTAACAGCCTGATGTTCATCCTGGTGCGTTGCCTGACGGATTTTATGGCGTAGAGGAGTTTGGTTCATAGCTTTCTACCTAAAAATTTGATCAATCGAATATATGGCATTGTCAGGTATTTATATTGGTATATGTCTCTATATTTGGGTGATTAGCAGGGTTTAATTCTGCAAAATACGCATTAATAGATTATTATGCTTCTCTAATATTTTTAGATTGAAGGATAAAGCCATGAAGACGGTAGTAGATTTAGATCGCACAGACCGCAGAATTTTAAATAGCCTGCAAAAAAATGGCCGACTGGCTAACGTGGATCTGGCTCGCGAGGTTAACTTGACGCCCACGCCCTGCTTGGAGCGGGTTAAACGGTTAGAGAAAGAGGGCTTTATTACCCAGTATGTGGCGTTGCTTGATCCGGTCAAGGCCAATGCAGCCCTCTGTGCCTATATCGAGGTTCAGCTAACTAGCACCAGCACTGAGACGGTTCGCATTTTTAATAAGCATATGTTGGCGTTGCCAGAGGTGCAGGAATGCCAGCTAGTAGCGGGTGGGTTTGATTATTTGATTAAAATTCGCGTGGCGGATATGCAGCACTACCAGCGTTTTCTGGGAGAGAAGCTGTCCAGTATTGAGAGTATTAGTCAGACCCATACCTATGTGGTGATTGAGGATGTTAAGTCGATCACCGCGCTTAGCATTAGTGCTTAATAGATGGCCTTAATAGATGGCCCTAATAGTAGGCTTTAATAGTTAACCTTGATAGTTAGCACGTAGCAGCTTGCAGGTAAATCGGCACCTGATATTGGCACCTAGCATCGGCAAGTAAAACGGGCACCCAATAGCGTGCCCTTAGGAATAAACTCTAGGGACTCTAGCTGGCATGCGCGTTAGTAACTCATAACCGATGGTGCCACAGGCGCTGGCGATTTCATTAACCGGCAAATCCGGCCCCCAGAGCACAGTCTTATCCCCTATGGCGACCTGGGGTAAATCTGTCACATCCACAGTAATCATGTCCATGGACACTCGTCCCACTAATGGGCAGCGCACGCCATTTATGAGTACAGGCGTGCCGTTGGGTGCGGATCTTGGATAGCCATCGCCATAGCCTACAGTGACAGTTGCAATGGTAGAGTCTCGCTGGGCGGTCCAGTTGGCGGTATAGCCGACAGACTCTCCGGCACTAATGTTACGTAGAGAAATAACGGCAGATTCAAAACTCATTACTGACTTCAGTCTGTCAGCATTTTCTTGAGGCTGGTCAAAAGGGCTGCTGCCATAAATCATGAGCCCAGGTCGCTGCCAGTCTCTGTGGGCCTGTGGCCAGGCAAGAATTGCGGCGGAATTGGCCAGGCTAGTAGAAAGTGTGTTTTTGGTCTTGGGCAGGTGCAGGTCAAAATTCTTGATTTGTTCTGAGGTGGCCTGGCTGTCGAGATCATCTGCGCAGGCAAAATGACTGGTGATAACAATATCATCACTAACATTGTGGCTATTACTTAGGGCATCGTAGGCGGCTTGAATTTCGTTGGGCTGAAAGCCCAGTCGATGCATGCCGGTGTCCATGCCCAGCCAGACCTTAACTTTTTGTGCCAGTGTGGCATTGATAATTGCGTCCACCTGAGGCTGGTTTTCGACCATCAGCCAAAAGTTATTTTGCGCTGCGAGAGACACTTCATCAGGGCTGAATATGCCTTCCAGTAGCAGTATGGGTTGGGTAATACCGTTGTCCCGCAGGTTAATCGCTTCGTCGATGCTGGCGACACCAAAGGCAGGGGCAATAGATGCCAGTGCGCTGGCGACTTCAACTGCGCCATGACCATAGGCATTAGCTTTCACCATGGGAATGGTTTGCGACGCTTTGTGAGATGAAGACTGTCCCAATGACTGCGCCAGCTCAAAGTTATGGCGCAGTGCCTGAAGGTCGATAATCGCTTTGGTCGGTCTGGACATGCTTTATGTTACCTAATCAATGGCGCTAGTAATTAAACTTGCCAGCTGTGTATAGGGCTTGCGCGGCCAGCCAAACGTCACCCACTTCGCCGTTGCCAACGGGCACATCATCGACGGCTATTACTGGGGCAATTTCTTTAGAGGAACTAGTGACCCAAACTTCGTCGGCACTGGTGACTTCGTCCATGGTGACTATGCGCTCTTCGACGGGAATAGAGCCGTCTTTGCGCAATACATCCAGCACTATATCTCTGGTGATGCCTGGCAGTAATTGATTGTCTAATGGCGGGGTGATCACGATGCCATTCTTAACAATAAACACATTACAGGCGCTGGCTTCGGTAAGCTCATTGTTGGCGTTAAACAATATTGTTTCGCCATGACCTTTTTCGTAGCCCTGTTGAAAATGTAGAACATTTCCCAGTAGCGCGGTAGATTTAATATGGCAGCGCTCCCAGCGTAAATCTCTGGCAGTCGATACTTTATAGGTGCGGGCCAAGGCTTTTTCGGCGATAGGGGGCGGTGCTATATCAAAGGCAAACGCAAATACGGTAGGGGCAATATTTTCTGGAAAACCATGAAATCGTTTGGTGTCTGCACCGCGGCTAACATGGAGATAAATACCTAGGTTGCCGGCACCATTGTCGGTGATAAGACGATTACACAGATCAGCCCAGTCGGTTTCTGACCAATCAAGATTGATGCCGACAGCGGCCAGGCCACTTTTCATTCGCGCTATGTGGGGCGCAAAGCCAACCATGCTTCCTGCATAGGAGGGCACCACTTCATAGATGCCGTCGCCAAATAGAAATCCTCTATCCAGAGGGGATATTCTGGCTTCTTCCAGTGGCAAATAGGTGCCGTCTAAATATGCAATGCTCATGATGCTGCCTTTATTATTTTTTAAAAAATGGTATCAGTGAGGTGCTTTATACGCAAAGCGAATTAGCCTGATAACCCTTTCTTTTTGGCTAGTTTGCAGAAGAATCTATCTCTTGAGGTTTTGATTTCGAAAGAATGTCCCGCTGCTAGTATTTTTTAATGATTTTTCTTAGGTTTTGGATAAGTTCTTCACTAATATCTGCGTGGAGCCCATCTTCCGTTAACGTATTTTCTCGGGTCACGCCATCGACGCTTCCGCGCTCGGAAAGATACTGTAATACCGCCAAATTATCCCAACCCTCGAGCATATCTGTCTCTGAAATTACTGATAGCATGGCCAGCAATCCATGGGCTGCCCAGTTGGAAACATCGGCAATTAATAGTTCGTCGCAGCAGGTGGCCGAGGGGATTATATTCAGGCCTGTAAGTGTGTCAGCTACATTGCCCATGCCAATTTCATTGCCTCCATCACCGATGCCAATAGTCGGGCAGTCGGCGAGGGTTAGAAAATAATCAAAGCTGGCACAGCGCTCACTAATATTTTCGCCGCGCATATTGTAGTAATGGCCATCGGCTGCCATACCCGGTCGCTCAATGGAAATAACTAAGGAGGGCTGGTATCTGTCGATAACGAGCTGTGCCTCTTGGGCGCTAGTTGCTGGCTCACCGACAGTAATCTTATGTACGCGATAATCGCTACTAATGGCGTCTGCTAAGGGTGCGCCGCACACTAATACCGGTATGGCTCCCAGAGCTTCGACGGCACGATACAGCGCAATAGCCCCGACTGGGCCGTCGGTTTCGTAGGTGTTGGTGACAGGAAAACCGGTACCAATTAATACATGGCCGCTGATGTTTTGTAGCATTTTCGCGGCGCGATAATAGTAGCCAGGGCTCAGCGCTGCCTGTAGGATTTTCATGCCTCGGGGATTTTTGGCCGTAAGCACATCTTCGATCTGCTGGCTGATGTGTAAGTGATTCATGGCTTACTGCTCTTTGCTGTACTTTCTAGAGTGCCATCTGGAGTGCCATCTAGGGTGCTCTCAAGAGACGCATTTAGAAACTGGTGCTGATCCAGTGCCAGTAAATTATGGGCCTGCTCCACACTGATGGCTTCAAAGCGCACTGTGCCACCGGGCATAAGCTGCGCCAGCTTACCAATATCCAGCGATAAAACTGATCCCAGTTTAGGGTAGCCACCGATCGTTTGTCGGTCGTTGAGCAGCACGATGGGCTGACCATCGGCCGGCACCTGAATGGCACCTAGGCATATCCCTTCAGAGAGAATACCCTCTATAGATGGCGTAATCTTAGATCCCTTGAGGCGATAACCCATGCGATCACTGCTCTCAGTCACGGCATATTGAGAGGTAAAAAACACCTGTTTTTGTAGATTGCTAAAGGCCTCTTGCTGGTATCCCAGTACCACTCTTAATAGGGCGCTGTTATTGCCATAATCTGGGACTAGATGTCTGGGCACTGCCTGACAGCCCCGAGAATCTTTTACTGTTTCGCAGGGCAGTAGCTGTCCGGTTTGCAATGGCGTGCCATCTTGAGTCAGTCCACCCAGAGCTTCGCGGGGTACCGTCGAGGCGCTATTAAAAATGGGGTCAATCTGAAAACCACCGGCAACGGCAAGATAGCCACGACTGCCCGCGGTGGCAAACCCCAATTCAATTCGGTCGCCGGGGTTTATGGTATGGCTCTGCCACAGTGCAGCAGGCTGTTTATTAATTGTGAGGGGAATATCGGCACCGGTTAGGGCGATCTGGGTTGTCGTTGTCGACTCCAATACCAGTCCGCCAATGGTCACCTCAATGGCAGTAGCTTCAACGCCATTGCCGCAGAGACGATTGGCCCAGCGAAAAGCATTGCTGTCCAGTGGGCCGCCGGTGGTAAGGCCAACGGCGTGTTGACCAAAGCGTCCACTGTCTTGGGGGAGGCTGAAAATGCCAGGCTGAATAACCTTTAAGCCGATCATAGTTCACCGCCCAGCGCTAAAAAGATGTGTTTATCTATGGCTTCAAAACGCACGCGATCACCCACTTGAACAGGCATTGTGGGGTTGGCGTTAGGATCAAACATTCGCTGCGGGCAAAGACCAATGAGGTTCCAGCCGCCGGGGGACTGAGCGGGATAAACGGCGGTCTGCCGATCGGCAATAGCCACGGCACCGCGGGGTACTTTTTGTCTTGGGGTGGCCAGCCGAGGTGCCGCGATACGGGGATCAACTTCACCGAGATAGGCAAACCCCGGGGCAAAGCCAATGGCATAGACGCGGTATTCGGTCTGCTGGTGAATGGCAATGACCTGTTCGATGGTCAGTCCTGCGCCATCGGCGAGTGCCTGTAAATCTGGCCCGGACTCGGTGCTGTAATAAACGGGTAGGCTCACTAATGACCCCTGCGTCTGACCTTTATTACTTTCATTATTTTCATCGTCGGTCAGATTACTAAGGGCATGGCGAATAGATTTTCGTACCGCGTTGTGGTCTGTTTGCAGAGGATTGTAAATAACCAGCAGGGACGCATAGGAGGGTATCAGGTCGATTAAGACCTGGCTCAGAGATTCCCGTAACTGCTGAGCCGTTTGGGCAACCTGTGAGGCGATAGCCGCGCCTGGTTTGTCACCAAAATACACAATAAGAGAGTTCTCTCCAGCAATGGAGATAGTCTGTTGCGGGCTGCTCATAAATTAATTATTTGGCGGATTTCTTCGATAGCATTTACACCATCGATGTTATCGCCATGGACGCAGAGCGAGTCGGCTTGCAGTTCTAATCGGTGACCGCTAATAGTGGTAACGCTGCCATCATTTTTCAACTGGGTTACCTGAGCGAGCATCTTTTCTTTACTGTGCACGGCGCCTTCTTTACTTCGTGAAAGCAGGGCGCCGTTGTCGTCGTAACAGCGGTCGGCAAAGGCTTCAAACATCAGCTCCAGGCCAAACATCTTTGCTTCTTCGCGATGGCTTTCGGCATCTGGTGTTGCCTGCAACATAAAGGCCAGTGGCATATGGGATTCGGCAATGGCTTGCATCACTGCACTGCGAATATGGCCATTGGCCATCATGTCGTTGTACAGGGCACCATGGGGTTTAACATAGGTAATGGGCGCATCAATGTTGTTGGCCATACCGGCCAGCGCTGCAATCTGATACTGCACGATGGCAATGATTTCGATGGCGGGCAGATGCATAGAGCGACGACCAAAGCCTGCAAGATCTGGATAGCTAGGATGAGCACCGACAACGACATTATGGCGCTTGGCGGAGAGTAATGTTCGTTTCATCACAATCGGGTCGCCGGCGTGAAAACCACAGGCAACATTGGCCTGATCTATAAAGGGCATTACCTGATCGTCGAGGCCCATTTTCCAGGCGCCGAAGCTTTCGCCGAGATCGCAATTTAATAGCAATGACATGTTGTTTCCTTAAGCCTCGCTAACAGCGAGGTCAGTATTTTTGAGATCTGTCACTAGCATATAGCCTGGACTATGGGTAATGCAGAAGGGCAGTTTGGCGGCAGCTAATGCAACCTGAGGTGTCACACCACAGGCCCAAAATAATGGGTGCTCACCGTCTTTGATCGTTACAGGATCGCCGTAGTCAGGCTGGGTAATGTCGGTAATGCCAATGTCTTGAGGGTCGGCATAATGAATGGGTGCGCCATGTACCGAGGGAAAGCGTTCAGATATGGCTGCTGCGCGCAGTGCATCTTCGGGCGCGAAGGGGCGCATGCTCACGACCATTTTTCCGCTAAAGGGCCCGGCTGGGGCGCAGTCTATATTCGTGGTATACATGGGTACATTGACGCCTTCTGCCACATTGCGTACCTCTAAACCGTCGGCGATTAATGCCTCTTCAAAGGAGAATGAGCAGCCGAGCAGAAAAGCGACTAGGTCATCGCGCCACAGTTCGGAGATATCATTAATTTCTTGAGTCACTATGCCGTTTTCAAATACTTTGTAACTGGGGATGTCGGTACGGATATCCAGATCGGTGCCGAGCTTTGGAATATTGCTCGCACCGGGTTCTGACATGGCAATGAGCGGGCAGGGCTTGGGGTTGGCTTCACAGAATTTCAAAAAGTCCGCGGCGGCATCGGCGGGCAAAATAACCAGATTACACTGAACAAACCCTTGGCAAAAACCGGAAGTATTACCGACATGTTCGCCGCTGCGAATGGCATGGCGAAACTGAACTGGGGATAGCTCGATATTTTTTGACATCGTTGTTCTCTGTGTTTTTTCTGCTAGCCTGTGCCTAATCGCCTGTACCTGCTAATTTACACTCAGTACTCAACGTTACTACCCTGAGCCGTCAATAACCTGATTCTAGCAGAACATGGATACTATCGGCACTAGACCTCTGGTGGTAGGTTCTGGTGGCCTAGCCTGCATTGCGGGGCCAGATGCCTATTTCCAATTCTTGGCCCAGGCATCCAGCACTCGTTCCGCGTACCAGTACTGACCATAGCTACCGTTATAACGTGCCAGTGCATCGGCGAGTCGACCTTTTTCTCTGTCTAAATAATATTTAAGAATGGTGCAGCCATAGCGCAGGTTGGTTTGGGTATGAATAAGATTGTCGTCTGGCCGGCCAATTTCTTTTTTCCAAAAGGGCATTACCTGCATCATTCCCTGAGCGCCGGCGGAAGAAACCGCATACTGATTAAAATGACTTTCGACTTCGATAAGGGCCAATACTATTTCTGGTTGCAGGCCTGCCCTGGATGCTTCTTTGTGAATTAGGCGCAGCAGATCGAGGCGGATCTTTTTATCTTTAATAAGAGTTGCAAGAGAGGGGTCTTTGGAGACCAACCAGACTTCGGCATCGTAGGCATTATCAAAGCTGTCTGCGGCGGCTGCGGCTTTTTTTAGCGCCGAGGCTAGTGCTGGATCTGGGCTATCAAACCCAGAGGCTGTGCTTGCCAAACAGAAAAATAATAGGGCCGTGACGACAGTGCGTAGGCGGCCCAAATTAAGGGGCGAATTATTTAAAAACGTTTTCCGCAATAAAGTCATTCAGCTCATCCATAGCT
>Ga0206127_1003739_pt1 | contig 13838 bp, 18 predicted proteins | sample Helgoland_Spring_6_FD_148646 | JGI IMG/M metagenome (GOLD analysis project Ga0206127, IMG submission 148646) | Pelagic subsurface seawater microbial communities from Kabeltonne, Helgoland, North Sea - Helgoland_Spring_Bloom_20160419_1 | ecosystem: Environmental > Aquatic > Marine > Epipelagic ...
TCTCTTGTGTATATCTCTAGCTACATCTAATCCTATTAGATCATCTAGATGATAGTCTATGAAGATAATATCAGCAGCTTCTATTAAGGATTCATCCACTTCTTCTGTAGTGTTATAGGCGCAATCATTCCTAGCTTCTAAATAACATTCAATTAATGTACGTTGTGCTTTAGAGTCCTCTATAAATAATACCTTATCCATTCTTAGCCATAAACTGCTCTACAGTCCTAGTGAATGTATCCATAGTGGTTTGCCTAGCCACTTCTGATGCTTTCAGTTGTCTTTGAGCTTCCCTGTTAAGTAGATTGAGTTCATCATTTCTTAACTTGGTAGTAGCTAATTCAGACCTATACGCTTCTCTTTCTTCATGACAAGCTTTCTGATCTGCTTCAACTACAGCTAGTTTCTTCTGTAAGTTCTCTTGTGCAGTTTGATTATTCTTAGCATTAGCTCTTACTAGGTAGGCACAGTAGTATACCAGTATGCCACTGAATATAAGCATAAGCGTATTGGATAGTCCGACACTACTTACTAGGTTAGGAACTTGTTTCAATATTCCTTCTATCATTATAGTTCCTTCTGTTAATACTACTAAAACATAGCCCTAGAAGGCTCTGTATTCCATTCTAAGGGCTTTTCTCTGTTTAGTAGTAGGGTAGCTAGGGTAAGATTAGTAAGCCCTTAGAGGGGCTGTAGGGAGCTTTTATTTAGGTGTTATCATACTTTTAATCTTACTGCCTAATGATGATCCAAAGAAGAATGATACTACTGTCTGCCTCTCTGCTAGCAACTGTCCTATAACTACACCTATAAGGTTAGATATAATAGCAATAGTAGCTGGATCGTCTAGTTCGAAGTAAGAGGTAGTAAATACAGCAGCTACATTAATAAGTACTAATATAAATATAATTAGTAAGTTCTTAGACATAATAGACTCTGCTATTTTATCTGCCTGAACATTATGCACTTTATATTGACTACTAGCCCTTTCTCTACTCTCTTCATCCATCCGTTCTAGAATAGTCTCATTTTCCATTACAACCATCTTAAATTTATAAGCTAACTCAGGATTGGTGGATAAGACACGTTCAGCATCATCTATCTTATCTTCTCCTGTAACTTCCTTAGCTATATTAGAGACTAATTCAATAGTCTCCTTTTTCTTATTCTTGCTAGAGAACAAGTCAATTATATCTGGTACGAACTTGAGCAAACCTAGTGCTAATAAACTCATACTACTCTCCTATACAAAATCATCTGGATACTCTGCCTTATGTGCTTTATAGCAATGCAAAGGATCATTAAATAACCAATTAATTAACATCTCAAAAGGATAGATATAAGAGGATGTTAAGTTATCCTGCCTCTCCTTCCAAGCCTTCCTTCCTGTAACTCCACTAACAGTTTTATATGTAGTAGAGTAGAGTGCGGATGCCCCCATTATATCTATTCCATGTGCTATAGAAAATATGTATCTAGACAGGGACTTGGGATCACCCACCTTATACAATAAGTTTCTTATAAAAGCTAAAGGTAAGAGTAGTACAGATACTACTATTGCTAATAAAAGTAATCCTATGTTTCGTATGAGCATATTATTACCTGCTATAGTGTGGCTATATAATCCGTGAATATTCTCTCTATCTCTTCTGCTTGATAGACTAGAGCTGCTTCTAAGTCTTCTCTTGTAACAGTAATAGCTTGATTATCTTTAGATATCCAAGGTGCTGTACCTAAAGGTTCTAACTTGTTAATAGCTTTAGTCATCCTACTCTCATCTTGAGGAAAGAATTCAGAGTCCCTGACTTGTATTTCTACACCATCTGATGGGCGCGCGTAAGTAATATTAGCTAGAGCTTTGTTGCGAATCTGAACAGGAGAGTTTTCAAATAATAGCCTCTCCTGCTCATCTGCATCAATCTTTTCTTGTATTGTTGCAGCGTGTATATTTGAAAAATATGTTTCATCTTCAAATTCTACTATTTCAGCATTTTGCTCAGAATCTCTATATTCTATAGTACCATAATTTACATCACTATCCCAGTGAATAGCCCATATATTAGGGTCTATTTCAAATTCACATTCAGAAGAAACGCCATCCACTATTATAGTTTTGTCATCAGAGATAATTGTAATTTTCATATCATTTTATACCTTAATTATGAAGCAAAGGATGTAATAAGGAGGTAAATTAGAGGCGGAGGAAACTCCACCTGTTAGCCCGTGACCGTGAGAACCACCCCCCCCAGTAGAATTTATAGCACTTGAGCTAGATGAACTTCCGTCACCCCCTGTAAGATTATTACTACCAGATGTATTGTAACGCTCATAAGGATAAACAGTTGTGTGACTATGTGATGGCATTTGAGAAGTCGTTAAAGTATGGTTTGCAACGGCGAAATTATCAGAGTGGGTATGGGCAGACTCTCCACCAGTAGCACCTGCAACAGTGCCACCCATTATAAACTTATCCACTAAGTTAGGAGTACCACCACTGCCATCACATAGAAGATACCCTGATGGAATATCTGCTGCAAGACCTGACCACATAGATATTATCCCTACGGGTACTCCTTCTACACCAGAGAGGATAGATGCTTTAAGGGTGCCTCCAGTTATTTGCTTATCTACACCTCCCTGTTCTATGTGCATTAAATCAGTATCTTCTAAGGTAATACTAGCTGTCAACTCTGAAACTGTTTTAGTTTCAATAGGAAAACTTGTTAATGTTGTCATATATTATCTCTTATCTATTTAAGCTGTTTTCTTGAATACATTTACACTCTCAGTGCCTATAGTATCTGTACCTGAAAGAGTCCATGTGCCTCCTAGTCTTGTACTAATAGCTGTAGCATCTTCTGCTGTAGTGGTTATGTGTAAATCCCCTACGGTATATCTTTCGTCTAGATGATCTATCCAAGAGAATATGTTATTAAATTTATAATTTAAGAAAGGTCTAGGCCACTTCCCCCTTACAGAGATACCACTACTTTGTAATTGAACAGGAGGTAAATATTTATTAGGATAAGCTTGTAAACCATCTCCTTTTTCTAAATCATACTGTTCTACAATATTTGTAGCAGCCCATTGTAATTTCTCACTTGGTCTTTCAGCCATTTGTTATAATCCCGTTGTAAGTTTCCAAGCTAGAATAGAGCCATCACTTAATTCTATAGCTTCGTTGTTATTAGTAGTTAAGATACCTGTCTCTGCAATAAACTGAGAGGTATCAAATATCTCTGCCATTGGATTGATTATTTCTTCATCCATTTCAGGCAGGAAGGAATGTTCACTACTCCATGACTCTACATAAGAAGGTGTGGATAATAATGAACCATCATTTAACTCTATAGCTTCGTTATTATTAGTAAATATTAAGTCTTGTGAAGGTATTACCTCTGAGCCTACAAAAGAATCACCTTCATCATCAAACATAAGGAGTGTACCAACACCAGCAGCAGATATTTCATCCAATGTAACTGCTAAGTTTCTAGTAGCATGTCTATCCACATATCCCATAAAGAAAGCTGGGTAATGTTCAAATAGTTGAGGAATAGGACTGCCAGTTAAGGATGCTAAAATATCTAGTATTACTGGTTCTGTACCATCTGAATTATTAATAGCTATACGTCTTAGGATAGCTAATCTATACTCATCATCTTCCATTCCAGAGCGCGGTACATTATACAACCTACCATAATTATTTAACTGCTCTCCTACAGCAACTAAAAGACCCCTATCTTCTAATAGTTGAAATATAGTATCCTCTACTTGCTGTAACTCTCTCAATGGAGTTTCTAGTAATCCCTGTGCTTTAGGTTTATCTTTCCAGAAATCTATTAAGAAGTCTAAACCCTCGGCAACTACATCTTGCTTAATAGGTGTTGCCATTAGATCACCTCGACAGTTATATCTGAGAGTATAGTCCTAGCATATTCTGAATCTGAAATAGATAACTTAGTTGTTTGCCAATTAGCAGGGTTAGGTGTATCACCTTGGTTAGTTATCTGTTGCACACTTACTATTAGAGCTTCTAGTGATCCTACTGCTGTGATAATTCCACCAAAGTAGTTAATAGGTATTACATCTTGTCCTAGAGATAACTGATCTGTACTTTCTACAATAGATGCTTTAATTAAGTCAACACCATCCGCAGGGAAGCTAGTCTCTGTATGCTCTGTGTATTCAACTTTAAATGCTAAGTTAATGGTAGGTGGTCTAGTAATATATATAGTCTTTTGAGTACCATATTTATTAGTTGTTACTACACCTGTATTACCATAAGATTGAATACCAGCAGGTTTAGCTACTCTTACCGCTGTAGCTATATCTAAATCAACACCACCTTGAACAACAGTCTCAAAACTATTAGCAGGTCTTCCTTCTCCATCTACAACACTTGTATCATTCTCTGTAACCTTAGCTACTGTAACTCCTTCTGTTACTGTTACATCATCCTGTATAGCCTCTACAGTAGCCTTACCCCCCGTTCCTTGAGTGGTAAGCATCCTTGTACGATATACCTCATCTGACTCTTTATCACGTCCTGTGATATAGGCTGTAGAATTAGTAGTAGTTACACTAGAAGATGTGATCATGTTTGTAACACTATTAGACGGAGCATCAATAGAGCCAAACTCTTGTGCTTCTACATAACCTAATGATGTAACATCATGTGTTGACATATAAGCCAATGTAGATACTTTTAATACTTGATTATTAACACCTTCAATAACTAAGTAAGTATTATCTGTATCTAATGTAGCTGTAAATAACGTAGGACTTGTTGCATCAATAGATGCTTTTAATCCAGTGATTATCTCTAATGCTGTAGCACTACCATCACTTGTAAACGTATAAGCTGTATCATTAATATTAATTCTGTATAATGTAGAATCCAACACTGTATTAATAGAATACTCTGCTCGTGTACAAGCATTGGTTGTAATAGTAAGAGAAGATGTAGTGACAAACCTATCTAATGTATTAGGATTTTCTAATATAGATCCAGCGTTTAATATGTAACCATTCTGCTCTGTAAAACCCTGTGTAGATGTGTATGACTTGGCTGCTGCCTGTCTAGGTACATTCAGTAGTACACCTATGTCATCTAAGCTAGTCCCTTCTGCTTTAAGAGGGTTCTGAGAGTTAACTACTACTTCTAATCCTTCTTCTAATTCAGCTATCTTTGTTGCTGTGATATTAGCATCTTGTCCAAACTTCTCATCATCTCTAATAGCCAGATTAGGGTCTACTAATTCTTGATAAGAAGATAACATACTGGCTAGTACTTCTGGCTGTCGCCTGATGACTAACCCTTTTTCTGTTAATTCTGCCATATCCCCTCCATATTAATTATATTGATAGGACATCATTTATAGTGATAGTACTACCTTCGTTAGTTTCTGCTATAAAAGATAATGACAGTACTCTTGTACTATTATCTAATACAGAGTTGTATTCAATAATCTTAACTATATTCTCTCTATCTAGGATATCTTGCTGTACTAATGAATCTAACAAATCTTTAGTACCTTTACCTAGAACAGATATGTTATTATTCTCATTCTTAATCCAAGGTATTCCAGCTAAGATATTGAAATCCCATTCACCTTTGTAAGTGTTTAAGCTGATAATAGTTTGCTGTTTACTGGATTGTTCTATTGTAGTTGTGTATTGTGGGGAGCCATTTACTATGACTATATCACCATCATCACCTAATAAATAATCTACACTCATCTGAATACATGCTCCGTATCTTCCTGTGTGTTACCATCTGAATCATTAGCTTGTTCATGATAGTGTGTTTCGCCCACTTCTATACTATTCTGTAATATAGATGGAGAGTTAAGTTGTATATTTCCATTAGGTGCATTAACTATATAATCTTTGGCTACATCTAACACTACACTACCTGTAGGTTTCATCTTCCAACTACTACCAGCAAACTTAATCTCTACTTCTGTAGGGTTAGGGCGCAGGTTAGACGATACTGTAGGACAGCCTAGTGTAGCGAAACAATCTGTTACTGCGAACTTACGTTTATCTAAAGGAGTGATAGGGGATGTACCAGCACTTAGTAAATAACTATCTAATCCCTCTTTACTAAAATCTAGTTTAACCCTATCTCCTGCTTTCACAGGAAGGGAGAATAAAGCCCCTCCTGCTTCTTGTAAGCAAACTATCACATTATATATAACAGGGAACTCTACAGCCTCACCATCTTCATCAAAGTAGTTAATAAGAGGTTGTACATCTATCATCTGGTTGGTTGAATAGTCATCGACATTAACTACTATTGCTGGTACACTTAGATTAATATTACTATATACAAACTCTTTTATAAGAGATGTAACTGTATCTGTAAATGTCTTATCTGTCATAGTTAAAGTGCCACTGTCTTTACAGTAGTATTCCAAGTATTACCCTCGAAATCTAAATCATGTGTAATACTTTCTATAGGATATGTACCCCACCAGTCTGTATTACCAGATCTTATATCTACTGCCATGTTGGTTAGTATCCTGCCATTAAGGAATAACTTAGCTACTACACCAGAGTTACTACCCTTCTCTCCTGATTTCTTATTAGAAGAGTCTGAATGTAATTGTATAGGTTCTTTTAATGTGGTAGGCTCTAGTAAGAAGGTTTCATAAGTCTTAGCATAACCTTTAGGCTCAACATACATCTTACCTAGTACAGTGTAGAATTTATAATCCACACTATCACAGAACTTTTGTATTTCTTCAAATAGATTACCAGCAATGCTGTAACCATTAGGGTAAGTCTCTTGCAAAGGACTAAAGAAAGCCTCTAATTCTCCTTGTACCTTACCTATAGGAATAAAGTTAGATTGAGCTATAGCTAATACATCATCTAATACTTTTTTCTTAACTGTGTTAGGAGGCCATGATTTAGATACTTTAATATTCTTCTTGGGGAGTACATTATCGCCACATACTATATGTGTAGTTGTAGTCCCGCTATTACCATCTCTCTTTGTCTCTACTTTGGTTATCTGAGCCGCTAGTATTAAAGGCAGATCACTGTAATCTACATTATCGCTACCTATATCTATTTTATACCCAGCTCTAAGAAAGATGAGGTCATTAACTCTGATACTGTTCTTAGTCTCTTCTGATAGATTATCTAAAGAGATGGTTGAGAATTGATTACCACCCTTAGCTCCAGATTTCTTATAAGAGACTTTAGCTTTCATGCTTAGATCTCTTATCTCTATAAACGCATCTGGTATAGTTCTGTAATCAACCCTAACACCCTTAGATATATCTCCTAGTGAGTTATTAATAAGATTGGTAGCTGCTAGGTATCTAGGGATAGTAGAACCATCTGAGATAGGTACTTCTGTAGCTGATAATAATTGAGGTGTAGATACAGCCCTTTTAGCTATACTTGTAGGGATACTTTGCACTATAGTACTACCAGCTCTTCCTATAATTAAAGAATATCTTCTATCAAACACTTCATAAGTCATTACTGTTATACACCTAATTCTTCATTGGTTAGATAAAATAAACCATAAGCTTTACCTAAACCAATATTAGATAATGTAGCTATACCTTCACTGTTCCCACTTCTACTTAGACAAAGGATATCACCATTGGGGAAATCATCTAGTAAATATCTATATAGTAGTGATTGATTCTCCATTACCTTAACCCCAGCTTTAACTAGGGTATCTTCTGTGTAAATGTCGAAGTACAATCTCTCATCTCTCTCATTCCCTCTAAAGATAATGTTATAGGAAATACCGCCTAACGTGACATTAATCTCAGAGAAGGAGAGAGTTGGTACTGGTATTTCTATAGACATATATTACTCTCTCTTATAGTTCAGCATTATCTTGTCTAGCATTACCTAATGCTGATGTTATAACGCCCCTTTCATACCAAGTTAATTCCTGCTCTTCGGTGACTGTACTTGTAGACGAAGACTTCTTAGATTTAGTTGCAACACTTTTTGCCACTACTGAACTAGGTTTAGCTACAGAGGTAGCACCAGCAGCAAACCTTACCTTTTGTAAAGTAAAATTAACTTTAAAAGCATTTAAACCCTTACCTGCCCTACCTGTAACATTATCTTGTTTATGATTAAAAGATGTAAAGTAGCAGTTGGTGTCTGGAGCTTGTATATCACTATAATGCACAGTTATAGGTGTCTTACTTATCTGTGCGCTCTTTAAGTTACTAAGATATTCTTTAGGTTTCTTATCAAACTCACTACCACTAAAAGTGGATATATCTGTAATCATTCCTGAGAAAGACAGTACTATAGGCCTAGTTACATAGTTATCAGAACTGTAGTTACCATCCTCTACCAGAGAATTAGATAAAGAACCATCTGAACTTCTTGATATACTCGTAGTAGCATTCATGGCATAGAAATCACCATCTACTTCTAAATAGAATATAGACATTAACCTCCTCCTGAATAAGCATTTTGTAAGTACTCAGGAACATACCTATCCATAGCATCTTTAATAGAAGCTTGTATTACCTCTGGATCACCATTTATGGTATAATTATTAGTTACCGTAGCACCTGAGATTATTCTATCAGCAGATTGTTGGCCTCTACGTGCCTCTGGGTTTAGTGCTTTATCTATAGGAGATTCGCCTACCAGATCTTTCATCCACCCTTTTATATCAGTGTCACCAGTGAAGGGGTTAGTGAGTAGTGTGTCCAGCATTCCAGCATAATTAGTAGCAGCACCTTTAATTACTGTCTCTCCTACGTCTGTGAAGCTTAACTTGCTAAACTCTATTGCATATCCTATTGCTTGTTGTATACTGCCTACTATTCTATCCCACAATCCTGCCATATTCTCCCAAGTTATTAGACCTAATCTATAGAAGCCTTGAGCTGTTTCTAACTCTTTATTAAGAGCAGACTGCTCTTCACGGAAAGTCTTAGTAGCTTCTGTTATATCTTCAAACTGGCTACTGGTTACAGAGCTAAATAGATTCAATCCTAACTCTACAGCCAGTAAAGGCCAGAAAGCTCTCTTAAAAGCATTCACAGCTAATGTAAGCCCTTTGACTTGTTTACCTGCCACTGTAGCGGCTGTTCCCATCCCAAGAAAACTCTTCGCACTATTAATACCTCCAGCTACTAAGCCATACATCGTTTTGGTAGCTGCTATCATAGAGGGTACTAGCTTCATTAGTAACAGAATGATAACACCTCTTATAGCCATCTGTAAGCCTTCGCCTTCACTAAAACCTAGTGCCATTCCTAGTTTATCTATCCAGTTAAAAGGTGCGGCTATGGCCTTAGCTAGTATTCCGAAAGCTCCAGATAGTGCTATTAATGCAGGTTTGACAGCTTCTAGTATATTAGTTAAACCGCCAAATACGCTTTTAAATAAATCTTTTAATCCTGCCTCTGACATACCTTCTACGGTTTTATCTAAAGCATTGACTAATCTACTTTCTTCTGCTGAGATAGATTGTACATACTCTGCTAATGCACCTGATGAGATACCTTGATCACTAAGTATTTTTGATACTATCTTAGTAAACTGTTTAGCATCTACGCCAGCAGTTTTAATAGTATCTTTAAAGCTCTTAGTAGTCTTATCAAATACATCTGCCGATCTGATTCCCATAGCATCCAGTGCTTGTACTGCTGCACCTGAGAATGCGGGAACCTGATCAATAATCTGATTAAGTTCTTGAGACTGTACTACTGTACCTGATATCATCTGTCTAAAACCAAGGAATGCTAACTTAGCACTCTCAGCGTTAGTACCAGCAGATGCTAAACCTTCTGATATCTGTACAAACACTTCTTTAGCTTCTTTAGGACTAACACCTCCACTAATTGCACCTACACTAAATGTAGCAAATGCTTTAGCTGTATCTTTATATCTTAGTCCTAATCTCTCTGTTAACTCACCTACGAACTCTAAATCCTTAGCAGATTGTTTTGCATTACCTGATGCGAGTAAGGCTGCTACACCTATATTCTCCATATCTTGTGCTGTTCTTTTAAGGAAGCCTACACCTCCTACTACAGCAAACACAGATATCCAACTTCTTGCCATATTCTTTAATGAAGAGCTTAAACCATCTGCTGCAAACTTCTGAGCATTAAAGTTTCTTGTTATAGCTGTAGTAGTTTTATTTAAACGTGTAGTTTTATCTGTAACACTTTGAAGCGTGGCCTGATACTTTAAGAATTGCCTATCACCCTTCTTCACAGAAGAGTTTAAGAAATCTTGAGCGAGCTTTAAGTGTTTAATGTGCTTTTCAAGTACTGCCATTTGAGCTTTAGCTTGAGGTGAATTACTACCTTCAAGGCCAGTCATTTGACTATCAATCTTCTGCCTAGCTTGAGCTATTCTATGGTTCTCTTTTAGTAGAGTAGCCTCTTGCCTTAAAGCATTAGCCTCTGCTATAGCACTCTGTCTCTTGTGCATAGCCAGTGCTTGTTCATGAGCTATTTCTCTTCGTGATTCACGAGTCTTCTCTGCTGCAAGCTCTCTTCCTAGCTTCTGTTGTTCTTTTAAAGCAAGTTGTTTGTCTGCTATAATAGCCTTATCAATATCGTGAGAGCCTTCTACTTTAACTTTTCTTTGTGTCTTTGCAGTAAGGTTATCTAAATTCTTAAACCTAGTCTCTATATCTTTAAAACCTTTCTCTATTAAGGAGCCATCCCACTGTATTTGCATGGCATAGTTGTCATCTAATAACATAAGCTAACCTCTCCCTTTAGAGTTCTTTTCTTCGTCATCCTTGTGATAAGCCATCTCATAGGATTCATTTATATCTATATACTCTTTTAGTTTATATAACCTCTGGAGTGTATATTCATGTAACAATGTATTGATAGATTGATCAGTGGAAGGACAAAACTTACTGTTTGCTATCCGCATAATCAATATATCAATAGGATCTAAAGTGGACTTCTCTTTGACTAAACTTCTAATGGAGTCTCTGTATCTTCCACTGTCTTGTTCTGGCTCATCATTGAAAGGATTTGAGAAGAACCTACTCCTCCCATCTCCGAAAAGCCTTGGATAAAAACAGAAGGGCTAATACCATTCTCCTCTATAGACCAAAGTAGAAATACTGGAAGCTTGCCTAGATTCTTACCACGAAAGTAAGTGTCGAAGTTCATAGCTACCCCGTTCTCTTCCATATTAGCTGTTAGGACTTTAAGAAGAGGGACTACACTCTTCTTTCCTAATGCAGATACAAGAGTCATAGCCATGTTCTTACCAGCGTCCATATCCTTTAAATCTTCTAAACCTTCTATACCATCGAAAGCTCCAGAGTCAAATGCACTACCAATAGGCATTGCAAATAACTGAGCTAACTCACTGGCTGCTTCAATCGCTTGAGAAGTAGTAAGCAGTTTTAATGTATATTGCTTACCTCCTATCTCTTTCTGTACTATATCTTGTCCTAATAAACTCACTTGTATAATCCCCTCTGAATTATGGTTTAATGTAACCTGCTAAGTTACACTTTAAATTGACTTAATGTATTCACTGTACCTACAATACCACCCAATGCAGCAGCGGCTTCTGTCATACCTTCTGGCAACTCTAAATAGGTATAATCTACACAGAATATAGTCCACGTCCTGTCCTGAGCTTGAGAGCCAAACCCTAAAGTTGGGCCTTTCTTGATATGGCAATTAGTCAATTGTACTAATGCTCCACCTGATGGATCAGACAGTGTAATATCCCCCCTATAAATAGTTTTAGCTTTTCTTTGTGCAAGAATTACATTAGCTAGAAACTTATTAGTTAGAGATGTTTGCTGCAAGGTTAATTCAAACATCCCAGTGAAATCAGGATTGACTGAGATACCTACCTCACCAAAACCACCTACTGCCTCATCTGTGAAGTCTGAGTTCTGTTCAATACTGGCGAAGTTATCTGCAACGCCTGTGATACTTTGTTCTAGGAAAGATATCTGCACTTCCCTACTTGAATAAACGGGTAATAAACTAGACATTTATATAATACTCCTTATGATTCTGCTTCGTAAGTTAAGCTGCCTAGTATGACAACAATCTGAATACCACCTGCTAAGTATGCAGTGAAGCCTCCGTTATAAATCCTACTAGCGACATCTGCGAAACTTGCATCTGCACGTTTAGGAAAGTTAATCACAAAAGGATTATCTTTCTGCAAGATATTAGCTTGTGTTTCTGTTTCAACATAACGACTTAATGTAGAAGATAGTACGTTCTTTAATCGTGCAATACCTGAATCTGTGTAAGCAATCTTACCTTCACGTATCATGAAGTTCTGGTAATTCTCTCTGACTCTTGCTGTTAGGAAATCCCTATCTCTCATAACATCTGCAAATATAGTAGCTGTACCTGATGAAGTACCCTGACGTGTAATAGCAACACCACCTTCTACTTCTGTGAATGAGCCATTCTTATTAACAAGATTGGTCTTATCAGTAGTATTTAAGTAGTTACCTGTTAATGGATTCTTAGCTGCTTCGATCTTAGTAGTGTTGTTAGCTACAATAGCCTTACCTGCATCATAAGGTGCTAGGATAGAAATGTATTCCATCTCAGGGAACTTAGTATCTGCATCATGGTGAAACCAATAGAATGTTCTATCACGTACTTCTTGCTTTAACTGCGAAGGGGTATCTGTAGCTGATTCTGAGTAAACACCTAGGTCTGCTTGTTCTTGTGTAGATACCCAGTATTGCTTAGTACGTGCTTGTATATCCTGAGACAACGCCAATACAAATGCTTGACTATGATCACTACATGCTACAAAATAGAAGTCATCATCTGCATCTGTAATAGTTGCCATCATGTCTGCTGCTGATTGTGTAGTAACAGTTGTATAGGTAAACTTGGCTACGTCTGTAACTGCATAAGCTGCTGTCCCTGATTTAGATAATGTAATACTGCCTGTATCATCTACGACAGTAACACCTGCTGGTGATCCTAATGCAGTGAAGATAGCAGTAGCAATAGTAGAAGCGGTCTCTGAACCTGTAGTAGTTGTAAAGGTAGCAGTAGTGGTTACATCTGCTGTATCTAATACTTCTAAGGTATAGATCTGACCTGCTGCTGTGGCTGCTTCTGGTGTGAAAGTAATAGTATCTACTTCTCTACGACCTACTTTAACGATAATAGGATCTACGTCTTGAGCATAAGCTGATTGCATAGCCGCATAGACATTGGAGCTAGTAGGTACATCTTCTGCTAAGGCTGTGAACGACGTGTATGATCGTGTTTGTTCTTTAAACCAGACGTGATCAGCAATGAAAATAGGAGTACCAAAGGATTCCCTATTAACGGCTGTAACATCTAGTGCTATGTTCACCGTGACAAATGGTTGATATGACAAAGTATTTCTCCTGTTAAGAAATGTTATTTAATTATTATGGTGATACAGTTATATCCATATCTATTGTGGTGATCTCGCCCTCATCTGTAAGGACTCCATCTAGGGCTACAGCGGTGATAACGCCACCTTCTTCATCTGTAGTAATATCTTCTATATTGAATGTAAGATTGAACCCAGCTACTTCTACGAACTTTCCTGCTAACTTCTCTGGAAGTGAATTAACTGAGAATACATCCTCAATACCTCCACACGTATTAGTAGTTATCTCACCTAGTACTCTATCCACCCTGAAAGCATTCTTTAACTTACTAGCTATTCTTAATGAATCTTGCCCATACACTGTGTACTGCATTAGCATCTTTACATTAGTTGTGTAATAAGGATTATCGTTATCATCAACCCCTTGACGTAAGAGCCAACTTCCTGTATCATCTATACTAAGAATATCAAATGTAATGTAAGGGAGGTTTGGAGTGTTATCTGCA
>Ga0206127_1003746_pt1 | contig 13826 bp, 3 predicted proteins | sample Helgoland_Spring_6_FD_148646 | JGI IMG/M metagenome (GOLD analysis project Ga0206127, IMG submission 148646) | Pelagic subsurface seawater microbial communities from Kabeltonne, Helgoland, North Sea - Helgoland_Spring_Bloom_20160419_1 | ecosystem: Environmental > Aquatic > Marine > Epipelagic ...
TGATTGTGTTGCTTCAGATTGTCGTCGACAACTTGGCGGAAGTGCAACGGGTCTTCTCTGCACGCAGGTGGCTGGATTTCGCCGCTGATGCAGAGACCAACGTCGACTGTCAGCTTCTCGTTCAGAGCCAGCAGCAGTGAGCAGGTTGAGGACACTGCCTGGAGCAGGGCTCTGTTGCAGCTCTCTCTCTCACGCTGGAGCGCGTACAGCAGGGCGAGCTTCGCTGCGCCTTGTGGATCTTCTTTCTCGATCCAGCCGTTGATCTCAACTTCCAGTTCCGCGATGCTGTCCAGGATACAGTCTGTCGTTCTTGGTATGCCTCCCAATGTTTCCAGCAGCAGGTGCTCTAAGTGCTCGTTGTGCTTCAGGATTCGCTCGATGAAGACTTGAGCTGTGTGTTCTTTGGACACCAGCTGGGTGAGTAAGCTTGCTCGCTTGCTCGGTTTCTCGGCTACCAGCTCTGAGAGATGCTTGAGATTCTGCCTGTTCGAGTAGGCAAAGAGTGCCTTCGAGAAGGTATTGTCGAATAGCTTTGCTAAAAGGAACTGTGCTCCTTCCACAGGTAAGCAGTTGTGTCTTGCTGACAGCGTAGCAAACTCGATAGCTATCCCTGGGTAGTCTGAGATTATCTGCTCTAATGCTAGAGCTGACTGCTTGAGAATGCACCTTACTGAGTCTTGCTGAAGTCCCTTATCGTTCTCCAGGAAGAAGAGCGGGATTTCCCACGACTTGAAGATCACGTTGATCTTGCGGTCCAGGTGAGTCTCCTCTGCTGTCTGCTTTATGCACTCGAGCACGTCCTGAACTTCAGTGTCTCGATGCAGGTAGCAGCAGATGACGATGGACTGGGGCGTGTCCGCGATGGTGTGATACCCTGATCGATCGATGCCGTCGATCACGGTGATGTCGAAGGAGTTGTCGACTCTCTTCTTGAGGAGCTCTTCAGTGAAGCAGCTTATGTTGTCGAACTCAGCCTGCTTTCTGTCTTTGATAGTGAAGTAGGGATCTGGGTTGAGTTTCGACTGCACACACGTACAATCTTCAGTGTTTTGTGTCAAAGTTAATAAAGTTCCACGAACTAAAGTAACTGTCTATCCACCTCCGGGGGGTGTTGGCTGTGTGTAGACTAATCTATACCCAGCAAACAGACTAGATCGCAATGTTCTAGTTAGTTTACTGAGATTACCATATTAAGCGCCAGGCCGGTGGGCTCCCGCGGCAATTCGCGTCGGATGTCCTTCCGGTCGGTTCAATCTATAATGTCACTCCCGATGTGTGTTGATCACACGATCGCTCGTAACTCGGTAAGCGTAGTGGTAGCGGTGTCCGTCTATTGCTGTCAGCGCGGGCCGTTCGCAGTGAAGGCGACGATGAGGGCAACAGGACGGGGCCTTCGGCTGGAGGACTGTGCCGATTCGCTGGGGTATGACTAGTGCTACTGTAGATGGGCTATTCCAATCTAATGTCTATCTAACGGAGCAATTCCGAAATAAGACCAGCCTTGAACTTGGTTGTTCACAAAGTTGTTTTATGGAATGTTGGACTGATCACACTGATCATCCACACTCTTTCAAAGCTCGCTGCATCGCATTCTTGGCAGCTGCTTCTTTCTTGGATCTTGCGCGGGTTCTGTTTACCTCAATTCAATTGACATCCTTAAGCTTTAGTCTTGGGGCTTCTTCAGTAACTCTCGCTTGATCTCTGTGCGGCCAGTTCGTAGAACCTACAGCTCGCAAGATTAGTTAGTAAAGTTCATACCTTTTCATGTAGTCATGGAGAAACAGTCGCAGCTTTTCCTCTCATGATTCTCATGATCATCTAACCCGAACCGCGTCGCAATGATCACGTTCCGGTTCCGAATTCAGTTTCATCGGTGTACTTCGCTCCTTCAAGGATTGGCCTTCTTTGCCTAATCCTCTATTCGCAGGGTCTCTGTCAGTGGGTGGAATCCCCTGGCCCGTCGATCTGCCGATCTGTCATAAGGCCAGCTAAGGCAACCTTACTATGCTGTCGGGTGAGGTTCAACCGCTGCTCCGTGTGTGCCGGCCGTTTGACGACCGTTCCAGCAAATTGAATTCTTCAAATGCCTCCGGCATGACCTCTAGTAGGTACTGATGTTTGACTCGAAAAGTAAGTCTAAATTTTCATCTGTCAAACCGCGTGGCATCTGACCTTGAGCAGCCAACCGAAATTACCCGATCGAGATTTGAATCGACTGAATAAATCGAATTCTCATGCCGGTATCTGTTTCGGTTCCTGCTGTAATCCGATGGAGTATTCTCCGGATCTGATATTGTCACTGTACTGCTTTTCACCGTAGCAGCCAGCAGGGTTGTAGTAAAGTAACCTGTATCAATTTAGGCACGTACCCGATCTAATCATGGTACAATACCAATGTTAGTCGCGCCATATATTGAATGGTACTTTCGTAACAAAGAGTCCTAGGATCTTGGTAGAGGAGACCGTACGGTCGACCGCAGTTGGTACGTTCCGTATCTCACATCCCCCCCCTAGACTGCACCGTCCAGCGGTGTACTCGATAACTATGATCCGTCCAGTTGCGGATCTTCATCAAGTATCCTTGCTCTTGTTTTATGCAAATATACAGTAGTCGTTGAAAATTTTGGATGACTACTGTCATTGCTGCATGTAAGCATTGACCTTTTCGAATCAGAATATCCTCGCATTGGGTTTTTCTGATGATTCAGGCATGGCTTGAATGCGCGTCAATATTCATCTGGTTTTTGAATTCATCTGGTTTTTGAATTTTTTTTTTTTTTTTTTTTTTTTTTTTGTTGAAATGTTGATTTTCGCTTGGCCATCTAAAAGGGCTCATTTTTGAGCGGGAATCAATCCAATCAAGTTTTTCCCAGTTGCAAGTTGTAACTTGCTGAAATGAATATTCTTGAATAGCAATTTATTAGCTGACTCCGGAAGCTGGTCGCAATGCCTGCATATCTGCTCTCACTGTGTGTATCGGCGGCGCTGTGCCTGCCTGATCACGTTCTTGTGAGGAGCCGGATGTCGCTGAGATAGAGCTTATGAACTTATAGCAGCCGTCGCTGCAGCTCAATCTCGTGTTTGTTGTTAAACGCGGCGAGAATCCGCTTGCTGTTCTTTAGGTTGCTGGCTGGTTCCCAGGAACAGTCGTCCATTGGGTAACCTTTCCATTTGATCAGGTATTGTAGGTGATCGTTTTCGCCTCGCCTGGTCAAGATTTTCTCCACCTCGTATTCGTCAGAGTCATTGGCGGCAGGGAGTGGTGTCCCGTGCAGTCCAAGGGTCTGTGAATCGTTTGCTGGCTTGAGCAGGCTACAGTGAAAAACGTCATGAATTCTTGCGGCAGCTGGAAGTTGTAGTTGGAAAGACACGGGTGATAGCTGACGCAGTATCTTGTAGGGCCCGTAGTATAGCTGGCGTAGCTTTTTACTGCGGCGCTCCTTGTCCCATGGAAGTGTAATCCCATTGGTCGATAAATATGCATATGCACCCGGATGCAGTGACGTGGATATGTCTCTTCGACGTTTGTCCGCGTCCCGTTCCATCCATTGTCTTGTAAGTTCCATCCTTTCTCGTACTTCTTGTTCAATATTGTGAATTCCAGCTACGAATTCTTCTATGTCGGGGTCTGTAGAATCTCCTCGGCGTAGAATATTATCTCTGTCCAGATTCGTCACAGCGTGTCTGCCCTTCTCTATGTAATATGGAGAGAGGCCCGTCGCTTTCGATGGTGTGCTGTTGATTGAGAACTGAATCTTTGGCAGAAGTTTGACCCAGGTATTTTGTCTGTATGTGATAGACATGCGCATGGCTTCGGTGACAAACGCGATCATGCGTTCTGTCGTCCCGTCTGTGGCCTGGTGTCTTGATGATGATAGCTTCAGCGCAGTTCCTAAGTGCGTGTGGAACGCTGTCCAAAATTTGCTTGTAAATTTGCTATCTCTGTCCGATACTATTTCGAGGGCTATGCCGTTTTCATAAATTATGTGCTTTAGGAAAAGCATGGCAGTAACCTCTGCTGTTGCTGTGCCCCAGGTCGGTATTAACCATACTCGCTTTGAGAAGCGGTCAACGATCACTAATAGGGCATCAAATTCTTGTCTTGAAGAAAACGGCAGGTGCGTAACGAAATCCATCGCGTAGTGAGTGCCTGGTCGACGCGGCACTGCAAGACTCTGTAGGAGACCTTGAGGCGCTCGACGGTTGATTTTGTTCTGTTGGCATTTTGCACACGCGGCTAGATAAGCATGAATGTCTTTTCGTATTCGTGGCCAATAAGCATGTCGCCGTATTTCGTATTCGGATCTGTTAGAGCCGAGATGCATGGCGGTGAATCCTTCGTGGACTTCGCTCATGAGCTTGTTGCGTAATGTTGGCATTCCATGTTGCAGGCTGTCGTCTGGCACGCAGACCAATTCCTCACCGGTGTGGTTGGTATGGTATAGCAAGGCCTTGCGCAACAGATATTTTTCTGTGGCTATGGCTTTCTTTGCTTGCGCCTCTGTGACGATGAGCTTACCCTTTGGAATTTTCTGTTTGTCAGTGCGCATTGCAGACTGCTTGTGCATTTGTGCTGTCAAATCTTTTTGTAGTCGAGCATCCAGATCAAAATCTGTGTCGGGAGTAAGCTGCTTGTATATCGACGCGAAGTCGGGGCATAGCTTGTAGTGTTCCTTTGTGATGTCGATGAAAGATTGCTGTACGTTCGCTTGATAATAAAGTATCGATTCATGTTGTGCTTCATAACGGTCATAACCGAATTCTGTGAAGTCAATGTCGCGATCCGAGAAATGATTTGTCTCATTCGCGTTGTTCTCACTGTTAGAGCAGTCAAGCTCTAGCAGTCCTTGGGACGCCTGCCAGGCAATCTCGGAATGCACCTCCGGGAATAGTGACGCCAACTCCGCCGTTTGGCGGGGTCGTGTTCCATCCGCGATATGCTCCGTTTCAATGGCGACGAGGCGGCTCAAGGCATCACCTAGTAAGTTCGATTTTCCAGGCAAATATTCAATTTGGTAGTTGTACTCTGAGAGAGCCATTGCCCAACGGGCGATACGGCCTCCCGCTTCACGACCTTTCTTGAGATATTGAAGTGATTGGTGGTCACTCATTACCTTGATTTCGAATGGTGATCCTAGCAAGTAGTGACGAAATTTCTTTACGCTGTAAACTATGGCAAGGCATTCAAGCTCTTGAACCGAATAGTTGAGTTCATGTTTGTTCAGTCGTCGACTGACATAAGCCACTGGTAGTGGGTCTTCTCCATAGCGTTGCCAAAGTACCCCTCCTATAGCAAAAGCGCTAGCGTCTGTGCACAAAAATATGCGTCGCTGGGGATCGAATTGGCGTAAGATAGGGTATTGAGTTATCGCTTTCTTCAAAGTTTCAACGGCCTCCGTATGTTCTGGGGTCCATTCTTTGATGACGTTTACTCCCTTCTTAAGTAAGTCTGTTAGTGGTGTCACAATTCTTGCGTATCCGTCGATGTGTTTCCGATAGAAACCTGTGAGTCCTAGAAAAACTCGGATTTCTTCTTGTGCTTTTGGGCATGGCATCGTGATGATTGCTCGTACCTTCTTGGGGTCCATTGCCAATTCGTTGTTGCCAACTATGCAACCTAAAAATCGCACATATTGACAAAACCAAGCACATTTTTCCACGGATAAATGTATTTTCTCAATTGAGAGAACCTCGAGTAGAACGGTAAGATGCTTCTGGTGGTCCTCGGCACTATTGGAGAAAACAATCAAGTCATCCATATAGCACGCCGCCCATCCTTTACATCGTTGGTTGTCTTGGTCGAGGTAAGTACCTTCGGAGGTGTCTCCGATATTGACGCGTTGCCATAATAAGTTATGTTTCTTGAGGCGCCCTTCCACCCAGCGCTGAAATGCTGCTGATGCGGTGAGAAGGCCCATGGGCAAAACGCGATATTGAAATGTCCCGTATTCACATGAGAACGATGTCTTGTGACGACTTTCTGGGTGAAGTCCCATTTGCCAGAATCCGTGACGCAAGTCTAGTTTTGATATGAATTTTGCGTTTCGTAATTTTGCCCACATCTCTCCCAATTCGGGGACCATGTATTGTAGGCTCTTCGTTCTAGCATTTAGTTGTCTTAGGTCTACCACAAATCGGTAGCCTTTATTTTCATGTGGTGCTCCTTTTGGAATAATGAGCACGGGGCTACAGAATTCACTCGTTGAGTCCTCTATCCAACCAGCATTTTTCATTTCGACGATGAATTTTTCAAGGCTTGGTAGTAGAGCGCGAGGGATTTTGTAGCTTCTGTTCGGAATGGGGCAATTTGAGAGGTCGACTTTGTCCTCAATGCGTACCATTTCTTCAATTGGCATGTCTCGATATCCGTCCATGGGCTTGAGGCATAGATAGTCCTTCTTCAATGTTTTGTTGATCCATGTGACTTGAGATGCATGCGTTTCATCTATAAGCTTCTCTGGTAGTTTGCTTTGTAGAATTGTTTCGAACATTTCGTTATTTTTGTTGGCTAACGCTCCTTCTTGGGGTTCCAGATCTCTAGCTCGGTAAGCTTCCAACTTCCGTTTGCTAGATGCGCAGAGGTTTTCCTTAGTAACGGCTTGGGAGTTTTTGAGACGCCCGTGTGCGGCTTTAGAAACGGTCCGGGGTTTCCTACTGGAATTATTTCCGTCCTTTTCAAAATTATTTCCGCTTTTTGTCGTCGCAGCGGGGTATTCTTCTGATAATACTGCGGTACAAAGCATCGAGTCCCTGAGAGTACTAATTTTAGTATCAATCTGGGTACTTGAGATGTTCCCTGCAGAATCCTCGCTCATGACTTTCGATCCTTGTGATAGATCAAAGTCTATTTTCCGTTTTGCAATCGGTGCTATTATCCCTGGTGGATGATGTGCACCCGTCATATCCTCTGTGTCTGAAGTGTAACTGTTAGCCTTCTGGCCGTCTGAATGGCCAGCTAGTATACCGTCGGGCATGGACTGCTTGTGCATATGCTTCGATCGTGCTAACGAATAGTCCGCGGACTTCGTTAGAGCTTCGACCTCTGCATCAGCCTTGTCAGTGTCGGACCGCGGTTTCATCGACGCCAACTCTTCAAGAGTTCTTCTGCGTCGCTGCTTTGCTACCTTATGACATTGTGTCGAGCACGCCATCATCAATCGGTCTGGATGGCGGCGGCAAGGTAGGTTGATAGCTGCTGCCGAGCAGTCGCTATTTTCGCATTTTCTGAAAGAGTTCTTGTGTCGTTTAGATGACGACGGTTGCCATCGTTTATCTTTATCAGCTTGCACTGCTGCTTGGACTTCTTTCAGGAGAGTTGCTGTGGTGAGCACATAAGCAACTTCATCATGCAAAGCTTCTCGTTGGGTTAGGGCTGGATTATTCATCCTTTTGTTTTGCGCTTTTTCTCGCATAAGCCGTAACCTCTTTCCTAGTTCTACCGAGTCAACAATTTCTATGTCTGAGTCGGCGTCGCTGTTCGTTCCCAGCGTCAAAATGTGATGGCGTAGCTGGTTCGCTCTGCCATCTGGGTGAGTGTTATCCCTTTTCGGTGCGCTGTGCACCGGCATTATCGTTGAGCATCCATGTATGCATAGGTGTTTGTTCTGTTTTTCACTGAACCATGAACACTCTGCTCGAGCTGGACGTATCAGAATGTCGAATTTGCTCAGAAAATCATTTCCTAAGATGAGATCGATGCCATTAGGCAGACTAGGCAGAATTGCACATTGTGCTGTTAAATCATCTGTTGCAAAGTTCATCTGTATGTCCACTCCTTCACTTGCATTTGCTGTACTGCCGTCTCCTAATGAGACTATAAGTTTCCTTTCATAAGTCTTGATGTTCGTATGTTGCAGCTGTGTATTCGCTCGCAGTTTATCAACGACTTGTTGGCTTGTGAAGCTGATGCTAGCTCCCGTATCTATCATGCATCGCGCTTTCTGTACTCCGTACAGAAAGGATGGTATGATAAATTGTTTGTTAGCCAGTTTTGTTGGCGTCGCATCTCTACATGCTTCGTCGCCTGGAACTGGGGGATGGTGTGCGCGTCGCCTCCCAGGCGGTCGCGCGGGTGGGTTTCGTGCTCTTCGTGAGCTCCGTGTTGTGGCACATAGGCTCACTTCTTCATTTGGGACGCCCACTTCCTCATCTCCGTCGTATATCACGCTCAGATGTGAGAAAGTGGCATTTCCCTAGCGGCGGGACTTATTTTGTCCTCTACCCTGCCCACGGCCTCGTTGGCCACCTTGTCCTTTCCCTTTTCCTTTCCCTCCTTTTCGTGGAGGTGTCCGGCATGATGTCATATCGTGGCCGGCTTTCTTGCAAATTAAGCAATACGGTCTGCCTTGGACCGTGTCTTTGTTGAAACTGTTTCTATGACGAGGATCTTTTGGGTTCACACCCGGCTTGATTTTTCCATCGGGTCCCACTCGTACGTTCCATTCGGCATCACTGTAATTGGTGCGAAACAATCTCGTTGAAATTCTAGGATGGTCTTTGTCATTTCCAAAAGCAAAAAGTGATGCTTTGTTCGGTCTCCGACTAGTCACTCTATGTTTCTTTTTGAGGACGGCCGCGTTCAAGTGGCCTTTGTTCCTGAAACGGTTGTTTGATCTCGTGCGGGGATTCGAAAATGTTCGATTTCCACGCTTCGATATCGTGTTCAATGACTCGTTCCTAGACGACCTGGATGCATTGTTGACCGCCAACTCTCGCGTTTTGCAAATACGTAGAATTTCGTCGACTGAATATTTCAGATGGTTGTGCCTGCTCGCTATATATTCTGATAGCGGGGCGGATAAGGCTCGCAAAATTAGTGCACGGTCCAGATCTTCTGGTAGTGCTTCCGCTCCTAGGCGGCTAAGGATGCCTAGCTTATTTGTCCGCGTTGTGATCAAATCTCGGACGGTTCCCTTCCCTTGACTAAGTGTCAAGTAGTCTAAGAGAGCATGTTCTAACCTACCCGGTCGATCATAAGTTTTCTTTAGGAAAGTGCAGATATCTTCGAACGGAATGAGGTCGGAACGTTCGGCTTCATACTTCCCTTTGAATTTTTCTCTGCTGAAGTTTGATCTGACTGCAGCACTGACCTTTGGGTCAAGCGCGGAACGCAAACATAAGGGCGTTAGGTACTTCTCTTTCACGAAGGCACATTCCGACATAAAATTCTTCTTCCATACCAAAGTGTCAGCCGAAGAGTTCCCTGGTCTAAACTGTGCGTTAGCGGTCAGCTTTTCAGGATATTGCAGCGATCTTGGGACCTTTTCACGCTCTTTGTCTACGTGTCTCTTCTTGCTAAGGTCGTAGAACAATTCTCCTATGATAGCGGTGGGCGCTTTAACTACCCTCTCTAGGTAAGTTGCGCGACTCAAACCACTTTCATTGATGCGTGCTACATGCTCCGGCCGCGCTAATAAATCATCGAAGAAAGCTTGAGGCGGGTCTTCAGGACTGGAGCTTGTGCTGGCGCTTGTTGAAGCTGCTAGCATCGCTTCTTCTGGTGAGTCCAGAAGCTCTTCATAGTCCATCTCGTCAGATTCATCATCTGAGGATTCGACAAAGTCAGAGACTAGCACACCTAGATGTACATGCTCTACTACGCTCATCGATGAGAGCGATTCGTCTCGAGACCTTCTGCTTTTCTTCTGCCTTTTCTTGGCCGGACCGTGTTTAGGCTTTGATTTGCTTCTGTCATGTTTTCCTTCAGCTTTTGATTTACGATTTGACTTCGACCATTTTTCGTAATCAGCTTTCCATGGCGGCTCGTCACTGTGCTTTTCTGTCAGTGCTGGTTTGCTTCGCTTTGGAGACCTTGATCTGTTTCTGCCCACAGGTGAGCGGGATCTACTTCTGATCCGGCTGTCTTTCCCAGCAGGACTTTCAGATCTAGAGGCCCTGTCACGACGGTGAGCCTTTTGGTGCTTACCTCGTTTCAAAATACGCCCTCGTCTGTGAGCCTTTCGTTGACTGGCTCGTACGTCGAGGTCACTGTCAGACGAGCTATCATCGCTATTGGAGGCGCTATCAGATAGTTCACCTTCAGAATCCGTAGAGACTGGTGAGGCAGCTCGATCTTTCGCTCCTGAAATGGTAGGCGAGTGAGAAGGCCTTCCCACTGGTGATGCCACTGGCGAAGGGTAGTCTTCTGTATCTGAGGTCTCAGGCACTTTCTCTATAGCATCTTCATGATGCTTGTCCAAATAATCGCGAGGCTTCCGCCTGTCGTCTTCAGAACTCGATGAATCTTCATCTCGGCTTGCTGCAGGACGATTCGAACTAACAGTACTGCGAGAGCTATGGGAGGTAGACTTACCCCTGGCATCACCCCGCGTGTCGGTTTTGTCCGGCTCGTTCCGTGCAGCAGCTTTCGCTCTGGCTTTTTCTCGAATGCCTGCAGTCGTGTCACGGGTGGTCTGAGTTGGATCTGCCCTGGGACGCGCTGGACGGAAATTCTTCTTCCAACGTTTTCTGTCCTCTTCTGTGGCATGCTCCGAACCTGAATCACTCGACGATGCATCAGCAGTCACAGCTACTCGTGCCATCGGTATGTCCCGTCGATCTGCTTCGATGGTGGCTGCAAACCATGCTGCGTCACCCGTTGTGCGTGCTGCATCGATGCCAGCTCTGTAGGCTGTGTCATCGTCAGCTCCTTCCTCGCGCTTTTTCTGCTCTATGGCCCGCATCATCTCAACTTGAGGTGATGTCATCATCGCTCTATGGCCGGTCGCTCTTTGGCCCCGCGGGATCGCGGTTGAGCCTGCATAACCCGCTCTGAGTTGCTTTGCGACCTGTTTCCCCTTCGGTGCCCGTCGCAGTTCTACCGCGTCGTTATCAAAAGTGATGGCGCCTGGGGGCAGTTGTGCGAGGTTCATGGCCCCTTTCATGGCTGTATGATCGCTAGGGTTTTGTTCTGCGCTATGAGATCTTGTTTCACCTAGCGTCTGGGTATCCATGTGGGTATCTAGCGCATGTGCCGATTCTAACGGTTGACTCGGCTGGTACTGTTCACTTGCGTTGAAAGATTTATCTTCATCCAGATCCAGATTTTCTATCAACTTGGAAATTTTCTTGTCGATTCCTAAGTGTTGAACTTCTGGGTGCAGCGTCAGCTGGTTGACGTAGAGATACGAGTAGACCAGCGACTCGTTCAACGACACCGCCTTCTGTAGAGAAAGGTAGTGTGGATTTTTCGAATCTCCCGTGATACAATAGAGAAACAGGCGCGATCTCTCATTCTGGTGATGACTTTCGATCCGCACAATTTTGGACAGTTTCTCCTCATAAGGAGGCTGGTAGGCTGACATCCTACCTTCTTCAATCAGCTCCTTGGTTCTAGCATTATAATGCTTCTGATCTTTCAGATTCGGGTGGAGCGTGGCATTAGCTTTCGCTCTCGGGAATTTTGAAGATGTTGCAGAATCCTGTCTTTTTGGGAGCTTTCCCCTTGATTTTTCTTTCTTTTCGAATTTCGAGGAATTATAATTTTTCTGCTCCGAATTTTCGTCTAGCCAAGTACGCAGTAAATTTCCATTTCCTTCATTCGAATCGATTCCGGATTTGAATCCGCTGCTGCTTTCATTGCAGCTGCTGGTCTCTTCACCTGCTGGTTCGCAGCTCGTCATTGCGTGTAGAGATCCTTGTGGCTCTGAGACGATATTGTCATCAGCTTGGAGGTCATCTGGCCTGGGTGCTCCATGGGCAGTTAGGTCATTAGCTTGGCCTTGGGCAGTTAGGTCATTAGCTTGGCCTTGGGCAGTTAGGTCATTAGCTTGGAGGTCACCAGCTTGGAGGTCACCTGGACTAGGTGCTCCTTGGTCAGATAGCTCGCACCGACGGCTGCTAAAAAGCAGACTTACGTTCTCATGGTTGTTATCTTCCCTTTCGGATTGGATACACCGGCTGCAGCCGGAAGGCAGACTTATGCTCTCGTGTATGCTTTCCGATGGATTCTCACACCGCTGGGGACTTGATAGTCCGGTTCCAGTCTCATGATTGATATCCATTTGGATGGGAACCTTTTCCGCTGCCTGTGATTCATCCAGAGGTCCCGTCTTGGTTCTTTCGCTATAGCTTGGCCATTTTGGCTTTTTCGCGAAGTCGCTCGGGTCACCACCTGCAAGTTTCTTTACTTCGAGGGAGCTCTCTCTGCCGTACCAACGGCTGTACGTTTCGAAAGCCCTTGCAATTGTCTCGCGTTCTCTTTGTTCCACTGCAAATCGCCTTTTGTGATTCTGCCACGTTCTGTGATCCATCCGCTTCTCATGAGCCGCGTGGGGGTACAAAAATCGTCTGCCTTCCCCAATTTGTCTGGAAATCCTGAGACAGTCGTTCGAGTATTGGAGCTGGCAGAAGCGGGAACAAAAGGGGTAGACTAACAGCGATGGCGTGTTGTCAATCCTCTCCAGCTTGGTCAGGCTAAGGTACTGGCAGCGCGACTGCATGCACAACCTTTGAGAGTTGTTGGTCCAGAATATTTCCCCAGTTGGAGTTATAGTCTTCACATCTTCGCAGAATTCGATCTGTCTATCCGCTTGGCTTTCCAGATCTCTGGTTGTTGGACCAGCTTGATTCTGACTGGCCATTCGCATCGAGCTTTCTTCTCGTGCTTGCAGTTGGCCTTCAAGGCATTCTGATTGTGCGAATTTCTCCAGCCTCTCCGCGGGCAGATCTTGCGTGAGGTAACTACTCTGAAAGTAAGTCGATGACTGTGCATTGACTGCTGGGATTTGCTCGTTTCCACATACCATCATTCCTTTGAAAGGCGGCCCTTCTATCGGCGGATCATGTATGACTGTCTGTACGATGGTGTATGACGGCTGATTCGCAGCTGACTTCTTCGCAGGTACTGGCGTAGCTAGCGCGGGTATTCCTCTGCGCGATGGTGGTCTTCTAGATCCTTCAGCTGCAGCTTCTTCAGTGGTTCTTTTAAGCTCTGGGGCTGAATCCAATTTCCGCGTTAGCTTTCTTGCCTGATTTTCATCCATGAATCCATCTAGGTTTGCTGGTTTCTTGAGAGGCTGCGAAGTTCTCCTCTTTGGTGCAGTCGGTGCCGTTCTAGGACCCTGCTGCAGCCTAGATTTCTCCGGAGTAATCACGTGAATATCTCCCACACTATTTAACCGCGGCGATCGCCTATGTGCGGGGTTTAAAAGTGTTTGTGAAGTACAATCCGAATTCATTAGACAGCTAGCTGTACTCAAGCTATCACTGCTAATATCATGGGATGCACTCGGCGTATCTAAACGGGATTCCTCTAGATCAGTAGCTGATCTGGGAGCGTCAGCTTGGTGCGCCGGTGGCTTTGTTTTCGACGGTGTCTCTTGGACTCTTCCGTCTTTCGCATATGGTACTACTTGTTTCTCTGTCATTGCAGTCTTGCTAGACAGTTCATCGCAAGTGGTCTTGTGTGCTCTACTCTCGGGAGGCGAGGCAGTCTTCATCACTGGAGCAGGATTGCAAATCGCTGCTATCGCTCGTGTATCCGTTGTTTTTCCCAAAGAACTCGTCAATGACTTCGCCGAGCACTGTGTCTGAGAGGTCTCGGCCGACTTCGTTGTCACAGGTGGCGGTCGTGTCGTCGATGGTTTCAACGGCGGTGGCTGCTGGAATGCCTTGCTGCTCTTCGCAGTCTGCGATGACGTTTGCTGCATCCTGGTAGACCGGGTTCTCTGTAGCGTAACCCTCCGTTCTTGCTCGCTTTGCTGGTGATTGTCCATCTGTGTAATCGGCCGGGCTAAGGGGTCGACCTTCTGCAGTCTGTGCCACAGGATTGATCGAAGCGCACGAGACCAGCAGCGGGGGAAGTTCAGCGATCAGATCTTCTGGGA
>Ga0206127_1003752_pt1 | contig 13811 bp, 11 predicted proteins | sample Helgoland_Spring_6_FD_148646 | JGI IMG/M metagenome (GOLD analysis project Ga0206127, IMG submission 148646) | Pelagic subsurface seawater microbial communities from Kabeltonne, Helgoland, North Sea - Helgoland_Spring_Bloom_20160419_1 | ecosystem: Environmental > Aquatic > Marine > Epipelagic ...
ATGTTAAGTTTTTTTTCAGCAACATTTGAAACTTTCTGGAAATTAAATATCTTGTAATTCTTTATCACAATTCGTATCACTTTGAATCTGAAAAGTCCATCATTATGAATCATCGTTTAAATTTAGTACTACTGTTAGTCACTTTTTTAACTACCCTCACCACAAAAAGTCAAGACCTGTCACAAGATGAGATGTTATCGCTAGACCGGATATACAATTCAAATGAGTTTGTGCAGGAGTATGAACGGCCAATGCAGTGGATAGAAAACGGTGACGCTTACATTATTGTAGAAAAGTCACAAACGATCAGCAATGCTGACGAATTGATTCGTTATGATACCAAAACTCAAAAGCGCAGTGTTTTCGTTGCAGGAGAATCCCTAACCATCGATGGTACGCCCTTATCAATAAGTAGTTTTACATTGTCATCAGATGGCTCAAAAGTACTATTCTTCAACAATACGAGCCGTGTTTGGCGTTCCTATAGTAAGGGAGATTATTGGGTATTTGACTTTACAACCAACCAACTCAAACAGCTTGGTGCATCTTTTGAAGCATCATCGTTAATGTTTGCAAAATTCTCAAAGGACAATAAATATGTTGCCTATGTGCACGACTTCAATATTTATAAAGAAGATTTTGCCACAGGAAGTATGACACAATTAACCACCGATGGTGATGGTGCTATTATAAATGGAACCTTTGACTGGGCTTATGAAGAAGAATTTGGTAAAAGAGATGGTTTTTCTTGGAGTCCCAACGCAAATTATATCGCGTATTGGCAAATAGATGCTTCAGATATTGAAACTTTTTTCATGATTAATAATACAGATTCAATTTATTCAAAGCCCATACCATTGCAATATCCAAAAGTTGGAAGAACACCATCAGGAGCAAAATTGGGTATTATCAACATGAACTCTAATCAAACTATTTGGATACCTGTTCCTGGCGATCAAAAGAATAATTATCTCCCTGGTATGCAATGGGTAAATGATGATTTGTTGTTAATTCAGCAACTTAATCGTCACCAAAACAAGTTAAGTATTTGGTCATACCAACCCTCATCAAAAACTTTAAAAAACATTTACACTGAAGAAGAAGAAACATGGGTAGATTTAGGATATCCTGATATTTCAGCTGATGGCTGGGGAAATAATGATTTGCCTTTAGTTGATAACAATACTGCTTTTTTAAGAATGACAGAAAATGGAACATGGCGACATATTTATAAAATAAACATCGCATCTGGAGAACAATTACTCCTAACACCATTTGATTTTGATGTTGCGTCAATCAGGCCAGCCACAAATAACGTCGTTTATTTCATGGCATCACCCAACAACAGTACGCAACGCTATTTGTATCAAACAGATTTATCAGGAAAAGGAGAAGTACGACAAATAACACCTCAAATATTTGATGGTGTTAACAATTACAGTTTTTCTCCTAATGGACTTTATGCCATTCATATACATCAAAATGTACTGAAACCTCGAAGTTCCCAATTGGTTGAATTACCAGCACATAGCACAATTAAAACTTTAGCGAGTAATAAGGACTTCGACAAGCGACTTCGTACCCTCGATTTACCCGAGGTTAAATTCACGACAGTTACTACAGAAGAAGGTATTGCTATTGACGTACGAATGATAATGCCAACTGATTTTGATCCAAATGAGAAGTATCCAGTTTTATTCCATGTGTATGGTGAGCCCTGGGGACAAGTTGCTACAGACACCCACATAGGTCTTTGGAATATTATGATGGCTCAAAAAGGTTATGTCATTATTGATATGGACAATAGAGGGACGCCATGTTTAAAGGGTAGTGCTTGGCGTAAAAGTATTTACAGACAAATTGGTGTTATCAATGTCAAAGATCAAGCTGACGCTGCCAAGGAAATTTTAAAATTAGAGTATCTCGATAATGACAGAACCGCGGTTTGGGGCTGGAGTGGTGGAGGTTCAATGACCCTAAACCTCATGTTTAAACACCCAGAGATTTATAAAACTGGTATTGCTATTGCAGCAGTATCAAATCAATTAATTTACGATAATATCTACCAAGAGCGCTATATGGGTTTACCGCAAGAAAATAGAGATGATTTTATAGCAGGTTCGCCAGTAACACATGCAAAAAACTTAGAAGGCAATTTACTGCTAATACACGGAACAGCTGATGATAATGTGCATTATCAAAGTGCAGAATTGCTTATCAATGAATTGATAAAGCAACATAAGTTGTTTCAATTCATGCCGTATCCAAATAGAACTCACAGTATTCGACAAATAGAACTCACAGTATTCGAGAAGGCCAAAATACAACCAGACACTTATATTATTTAATGACAGATTATTTGCTTAAAAATACCCCGGTAAATAACAACTAGTTACAAAATAGCAATCATGCTTATTTCGACATTGACATCTTTTGGTAATCGAGCCACCTGCACTGTTTCTCTCGCTGGGGCAGTTGCCTCATCAAAATAGGTTCCGTAAACCTCATTTATTTTTGTGAAATTATCCATATCACTGATAAAAATAGACGATTTCACCACATGTTCAAAGGTCATTCCCGCAGCCTCTAATACGGCTTTCATGTTGTCCATAACCTGTGTTGTTTCTATTTTTATATCGTCTAAAACTAGACGCATAGTTTCCGGGTTAAAGGCAATTTGCCCTGAAGTATACAGGGTATTTCCTTTTAAAACTGCTTGTGAATAAGGTCCTATTGGTGCAGGAGCTTTTGGTGTCGCTATTATCTGTTTCATCATGTTGTTTTTATAGTTGTCGATCTCTTTGTCGTCGCTGCTCGTATTTAATGTCTTTTAAAATACCACTCTTGATCCCGATAAAAAAGTTCCAAGAACTACGAGTACTAAAAGGAATCCATGAAAAATTAAGTTTCCAACTCAATAAATCACGTTCAAATCGTAACTGAGTATAAGTAATGCCTTTGTTTTTTAAATCATAACCAGAAGAAGCACCAACTGTCCAACGTGGTGATAAATCGACATTTCCTGAAAACATTAAAGAGTGAGAAGATATTTCATTTTGTCTTGCAGTATTCGTGTAATTAACAGCATAGGCAAGATTTAAATCCCAAGGAACTTTATAATTGTATAATTCACTGGGTTTTTCTTCGTCTTCGTCTGTAGATGCTGATGTTGTTTCTAATTGACGGTTCGAGAAATCTTGAGGTTTTCCAAATAGATCATCGGCACGACCACCACTTTGTATACTTTCTTCCCTTGCACGATTATTTTGAGAATTATTCTTACTTTCTTTACCACCAAACATTTGACTACTCAAAGAGTAATTCAGTGTTAAATTAGCACTTGTAAGACGAAACAAACTACCGCCATTAGCGATATTGAATTCATTAATTTTTTTATTGTTGTTATCAAGAGCATATGGATCTAAAGTTGCACCAAAATTAATGCGCATTTTATTATTTAAAAGTTGTGTGCCACCACTCATACGGACAGGACTCCATCCCAGAGAATCTGCTGCGATATTGTATGCTGTTGAAAAATTTAAATTGTTTAATAAAATTATTTTTTTTGGCTCAGTAGCAGTACTGTCTTTATCTCTTACTTTAGCTTCAAAATTATTACCTAATGACAATCCTATTGAACTAATTACCTAATGACAATCCTATTGAACTAGAAAGATTTCTGTTTGGACTGCCAAAAATGGAGTTTTCAAAACGCGTATATTCCACTTCATCACTTGTTAGCCCGTTTGCATCAATGACCTCATATGTTTCATAATACTGATCAAATGCAGGCGATATATTATAACTAATAGAGGGACGCATAACATGCCTTATCGCTTGTATTTTTGAATCCTCTCCAAAATCAAACATACCGTAAACAGTTGTCCCTAAACTAGCCGATAAATTATAGGTTCTAAACGAGTCAAAATTATTTAAATCTGTCGTAATAACTTCTTGTGTTGCTTGATCAAAAGTTTTATTAACAGTATTCAGTGTCCAATTTTCTTCGTAAGTTCCACCCGCACTCAAACTTAAATATTTAAATAACTTAAAGTTAGTGGTTAGTGGTATGCTGTGTTTCATGCCTATTTTCGCATCATCAAACATTTCTTTTTTAAAGAATAAAGAGTCTGTTGTTTGAATTCTGTTTTCGCCACGCACGTTGTATTGCATATTGATGTTTTGTATCAATCCCTTTTTTGAACCATTTTTAGGTGCAAAGGGATACACACGGCTTACGCTACCTTGAAAGGTGGGCAAGGTCATGTTGATGACTTGCGTTTGTGTGTTTTGCGAATGCGTTGCTGTCATATTCAAATTAACTTGTGGTTCACCTTGAAAGGTTTTTGAATAAGATATCGACGACGACAGCGTGTTATTTAGAAAATTCGAAGCATTAACTTGATTAATTGATTGTTGGTAATAACGACTACTTCCTAAATTGACTGATGCAGAGAACCTTGAGTTTGGATTTGATTTTGAGTCTTGATTATGTGACCAACGAAGGTTGTAAATAGAACTATTGGCATAATCTGGAAAACCACGCTCACTCGTAATTAAATTTTCAAATCTAAAACTTAAATTCCCTCTAAATTTATATCGTACAGCATAAGAACTTTGTACTCTCAAACCATAACTGCCATTGGTATAATAATCTCCCGTAACCGCCAAATCTGCATAATCACTTATCGCAAAATAATAACCTCCATTTTGAATGTTATATCCTCTTTGGTTATCTTCTCCAAATGAAGGAAAAATAACACCCGACGTTTGTTTTTTAGTTAATGGGAAATAGGCAAATGGCAAGCCAATGGGTGTCGGAACATCTGCTATAAACATATTAGTTAGTCCTGTCACTACTTTTTTTCCTGGAACGACCTTGGCATTGCGCATCAAGAAATAATATTCAGGATTTTCAGGATCGGCAGAGGTTGTAAATTTACCACGATTAATAAAATACACGGAATCATTTTCTTTTTTTGTCTTTTCAGACTTGATATAACCACCGCTTTGTTCAGTCCGAGAGTTCCAAATAAGTGCTTTTTCCGAATTAAAATTAAATCTTATTGAGTCTGGTTCAATAACATCAGATCCTTGTTTAAATACGGGTGCCTGAGAATAATTACCTAGAGTGTCTTTTAATCTCCCTGCATACACCTCGTTATTTTCATGATTAATGACAATGATTCCGGCGGTAATTTCCATATCCATATACGTAACTTTTGCATTGTTGTAGAGATACGTTTTTTGCTCCGCCCTGTCAAAAGACACATATTCTGAGGCTGTATATTTAACAAGAGATTCAATCATGCCCTTCTTTTTTGGAACGGTATCTGTTGTAATACTATCGCGTTCTTTTGTTAGCTTTGAGATACGTTGTAATGAATCTTGAGGTATTTTGAGGGTGTCTACGGTTACGAGAGGTTTTACAGGTTTAGTTCTTTTTGGAATATCCTGTGCAGAGCAGAACATGTTTATAAACATTGTAAAACTTAAAACGAAAAGAATATGAAAGCTATTTGTTCGCAACGCTTTTAAATGTATTTTTGTAAATATGGCTCGATTATTGAATAGCCAAAACTACATAATTTTTTTTGTGTTTTTTGTGATTAACTGAAATTTATGATTAATAAAACAATCCAATTGTAACGCTATAATTACCACTATGCGAACGTCGTTAGTATCCATCTTAGTATCTTTTTTTTTATTGTGTGGTTCTCAAGTCATTTCTCAGTCGAATAAATCTGATTTTGTAGTTGTTCTTGATGCAGGTCATGGTGGCAAAGATCCAGGAAGGCCTACAAAAGTTGATACAGAGAAAAAAATTGTTTTAGAAATAGTGTTAAAAATAGGCGCTCAATTGGAAAAAATGGAGGGTATTAAAGTAATTTACACTAGAAAGACAGATGTTTTTGTTGATCTTCATGAACGTGGTGCAATAGCAAATAGGGCAGACGCTGATTTGTTTGTATCAGTTCATTGCAATTACACTAGAAAGACAGATGTTTTTGTTGATCTTCATGAACGTGGTGCAATAGCAAATAGGGCAGACGCTGATTTGTTTGTATCAGTTCATTGCAATGCTCATGATTCTCAGGCTCATGGTGCAGAAACTTGGGTTTTGGGGACAAAAAGAGGTGAGACAAATTTTAATGTGGCTAAGGCTGAAAATGAAGTCATACTTCTAGAGGATGATTATGAAAGACAATATGAAGGTTATGACCCCAACGCACCAGAATCTATTATCGGTCTTATTTTAATGAATGAAGATTATCTTGATCAAAGTATTTTATTAGCAAGTTTTGTTCAAAATAGTTTATCATCAAAACTTAAACGTAAAAATAGAGGTGTAAAGCAAGCTGGTTTTATTGTGTTACATCAAACTTACATGCCTAGTGTATTAATTGAAACAGGATTTATTACCAACTTAAAAGAAGGAAAATACCTGAGTTCTTATCGTGGGCAAACTCAAATGGCAAATTCAATTACAGAGGCTATAGTTAAATATAAAAACAGTTTAAATGGTTCAGACCAAGTGATCATTGATGATTCAGAAGTGATCACCAAGGTTACTGAAGAGAGTGTCCAAGTCACCTCTAAAATTGTATATAAAGTTCAGATAGCTGCAGGAAAGCGAAAATTAGCACCAAATACATTTAATTTTAAAGGTTTGACGGACATCTCCAGAAAGTACGTAAATGGTATTTACAAATACTATCTGGGAGCTACTTCTAATCTTGAGGTGATCAAAACCTTAAAAATAAAAGCGGTGAATAAAGGGTACACTTCTAGTTTTATTGTGGCTTTTAAAAACGGTGATCAGATATCCTTGAAAGAAGCTGCGAAATACATCCCTAATTAAAATTTATTCTTAATTTTGTCATGAACCAAACTATAAAAATTTGAGAATTTCTAGAGAAGTAAAAACTGCGATTTTAGTATTAGCAAGTCTTGTATTGATTGTCTTTTTATTTAATTACTTAAAAGGGCAAAATTTGTTAGATTCATCTCGAAAGATTTATGTTATCTATGATAACACTGAAGGATTAACTTCATCTAATCCCGTAACTTTAAATGGAAATTCAATTGGAAAAGTTCAAAATATAAGTTTTACCAAAGATGGCTCTGCGAAAATTTTAGTTCAACTTGTCATCGAAAATTCTATTGAAATTTCAATTAATAGTAAGGCTGAAATTTACGATACGGGTATCATTGGTGGTAAAGGTGTGCGTATTTTACCTGCTTTTGATGGTGCAGCAAATATAGAATCTGGTGACATGCTTGGAGGAACAATAAAATTGGGGTTAGTAGATATGTTTGGTAAAACATTAACACCGCTTGAGAAAAAACTAAGTATGATTCTTATGAGTGCTGATTCTTTGCTAATTAATATCAATCAAGTATTTGACAACGAAACTAAAGGTAATCTGAAGAAAGGGATTTCTGAGTTATCAACGACCATCTCGTCATTTAAGCAAACATCAACAGCCATTAATCAATTAATTGAGGGTAATAAAAATAAATTACAGAATACACTTACTAACGTAGAAGACATATCTTCTAACCTTTCAGTATTAACAGATTCTATAGCAAAAATTAATTTGTCAACCACGATGAACCAGTTACAAGAAACCATTGGTACCATGAATAATGTTATTACTGGTCTAGAAAGTGGGAAAGGCTCCATGGGTAAGTTGCTAAATGATGATGGTTTGTATGACAATCTTGAAGGAGCCACAAAGCAAATAGAAGCATTATTGTTAGACATGAGATTGAACCCGAAACGCTATGTTCATTTTTCATGACAATCTTGAAGGAGCCACAAAGCAAATAGAAGCATTATTGTTAGACATGAGATTGAACCCGAAACGCTATGTTCATTTTTCACTTTTTGGAAAAAAGGCTAAAGTCTATGATGCTGATGGAAATGTTGTTAAAGAGCAAAAAAAATAGCAATGACCTACCTGCCTAACATATTATTTTTTTTAATCCTTGCTTCTGGTATCGGTATGTTTGCTTTGAATATACGTAAGCTTAAACGGAATATCGGGCTAGGACAAGATTTAGACACCTCCGGTCATTAGACACCTCCGGTCATCAATCTGAACGGATGAAAAACATGGTCCTTATTGCTTTTGGTCAAAGTAAAATGGTGAGACGGCCAATAGCAGGGATACTTCATATCATCGTGTATGTCGGATTCGTCATCATTAATATCGAGGTTTTAGAAATTATCATTGATGGCTTGTTTGGAACACACCGCATCTTTGCTAAGATAGGAAGCATATATGGTATTTTAATTGCATCCTTCGAAATTCTTGCTGTTTTAGTGTTGGTCGCAGTCCTTATTTTTTGGTCAAGACGAAATCTATTGAAATTAAACCGTTTTTGGAAAAAAGAGATGACGGGTTGGCCAAAAAACGACGCCAACTACATTTTATACTTTGAAATAGTCTTGATGTCTTTATTTCTATTGATGAATGCCACTGATACATCTTTCCAAGCAATGAATACTGGTAATGTTATCAGTCAATTTATAGCTCCATGGTTTGAGAACATGTCTGAATCAAGTATTCATTTTATTGAACGTTCAGCATGGTGGTTGCACATTATAGGCATATTGATTTTTTTAAATTACCTCTATTTTTCTAAGCATTTACACATTTTGTTAGCGTTTCCAAATACCTATTACGGCAGTGTTAACCCAAAAGGACAATTAGACAATATCGATGCTGTGACGAAAGAAGTTCAAATGATGTTAGACCCTAATGTTGATCCATTTGCAGTGCCTGAAAATGATGACGAGGTTCCTGCAAAGTTTGGTGCAAGTGATGTTCAAGACTTAAATTGGTTACAACTTTTAAATGCTTACACATGTACCGAGTGTGGTAGATGCACGGATGAATGTCCAGCAAACAAGACTGGGAAAAAGTTGTCTCCGAGAAAAGTTATGATGGATACCAGAGATCGTATTGAGGAAGTAGGTAAAAATATGGATCAAAATAAAGGAGAATTCAAATCTGATAACAAACAATTACTAGATGACTACATCACAAGAGAAGAAATTTGGGCTTGTACGTCTTGTAATGCTTGTGTTGAAGCTTGTCCTGTAAGTATTAATCCGCTGTCAATAATATTAGACATGAGGCGTTATCTTGTCATGGAACAGTCAGCTGCTCCAACAGATTTGAATAACATGATGACTAATATCGAAAATAATGGGGCGCCTTGGCCATATAACCAAATGGATCGATTAAATTGGAAAAACGACTAAAACATATATCTAAATTAAAGATAACAGGGTTCCTTGCGGTATTTTGTTTGATAGGTAATATATACGTTTTAAATGCACAAATAGGCTACCAAAAAGATTCCTTACAGATTAAGGTTTATGCCGAATATCAATATGTAAATCAACAATTAAAAGCCATAGAAATCACAAGAATATTTTGTGATTACTGTAGTGAATCACAGCTTGAAAAAATTAAGAAAGAAGCGTCTCGATTAGCCTACCTTTCAAGACATCGTAACAAACCGTCAAAAAGCAACGAGACCAAAAAGCTTGCCATGTATATTAGAGTGTCAAAAAAAGATTTTGCCGCTATCAAACAACAAGAAATTAATAATTAAATAATTATCTATGAGTTTAGAATCTAGAATCTGAAAATGATCTATTAAAAGAAATTACAGACAATGGCGCTAATATTAGCCCAATTTTACCAGAAAATATAAAAAATTATCTTATCGACATAGATGGAACCATTGGTGAAGATATACCAAATGAAGAGCCAGAACGAATGCTAACGGCAGAAGTATATCCAGATGCTCTAGCCACATGCAACAAGTGGTATAGCGAAGGACATCGAATCTGTTTTTTTACTTCAAGAACTGAAGCTCAAAGAGCTTACACAGAACAGTGGTTAAAAAAACATGGATTTAATTATCATAGTCTACTGATGGGCAAACCTAGAGGTGGAAATTATCACTGGATTGACAATCATATTGTAAAAGCGACAAGATACAAAGGTAAATTCACTGATTTAATAGAAAAACAGGTGGCCATTGAAGTTTTTGATGATGGTCAACATGAGTAATTTAATAGTATGGATACAGAATTAAAAGTGCCAACCATGGCAGAATATATGGCCCAAGGAAAGTTACCTGAGGTATTGTTTTGGGTTGGTTGTGCAGGAAGTTTTGATGACAGAGCAAAAAAAATAACTAAGGCATTTGTCAGAATTTTAAACAATGCAAATGTTGATTTTGCAGTTTTAGGAACTGAAGAAAGTTGCACAGGTGACCCTGCAAAGCGATCAGGTAATGAGTTTCTATTTCAAATGCAAGCAGTGAGCAACATTGAAGTATTAAATGCCTATGATATTAAAAAAATTGTAACGGCGTGTCCACATTGTTTTAATACGCTTAAAAATGAATATCCGTCTCTTGGTGGTCATTATGAGGTCGTACATCATACACAATTTTTAAAAAGTCTTTTAGATGATGGCAGATTATCCATTGAAGGAGGGAAGTTCAAAGGGAAGCGGATTACCTTTCATGATCCCTGCTATTTGGGTCGCGCTAATAACGTTTACGAGGCCCCAAGAGATTTAATAAGGAAGCTGGATGCAGAATTACTGGAAATGAAAAGTTGTAAGAGCAGAGGCTTATGTTGCGGTGCAGGAGGTGCTCAAATGTTTAAAGAACCAGAGAAGGGGAATAAGGATGTCAATGTCGAGCGTACTGAACAGGCCCTTGAAATCAAACCTCAGATCATCGCTGCTGGCTGCCCATTTTGCAATACCATGATGACAGATGGTGTTAAAGCTAAAGACAAAGAAAGTGAAGTGGACGTTATGGATATTGCAGAATTAATTGCAAATGCACAAGACTTATAACAACCTAAAAAACCATTTAATAAAATCAGTTTAGAAAATAATACATAGTTCCAATGTTAGTAGATTTTAAAACATTACCTGAAACATCCCGTGTTTGGATATACCAAGCCAACCGCTCTTTTACTGACAGTGAATTAGATGAAGTTAGCACTAAACTGAAAGTGTTTATTGAAAGTTGGACAGCACATGGAAGTGATCTGCAATCTGGTTATGAAATTAGATATAAACGTTTTATAGTCATTGCTTTGAATCAAAACTTGGTCATTGCTTTGAATCAAAACTTGAATATAGCAACGGGTTGTTCTATTGATGCGTCTGTTCATTTTATCCAACAATTAGAGAAAGATTATCAGGTTGATTTGATGGATAAGATGAATGTTTCTTATAAGCAGGGAGCTTTTATAGCTTACAAGTCTTTGATAGATTTTAAAAAAATGGCCAAGCAGCGTGCCATATCTAAAAACACCATTGTTTTTAATAACCTTGTCGCGAACAAGGCTGAATATCTAGAAAATTGGGAAGTGCCAGTGAGTGAAAGTTGGCATTCACGTTTTATCAGTTAATTTGAAGCTTCTTTGAATCTTAAAATTGTGATAAATCTATCACAAAATGATGTTAGCTTCTAGTTAATTATATTAATTTGGAATGTGTTATTTAATTATCATTCTTATCAATTTTAATATTGTTTATGTCCATTTATAAATTCTCTATTGCTTTTGTTTTTGCATCGTTTTTTGTAACAGCACAACAAATACCTGAGCCACTTTTATCGCATAATCCTGAAAAACAGCAAATTTGGGTGGATAGTGTTTACCAAGCACTAACGCTTAATCAAAAAATAGGACAACTTTTCATGGTTCAAGTTTTTTCTGATCAAGATGCTCTGACGAAACAAGAAATTTTACGACAAATCAAAGAGTATCAAATAGGAGGCGTTATATATTCGAAGGGAGGTCCCAAGAGACAAGTGAAACTTAATAATGAATTACAAGCGATATCCCACATACCATTACTCGTCGGTATGGATGCAGAATGGGGATTGAATATGCGACTTGATTCCACCTTTGCATTTCCCTATAACATGACACTTGGAGCCATTAAAAATGACCAACTAACATGACACTTGGAGCCATTAAAAATGACCAACTCATCTACAGAGTTGGTCAACAAATTGCTGCACATTGTAAACGGATAGGTGTCCATGTGAATTTTGCCCCTGTGGTAGATATTAATACGAACCCAAATAATCCCATTATTGGAAATCGTTCTTTTGGTGAAGATAAAATCAAAGTCACAAAAAAATCTATTGCCTTTATGAATGGGTTACAAAACAATGGTGTCTTTGCCAATGCTAAGCACTTTCCTGGTCACGGAGATACCGAAACAGATTCACATTTAACTTTGCCAACAATTAATTTTAATGAGCAACGAATCGATTCAGTAGAGCTTTTTCCTTATCGTGAAATGATCAAACAGGGGCTATCAAGTGTCATGGTAGCACATTTGAATGTTCCAAGCTTAGAGTCCCGTAAAGGCTATCCGTCATCTCTGTCGAAACTTATAGTTACTGATGTTTTAAAAAATCGACTAGGTTTCAAAGGTTTAATTTTTACCGATGCCCTCACGATGAAAGGAGTTTCTAAATTTAATAATAGTGGTGAGATAGATTTAGCCGCTTTCGAGGCAGGAAATGATGTTTTATTGATGTCTGCTAATGTAGCCAAGGGTATTGAGGCGATAAGCAAAGCCTACGTAAATGGACAAATTACAGAGACCCGTTTAGCACATTCCGTTAAGAAAATACTCATGGCAAAATACGCAGTAGGATTGCATGACTTTCAGCCAATAAGTACCGAATATATTTTAAAACAACTCAATAGTACAGACGACAAAATACTATATGAGGAGCTTATAGAAAATGCGCTTACAGTTGTCAAAAATGATAATGATAATTTACCACTTCGTCATCTTGAAAAACGCAGTATTGCCTATGTAGCGCTTGGAGACGATAAGGGAAATACATTTTTAGAGGCACTGCAACGTTATGGAGAAGTTACACAGGTCATGTCAGACAACCTCAACGATTTAATTGAACAACTAAAAAATTACAATACCGTTATAGTTGGGTTTCATAAGTCAAATGACAATCCCTGGAAATCATACCAGTTTAAAAATAAAGAACTGGTTTGGCTTTATGAAATTGCAAGAACGAACAACATTATCCTGAATGTTTTTGCCAAACCGTATGCCTTGTTGGATTTAAAAACGGTTCAGAATTTTGAAAGTATTGTAGTGAGTTATCAGAATAGTGAAATTGCACAACAAAAATCTGCACAACTTATTTTTGGAGGACTAAGTGCTAAAGGTCATTTACCAGTTTCTGTTGGACCTAATTTTAAAGTGGCTTCGGGCATAGAATTTCCCTCAATAAGTAGGTTACAATATGGAATTCCTGAGCGTGTCGGTATGAATTCCCGTGATTTGAAAAAAATTGATAGTATCGTGAACTATGCGATAGATAATGAAATGACCCCTGGTGTTCAATTATTGGTGGCAAGAAAAGGCATGGTTATCTATCATAAAACATACGGGAAACACAGATATACGAATGACCAACTTGTTAAAGAAACCGATCTTTATGACGTGGCATCCTTAACCAAAATTTTAAGTACCATCCCATTACTAATGGAGCTTGTTGAAAATGGAACAATCACCTTGGATACGCCGCTGTCAAGTTTGTTAAAGACCTATAAAAATACAAATAAGGAGCAAATTACTGTCAAAGAGATGTTATCTCACTATGCAAAATTACGTCCGTGGATTCCTTTTTACATGAGTACCATTGATTCTGTTACAAAAAAACCACAGGATTTATATTATAGGTACGAACGGAGTGAATATTTTAACATAAAGGTT
>Ga0206127_1003756_pt1 | contig 13802 bp, 9 predicted proteins | sample Helgoland_Spring_6_FD_148646 | JGI IMG/M metagenome (GOLD analysis project Ga0206127, IMG submission 148646) | Pelagic subsurface seawater microbial communities from Kabeltonne, Helgoland, North Sea - Helgoland_Spring_Bloom_20160419_1 | ecosystem: Environmental > Aquatic > Marine > Epipelagic ...
ATAATTACCCCTATTATTTATTGTCATATGTGAAAATATCGCAATTTTAGCACCTGTTTATTACATTTACATTAATTGTTTCTATCCGTTTTTTATCCGCACATATATGTTGTAAATTTATCTTCTCAATCTATTAAATATACGCAATGAATATATTACATATAAGTGCTGAATGTTTTCCTATTGCTAAGGTTGGAGGTTTAGCTGATGTTGTAGGTGCATTGCCTAATTATCAGAAAAAATTAAGAGTTAATAGTAACGTTGTAATACCTTATTATAACAAAGACTTTAGCAAAAAAAATGATTTTAAAGAAATATATAAAAGCAATATAAAGCTTGGAAATGATTATTTTGATTTCCGTATTTTAAAACTTCTTAATAGTAAATTAGGCTTTGATGTATTTTGTGTTGATGTACCGAAGTTACTATACAAAGATTATGTATACTCCAGCGATGATACTGAGCGCTTTTTAGCATTTCAAATAGCAACACTAGATTGGCTCTTGACTTTTGATGAAAAGCCTACATTGATTCATACTCACGATCATCATACCGGATTAATTCCTTTTATGATGTCACAAAGCCATAAATATGAGTCTCTCAAAAATATACCAACTGTACTTACTATCCACAATGCACAATATCAAGGTTGGTTTCCTCATCATAAAGTATCGTTAATCCCTGCATTTAACTTTAGAAATGTTGGTTTATTAGACTGGGGAGGAAATATTAACCCTTTAGCAGCAGCAATAAAATGTGCTTGGAGAGTTACAACAGTATCTCCTAGCTATATGGAAGAGCTGAAGCAAAATGCAAATGGTTTAGAATCATTACTTAACCATGAACATCAAAAATGCATAGGAATATTAAACGGTATTGATTGGAATGTTTGGAACCCTGAGACAGATAAGACAATTATTAAAAACTTTTCCATATCTACAGCTATTTCAGGAAAAAAAGCCAACAAAAAATGGTTGTGTAAAAAATTTAACCTTGATGAAAATAAACCTCTTTTTTGTTTTATAGGAAGATTAGTAGGCGAAAAAGGTGCAGATTTATTTTCTTCAATATTTACAAAAGCCCTTAAAGAAAATGATATTTCAATTTTACTTTTAGGTTCTGGAAACAAAGAAACTGAAGCACAACTTAAAGAAATAGGAGATAATAAAAAGTATAATTCTTTTATTGGTTATGATGAAAAATTAGCCCATAAAATTTATGCAGGTTCAGATTTTATCTTAATGCCTTCTAGAGTAGAGCCATGTGGACTAAATCAAATGTATGCACTACGTTATGGTACAACCCCTATTGTTAATGCTATTGGCGGATTAAGAGATACTGTAATTGATATTGATGATAATGGCTATGGTATTTGTCATGATGGAGTATCAATACAAAAAGTCTGTAATGCTATTTCTAAAGCAAATAATTTCTATAAAGAGAAAGGTCGCTATCAAAAAAACATAAAAAAAATAATGAAAATAGATTATTCTTGGAACAATTCTGCTCAAGAATATGTAAAATTATACCAATCTTTAAAAAAATAAGCTATGAATAACGACGATGTTTTATCAATTATTTTAGGAGGCGGACAAGGCTCCAGATTATACCCTTTAACCGCAGATAGATCTAAACCTGCAGTATCAATAGCAGGTAAATATAGGTTGGTAGATATACCAATTTCTAACTGTATTAATTCTAACATTAAAAGAATGTATGTGTTAACTCAGTTTAACTCTGCTTCTTTAAATAGGCATATAAAAAACACCTACCACTTTAGTTTTTTTAGTCACGCTTTTGTGGATGTATTAGCTGCAGAGCAAACTATGCAAAGTGATAAATGGTTTCAAGGAACCGCAGATGCGGTAAGACAAAGCATGCATCACTTTTTACAGAATGATTTTAAATATGCCTTAATTCTTTCTGGAGATCAATTATATAATATGGATTTTAAAGATATGATTGCAAAGCATAAAGAGAGTAATGCTGAAATATCTATAGCAACATATCCTGTTAATAAGAAAGATGCAACTGGGTTCGGAATTTTAAAGACCAATAACGAAAACCAAATTACATCATTCATAGAAAAACCTTCTGTCGATTTATTAAATGATTGGACTTCTGAGGTGAGTGATGATATGAAAAGTGAAGGTAGAAACTACTTAGCTTCAATGGGAATTTATATTTTTAATAGAGACTTACTTATTAAGTTGATGGAAAACCCTGACACCATAGATTTTGGTGGTGAAATTATTCCGCAATCAATTCATAATCATAAAACAGTCAGTTATCAATACGAAGGATATTGGACAGATATAGGAACAATAGAATCTTTCTTTGAAGCAAATTTAGGTTTAACGGACGATATTCCTAAGTTTAATCTATATGATGAAAATAGAGTTTACACAAGAGCTAGAATTTTACCAACATCAAAAATTTCTGGAACAATGTTAAACAAATCTGTGATTTCAGATGGTTGTATTATTAAAGCTGCAAAAATAGAACGATGTGTAATTGGTATACGCTCTACAATAGGGAAAGAATCTACTGTCTTAAACACCTATATGATGGGTAACGATTATTACGAATCTATAGAAAAAGTGCAAACAAATAAAATCGATAACCCTTTAGGAGTCGGAGATAGGTGTTACATAAACAATTGCATAATAGACAAAAACTGCAGAATTGGAGATGATGTTCGAATTAATGGTGGAAACCACCTAAAAGATACAGAAACAGATAGTTATTTGATTAAAGACGGAATTGTAGTGATCAAAAAAGGTGCTACGATACCAAAAGGAACAGTTATTTAATAAATTTCACGATGACCAAAAACAATATATGTCTAAAGTTATAGCACATAGTTTATTCACAGAATTTGACATCAACTTATTTAAAGCTGGTAAACATTATAAATTATACGAAAAATTTGGTTCTCATATCACTACTGTAAAAGGTATTGAAGGAACGTATTTTGCTGTTTGGGCTCCAAGCGCTAAAGAAGTTTCTGTAATAGGAGATTTTAATTTTTGGAATGACGGAGAGCACCAACTTAATGTCAGATGGGATTCTAGTGGTATTTGGGAAGGTTTTATTCCACATATCGGAAAAGGAAACTTATATAAGTATAAGATTAAAAGTAGCAATAATAATGTTATTACTGAAAAAGCAGATCCATATGCACGAAGATGTGAACACCCACCTAAAACTGCTTCTATAATTTGGGAAGATAATTATGGTTGGAAGGATCAAAAATGGATGAAATCTCGTAAAAAGAATAACGCATTAGATGCTCCCTATTCTGTGTATGAAGTTCATTTAGGTTCTTGGAAGAAACACACCCAAGAAAATAGGTTTTTAAGTTATACAGAATTAGCCACAGAGCTAGTAGAATATGTTGCAAAAATGAATTTTACACACGTAGAATTCATGCCAATAATGGAATACCCTTACGATCCAAGTTGGGGGTATCAGCTAACGGGTTACTTCGCACCTACTTCTCGTTTTGGTTACCCAGATGAATTTAAATTTCTGGTTGATAAATTTCATGAAAAAGGAATTGGTGTAATCCTAGATTGGGTTCCTTCACATTTTCCCTCTGACGCTCATGGTTTAGGTAATTTTGATGGATCATCCTTATACGAACATCCAGATATAAGAAAAGGATATCATCAAGATTGGAAAAGCTTAATATTTAATTACGGAAGAAACGAAATAAAATCTTTTTTAATAAGTAATGCACTGTTTTGGTTAGATCAATATCATGCAGATGGTTTACGTGTAGATGCAGTTGCATCAATGTTATTTTTAGATTACTCAAGAAAAGATGGTGAATGGGAACCAAATGAATACGGGGGAAGAGAAAATTTAGATGCCATATCATTTATCAAAGAGATGAATGTTGCCGTCTATGAAAATTTCCCTGATGTTCAAACCATTGCCGAAGAATCAACCTCATTCCCAAAGGTTTCAAGCCCAGTGTTTTCTAACGGTTTAGGTTTCGGAATGAAATGGATGATGGGCTGGATGCATGACACTTTAGATTATTTTGCAAAAGAACCTATCTACAGAAAACATCATCAAAATGAATTAACATTTAGTTTAAACTACGCGTTTACAGAAAACTTTATGTTACCCCTTTCTCATGATGAAGTGGTGTATGGTAAAAAAGCAATTGTAGATAAAATGCCTGGTGATGAGTGGCAAAAATTCGCAAACTTAAGATTGCTATATAGCCTCATGTATACACATCCAGGAACAAAGCTATTGTTTCAGGGTAGTGAATTCGGACAAACATCTGAATGGAATTTTAACGGAAGTTTAGACTGGCATTTGTTAGAACACAAAGTTCATAAAGGTGCACAAAATTTGGTGAGAGATTTAAATAAGCTATTTAAAAAAGAGCCTGCATTATATAAAAAACAATTTTCTCATGACGGTTTTGAGTGGATAGATCACGGTGATCATGAAAACTCTGTTCTGTCTTATATTAGAAAAGGAAATAATAAAAAGGAAAATGTAATTATTGTATTAAACTTAACGCCTGTACCAAGAGAAAACTACAGAATAGGATTACCAAAAGCTGGAATTTTAAAAGAAGTATTTAATAGTGATGCTTCCGTGTATAATGGAACTGGTAATTATAAAAATAAAAACTTAAATTCTAATGCTAAAGAATGGAATAACAGAGAGAATTCGATCGAATTAAATTTACCTCCATTAGCAATGTTAGCATTTAAATTTATCTAATATTTTACATTTTTATTCAAATTTTATCAAAAAAAAACTCCCCAACGTTTTACAAAGTTTTACAATTTTAACATTGCCAAAAATCTAACACATATGATTGTTAATACAGAACTAGAACAAAAAGGAAATTTGTTTCCTTCAGAAATAATAAACTACAAAAAAGACATCGATACGCTGCAGTTTACAACTAAAAATAATGTTGTTTTACAAGTTACAGTTGTTAGAGATAGTGTCATTAGGTTTAGATATTCTACAACAGGTAAGTTTGAAAATGATTTTTCTTATGGAGTGACCATACACGCAAGTAGAGGTTACCATTTTTTAGATGTAACTGAAGATGAAAAACATTACATTATTACTACTTCTAAGTTAATTTGTAAAGTTGAAAAACTAAGTTTACAAGTGAGCTTATTCGATGCTTTAGACTTAAAACTTATTAACCAGGATGAAATAGGCTTTCATTGGGAAGAAAGTTATGAGTATGGAGGAGACATTGTAAAAATGAGTAAAGCCTGCCAAAAAGCTGAAAGTTATTATGGTTTAGGTGATAAACCTGTGGATGTAAATTTAAAAGGAAAACGTTTTGAGAATTGGGCAACAGATTCTTATGCATTTGGTAAAAATACAGACCCAATTTATAAAGCAATTCCTTTTTACACAGCCCTGCATGATAATAAATCGTATGGAATATTTTTTGACAACACATTCAAAACTTCTTTTGATTTTGCACATGAAAGAAGAAATGTAACTAGTTTTTGGGCTCAAGGTGGTGAAATGAATTATTATTTCATGTATGGTCCAAAGATGGAAGATGTCGTAAAAAACTACACCGACTTAACAGGTAAACCGCATGCACTGCCTCCGCTATGGGCTTTGGGCTTTCACCAATGTAAATGGTCTTATTATCCTGAAGCTAACGTAAAGGAAGTTACAAATACATTTAGAGATTTAAAAATTCCTTGTGATGCCATTTATTTAGACATTGATTATATGGATGACTTCCGCTGTTTTACCTGGAATAAGGACTATTTTCCTGATCCAAAAAAAATGGTAAAAGAATTAAAAGATGATGGCTTTAAAACCGTTGTGATTATAGATCCAGGGATTAAAATAGATTTAGAATACGATGTTTTTAAAGAAGGATTAGACAAAGATTACTTCTGTAAACGTGCAGATGGCCCCTATATGAAAGGTAAAGTTTGGCCAGGTGAATGTTATTTTCCAGATTACACAAAACCAGAAGTTAGAGATTGGTGGGCTGGTTTGTTTAAAGAACTAATTGAAGATATTGGCGTAAAAGGAGTTTGGAATGACATGAACGAGCCAGCTGTAATGGATGTACCGAACAAATCTTTCCCAGATGATGTCCGTCATGACTATGATGGTAACCCTTGCTCTCATAGAAAAGCGCACAATATTTACGGAACTCAAATGGCACGTGCAACCTATCATGGCTTAAAGAAATACGCATATCCAAAAAGACCATTTGTAATCACAAGATCAGCATATTCAGGAGCACAACGATATACATCTACTTGGATGGGAGATAATGTTGCTACTTGGGAACATTTGGCAATTGCAAATAACCAAGCTCAAAGAATGTCAATGTCTGGATTTTCTTTTGCAGGTTCTGATATTGGTGGTTTTGCAGAACAACCACACGGAGAATTATTTGCTCGTTGGATTCAATTAGGAATATTCCATGCATTCTGCAGAGTGCATTCATCTGGTGACCATGGAGATCAAGAACCTTGGGTTTTTGGTGAAGAAATTACAGATATTGTAAGAAAATTCGTTGAGCTTAGATACCAATTACTACCATACTTATATACTGCTTTTTGGAATTATATAAATGACGGAACACCAATCTTAAAATCGCTAGTTTTATATGACCAAGAAGATTCAGCTACATATTACAGAAGTGATGAGTTTATCTACGGAGAACAAATCTTAGTATGCCCAATACAAGAACCAAATGCAAGAGGGAGGAGAATGTACATTCCTAGAGGGAAATGGTATAATTTCTGGACTGATGAATTAGTTGAAGGAGGAAAAGAAATGTGGGTAGATGCAGCATTAGAAAGTATGCCTATCTTTATTAAAGAAGGCGCTGTTATTCCTAAATATCCCGTGCAACAATATGTTGGTGAAAAGAAATTTGATGACATAACATTAGATGTTTATTATAAAGAAGGGAAAGAATCTTCCAAACTATATGATGACGCTCATGATGGGTACGATTATAAAAAAGGAAGATTTAGTTTACGAACATTTACGGTTACTGGTAAAAAAGAGCAATTAATAATACAACAACATAAGCGTGGAGACTTTAACGCAGATTATAACAAGTTTCATATTGTATTCCATAATTTACCTTTCTCAATTACTTCTATTCAAATAGATAATGTAGAAATACCAATAGATAATTTTAACACGGGTAAAAAACAATCTATACTAATAGATAAAGAGTTTAATGAGTTACATTTGGTAGGTAAATAACTATTACATTAATTGCTTTTATTAAATTTTCCCTTAAGAAAAAAATCAAAAAAAAACACCCGACAAATGGGTGTTTTGCATATTATAATACTGCTATATATTTTTAATAGAAGTAATCTTACACTTTAAATTTATTAAATATTGAGGATTGTTTAAATATTCATTTAACGCTAAAAATAATCAATAACCACGATAAACTATGATCGGTTTTTTTGTGATTTACGTTTAATTTTCAAAAAAAAGCCTCAAAAAAATATTTTGAGGCTTTTCTTTATAGTTATGAAAAACTAAATTCCGTCAGCTAATCCCTTTAATTTTTGCGTATTTTCAGCAAGCATTAACTCATCAATAATTTTCTGAATATCACCATTTAAAATATTAGGTAAATCATACAATGATAAACCAATTCTATGGTCTGTCACTCTTCCTTGAGCGTAATTATAAGTTCTAATCTTCGCACTTCTGTCTCCTGAGGAAACCATAGATCCGCGTTTTAAAGCGTCTTCTGCATTTTTCTTTGCTAGTTCCATATCGTACAAACGAGAACGTAAAACTTTAAATGCTTTCTCTTTATTTTTATGTTGTGATTTTTGATCTTGACATTGTGCAACCAAACCAGAAGGAATATGTGTTAAACGTACCGCAGAATAAGTAGTGTTTACGGACTGACCACCAGGACCTGAAGAACAGAAAAAATCAATTCTTACATCTTTTGGATTGATTTCTATATCAAACTCTTCTGCCTCAGGAAAGACCATACAAGTTGCAGCGGATGTATGAACACGTCCTTGCGTTTCTGTCTGAGGAACCCTTTGAACCCGGTGAACACCCGCTTCAAATTTTAAAATTCCATAAACATCATTACCAGAAACTTCAAACTGAATTTCTTTAAAACCTCCATTTGTTCCCTCTGAATAATCTACAGTAGAAACTTTCCAACCTCTGCCTTCGCAATATTTGGTATACATTCTAAACAAATCACCGGCAAAAATACTTGCTTCATCTCCTCCCGCTCCCGCTCTTAACTCCACAACGGCATTCTTAGAATCTTCGGGGTCTTTTGGTATTAATAATACTTTTATTTCGTCTTCTAATTGAGGTATTCTAACATTGGCTTCATCAATTTCCATCTTCGCCATCTCGCTCATTTCTGCATCAGAACCATCAGCAAGAATTTCTTTTGCTTCAATAATATTGTTTGTCAATGTTTGATATTCATTCCCTTTTTCAACTACAATACCTAAATCTTTGTATTCTTTCATCAATGTAGCATAACGTCTTTGATCCATGATAATTTCTGGTTGAATAATCAAATCAGAAACCTCATCGTAACGCTGCTTAACAATTCTTAATTTATCTAACATCTTCGATCTTTTCTTGGATTGCGAATTTACAATTTTTATAAGTATTTTTGAAGAAAGCAAACTTTTTTTATAAAATTACTGCTTTATAACTTTTGTTAATTATTCATTGTTTCTTTCAAGTAAGAAAAAAACAAAAACGAACAATTCTTTTTATAATTGAGAAATGCCCACAAACTAATGAAAAACAAATACATAGAAACTATAAAAACTAGAGTAAGGATTATATAGGAATAGATGATATTATTACAGAAAATGATTTTAAAGGCAACTGTTTACAATTCATTTTATTGAACAAAATACAAACTAAACTCCAAATTTAATTCCTATTTTTGATACAATTAAAAGCATAAAAATGATTAAAAATCTCCCTAATTTGTCTAAAATTCTTAGTGTTCATTTATTATTAACCGTTTTATTTATAAACACATCCTGTAAAACAGGTGAAAGTAACAGCTCAAAATGGGAAACCATTTTTAATGGCGCCAATTTAAACGGATGGACTGTTGAGAGTATAGATAATTATACCTCCAATAATTTCTGGAAAATAAAGAATCAATCCATACATTGTGTAACTAATGGCAACCGAAATCACAGCGGTAGTTGGCTTGTATACAATAAAGAACTTGAAGATTTTGAATTAAAACTTAAGTTTAAATCAGATCATAGTTTACAAGGAAATAGTGGTGTACACTTAAGAAGCTCCTTAGATTTACCAAATAATAAGATGCAAGGACCACAAATCGACATACACCCTCCAAAACCTTTTAGAACAGGCTTACTTTATGATGAAACAGATGGTGTTAAACACTGGTTATTTCCTTTAACTAAAGGCTGGAGACTTGAAGATTATACTCATAAAAAAGACTGGAAGTACAATCGAAATGGATGGAATGAATTGTACATAAAATGCATGGGAACTAAAATAATTACTGAATTAAATGGAATTACAATTACCAATTATAATGGAAAAGGAATTTTAAATGATACTTTACACCAAAAAAAAGGAGTGGGATTAAAGGGACTTATTGCTTTTCAATTACACAAAAAACATGATATAGATATAGCTTTTAAAGATATTCAATTAAAAATATTAAAATAATGAAAATATATAGTATTCTCTTAGTGTTATTTTTAAGCAGTTCTGTTTTTTCTCAAGTTAAGAAGTTTGATCCTTATGTTTCTGTTTACAAGATGAGATCGGATGAAGGACGAAAAAAAATACTTTATATTGGAGGTGGTGATTATCATGATGATTTAAGAAAAGCGGCAATTTTAAGAAAACTACTAGAGGTTGACAATAATTATTATGTTAGTTATACCGAAGATTATAATGTTTTCATTAAATCAATCAAGGAATATGATTTGATTCTTATCAACACAAAAATTAATCGACTTACCAACAAACAATACAGAGGGTTACTTAAAGCCATCAAAAAAGGGTTGCCTGTACTCGGAATTCACGCTGCTTCAGCCTCATTTAGAAGAACAAGTAAAGTAGAGAGACCTGAGTTTTACAATATGCTTGGAGGTAAATTTGACCACCATCCGAAGATGCATACATTTCAAATAGAATTAGAGGAAAACAATGGAATTTTAAACGAATCTTTTGCGAATTACGCTTTACATGATGAATTGTACTATTATTCTAACTACAATACAAGTAACAAAGTTTTGTTAAAAGCGAGTTACAATGGAAAGTATTCCCCAATGGCGTGGGTTAAAAAATATGGAAAGGGGAAGGTCTTTTTTACCGCTTTAGGACATAGCCCTGCGGTAACGAAAGATAAGAACTTTCAAAAACTTATATTATTTGCAGTAAACTGGCTATTAGATGCTTCAATAAAATTTTAATAGTCATATTTCAAGAAAAATTAACGTAATCTTAATTTAGCTTTAATACTGGAGCAAGTTTAATTTAAATTGAATTCTAAAAAACAAAATGAATGAAAATGAGAAATAAAAAAGCATCTATAATTATTCTAATATCAAGTATTGGATTAATTATTTTAGGATTAAATCAAATATTTGAATTGTTTGAGTTCGTAAGTTCAAAAATATCATCGATTCTAATTATTTTATTTTCTGTTTTAAACTTTATTTTTATTTTGAAATTGAATAACATTAATGATACAATTTAGTCAAAATCTGAATGAATTAATTTTCGGAATTTGAGCAAGTTTACGAAATGAAAAAAAATAGAAATTAGAAAAATCGTGATGAAATCTAAAAGCACTAAAAGTTGATGACAACAATAATTATATACTAGACATAAAAAGGTTAGGTAACAATTAACTGGAACAAAATATGCTGAGTAATTTATTGCAAGTTTGTCCTTTTTTAATATTCAAAAATTCCAAACTCACTCTTTATAGTAAGCTTTTTAGTAGCTGATTCTTCTACTTTACCAATAATTTTGGCTTCTACGTTAAATGATTTTGAGATTGCTATAATATCAGCTGCAATTTCTGGAGAAACATAAATTTCCATTCTATGACCACAGTTAAATACTTGATACATTTCTTTCCAATCTGTATTCGATTGTTCTTGTATCAATTTAAATAATGGTGGAATTGAAAACATATTGTCTTTTACAATATGTAAGTTATCTACAAAATGTAATATTTTTGTTTGTGCACCTCCTGAACAATGAATCATTCCGTGTATAGTTTCAGAATTAAATTCTGATAAAATTTTCTTAATTATTGGCGCGTATGTTCTTGTTGGAGACAATACTAATTTACCTGCATCAATAGGAGAATTTTCTACTTTATCAGTCAGTTTTGTTTGACCAGAGTACACTAAATCTTCAGGCACGGCGGCATCAAAACTTTCTGGATATTTTTCTGCTAAATATTTATGAAAAACATCGTGTCTTGCAGAAGTTAATCCGTTAGACCCCATTCCTCCATTATATTCAGTTTCATAACTTGCTTGTCCAAAAGATTCTAAACCAACAATTACATCACCTGCTTTTATATTTGCATTATCAACAACGTCTTTACGCTTCATTCTTGCCGTTACAGTAGAATCTACAATAATTGTACGAACTAAATCGCCAACATCTGCAGTCTCACCTCCGGTAGAATGAATGCTAACCCCAAATCTTTTTAAATCCTCGATTAATTCTTCTGTACCATTAATAATTGCCGATAAAACTTCACCCGGAATTTTACTTTTGTTTCTACCAATTGTAGAGGATAACATAATGTTATCTGTTGCACCAACACAAAGCAAATCGTCAATATTCATAATTAAGGCATCTTGAGCAATACCTTTCCAAACAGAAATATCTCCTGTTTCTTTCCAATACATGTATGCTAATGAAGATTTTGTACCTGCACCATCTGCATGCATAATTAAACAATAATCATCATCATTTGTTAAGTAATCCGGTACGATTTTGCAAAATGCTTTAGGAAACAAACCTTTATTTATATTCTTAATTGCATTATGAACATCCTCTTTTGATGCAGAAACACCTCTTTTCGCGTATCTTTTGGAAACTTCTTGACTCATGTTGTTGTGTTGTTGTTGCTTGCAAATTTAGTCTTTTGAGTAAAAACAAAATGAAATTATCGAAAAAAATAAGTAATTAAATACATGGCAGAATTATTTAACCAAAAACAAAGTATTTACAACTCTAAAAATTTTAAAAACTAAAGTACAATTTATTACTTCTTATATTTTTTTCTGGTTGAACTAGATTTAAAATATTGAACGATTTGTTAAACTTTGTTTATTCGGTTTTTCTAGAAACATTTAAAAAAAATAAGGAAAGCTTGTTAAACGACCGAATAAAAAGAATAATCTATCTAGTAAAAAGCAATTCTCTATACTTTGTGAGTGGCCATAAATTATCATCTACCATTGCCTCTAATTGATCGCAATGATATCTTATATCGACAAAAAATGGTTTCACTTTATCGCTGTAGTGTTTTGCTAATTTTAAACCAATTAGTTTGTTTGCTTTCGCCTCGTCTGCCTCCATTTGAATAACTAAAGCATTTATTTTGGTGATATGATTAGAAATAATCATAATTAATTCTATCTGCTCTTTGGCGATATTTTTATATTCATCACCAAAAATCTCTTTTAGGTTTTTAGTATTTTCCAATAAGGTATTTTGATAAATAATGGCTGTAGGTACAACTTGATTTCTTGCAATATCACCTAAAACACGTCCTTCAATTTGTATTTTTTTTGTGTAAGCTTCTAAATCTATTTCATATCGAGCCTCCAACTCTACCCTACTCATTACTTCCATTTCTTCAAATAAAGAGACTGTTTCATCCGAAACTTTTATTTTTAAAGCTTCAGGAGTTGCTTTATTATTGCTCAACCCCCGTTTTTTAGCTTCTTTTTCCCAAGCCTCTCCATAACTATCTCCCTCAAAACGAATTGCTTTTGAATCTTTAATATACTCCCTGAGAATATTAAAAACAGCCTCGTCCTTTTTTAGACTTTTCTCTTCAATTAAAGCATCTACTTCTATTTTAAATTCTTTTAATTGCTTTGCTACAATTGTATTTAAAATAGTCATCGGTATTGCACAATTTGTCGAGGAACCAACAGCTCTAAATTCAAACTTATTTCCAGTAAACGCAAAAGGTGAAGTTCTATTTATATCAGTATTATCTAATAAAATTTCAGGAATTTTACCAATAATATTGAGTTTTAAATCTGTCTTTTCTTGAGGAGAAAGCTTTCCTTTCGTTACATTTTCTAATTCATCTAAAACAGCAGACAACTGATTACCTATAAATACAGAAATGATTGCAGGTGGTGCTTCATTTGCACCTAAACGATGCTCATTACTAGCAGATGCTATGGAGCTTCTTAACAACTCTTCATATGTATGAACGGCTTTTATAGTGTTTATAAAAAAAGTAAGAAATTGCAAATTTTTCATTGGTGTTTTACCAGGACTTAACAAATTGGTTCTGTCATCTAAAGACAATGACCAATTATTATGTTTCCCAGAACCATTGATACCTGCAAACGGTTTTTCATGAAATAATACTTTAAATTTATGTCTTCGAGACACTTTTTTCATTACATCCATTAACAATGAATTATGATCTACCGCTAAATTTGCTTCTTCAAAAATAGGAGCAACTTCAAATTGATTCGGGGCAACTTCATTGTGTCTTGTTTTTACAGGAATACCCAACAACATGCATTCTTGTTCTA
>Ga0206127_1003762_pt1 | contig 13788 bp, 10 predicted proteins | sample Helgoland_Spring_6_FD_148646 | JGI IMG/M metagenome (GOLD analysis project Ga0206127, IMG submission 148646) | Pelagic subsurface seawater microbial communities from Kabeltonne, Helgoland, North Sea - Helgoland_Spring_Bloom_20160419_1 | ecosystem: Environmental > Aquatic > Marine > Epipelagic ...
AGGCCGCCGATTTCAGGCGTGCCGGTACCCGGTGCATAGGCCGGATCAAGGCTGTCGATGTCATAGGTGATATAGACCGGTGCATCGCCGATATCGCGCCGGATTTCCGCCCCCAGGGGCGACAGGCTGCGGTGCCACAGCTCATGTGCGGGGAACTGCTGGAACCCCCAACCGGCGGCTTCGGTGAAGTCATCGGCCCCGTAACCCGACCCGCGAAGGCCGATTTGATAGGTCTTCTCCGAGTTTATCAGACCTTCTTCATAGGCGCGGCGAAAGACGGTGCCGTGGGTTTCGCGCTCTCCGAACATCTCGTCGTTGACGTCTGCATGGGCATCCACATGGACAAGGGCCAGCGGCCCGTGCCGTTTCGCCATTGCCCGCAGGATCGGCAGGGTGATCGAATGATCGCCCCCGATTGCCAGCGGCATCGCGTCATACTTCAAGATCGCGTCGTAACTCTCTTGAATGATTGATAAACTATCTGAAAGGGAAAATGTGTTGATCGCCAGATCACCAATATCAGCGACCTGCAGCCCGTCAAAAGGTGCCGCCCCTGTGGCCAGATTATAGGGCCGCAGCATCGCGCTCTCGGCGCGGACCTGTTTTGGGCCAAAGCGCGTGCCGGACCGCCACGAGGTGCCGATATCCAGTGGAATACCCAGCACCGCGACGTCCAACCCCTTGAGGTCACTTGCCGACGGCAAGCGCATAAACGTGTTGGGCCCCGAAAACCGCGCCAGATCATTGCCGCTGATGGGTTGGTTTTTCTTGCTCATGTGTTTCGCATTCTCCATCCCAACAGGCACAGGATTTCTGTCGCCACATGTGCGCCCGCGATTGCCGTGGCCCCGGTGGTGTCAAAGGGGGGTGAGACTTCGACAATGTCGCCACCGACGATGTTGATCCCCGCCAGATCACGCATCATGATCGCGCATTGCGCCGATGTCAGCCCACCCCATACCGGCGTGCCGGTACCGGGCGCAAAGGCCGGATCAAGGGCGTCGATGTCAAAGGTCAGATAACAGGGCCGGTCGCCAAGCACCTGTTTGATCTTGGCCACTGCCGCTTGCGGGCCTTTCTCATGGACTTCGCGGGCGTCGATCGTCGTGACCCCCAAAGTGTCCGGATTGGTCGTCCTGATGCCGACCTGAACGGAAGTGTGCGGATCAACGATGCCGGATTTGACCGCCTTGTAGAACATCGTGCCGTGGTCGATCCGGTCCATGTCATCATCGGGCCATGTGTCGGAATGCGCATCGAATTGCAGCAGGCTGATCGGCCCGTATTTTTCGGCATAGGCCTTGAGGATCGGGAAGCTGATGTAATGATCGCCGCCCAGCACCACACTTGCGGCACCTGCGTCCAGTATTCCCTTGATATGTTTGGTCAAAGCGGCAGGAAACTGGCTGGTGTGCCCGTAATCAAACGCCAGATCGCCATAATCGGCGATGGCAAATTCGCTTAGCACGTCGAAATCCCAACCATAGGGCGGATCATAGGGCTGCAAGCTGGATGCCTCGCGGATCGCGCGCGGGCCAAGGCGGGTGCCGGTGCGGTTGGTCACGGCTTGGTCAAACGGCACGCCGGTCACGGCGATGTCAACGCCGCGCAGGTCTTTGGTATAGCGCCGGCGTAGAAATGACGTCGCCCCGCCAAAGGCGTTCTCAAAGCTTGGTCCCTTTAGCTCCTCGCGGGTAAAGGCCTGATCAACTTGGGTTTTTGCGTCTTCTAGTGCCATTAGTGACCTGCCGTCGGTTGAAGCTGTTCGACCAGCTGCACAAAGAACGACGCCCCAACGGGGGCAACATCATCGTTGAAGTTGAATTTCGGATGGTGAAGCCCCGCTCCCTCGCCAGCGCCCAAGAACAGATAGGCACCGGGGCGTTCTTCCAGCATATAGGCGAAATCCTCGGCACCGGCGACGCGGGGGAATTCCGCATCGACATTTGCATCGCCCACGACGCTGCGGGCCACATCGGCGGCCAGCGCAGTTTGCTCGGGGGCGTTCACGGTGCTGGGATACCCTTCTTCGTAGTCGAGCGTTGCGGTCACGCCGTAACTTGCCGCCTGCCCCTGAATGATCGCTTCCATCCGCGTGCGGATCAGCGTCTGCACATCCTTGTCAAAGGTCCGCACGGTCCCGTTGATCATCGCGGTATCGGGGATGATGTTGCTGGCCGATCCGGTGTGGATCTGCGTCACCGAAATCACATGTTCCTGCGCCGACAGAACGTTCCGGCTGGAAATCGTCTGGATCGCCTGCACGATGCCGCAGGCGGCAACGACCGGATCGGCAGTTTCATGCGGCATGGCCCCATGGCCGCCGCGCCCGTTGATCTGGATGGTAAAGGAATCGACCGCCGCCATGATCGGCCCCGGCGTGGTGAAAAACGCCCCGAATTCGGCCCCGGGCATGTTGTGGATGCCGTAAACCTGCGCGATGTCGAAACGGTCCATCATGCCTTCGGCACACATCACCTGCGCGCCGCCGCCGTCTTCTTCGGCAGGTTGGAAAATCAGCGCCACACGGCCCGCGAAATTGCGCGTCTCGACCATGTATTTAGCGGCTCCCAGCAGCATCGCCGTATGGCCGTCATGGCCGCAGGCGTGCATTTTGCCTGCATGCGTCGACGCGTATTCGACGCCGGTTTCCTCAAGGATCGGCAGCGCGTCAAAATCTGCGCGCAACCCGATCGTGGGGCCGTCGCCATTGCCGTTGATGATCGCCACAATGCCGGTCTGCGCGATGCCTTCGTGAATTTCGTCGACGCCGAATTCTTGCAGCCGTTCCTTGATAAAGGCGGCGGTCTTGGGGCAGTCAAAGCCCAGTTCAGGGATCGTGTGCAGATGTCTGCGCCATTCGGTCATCAAAGGGGCAAAATCGGCGATGCGGTTGACGACGGGCATTGGGTGGACTCCTGCATATATCTTGGTCAGGTTGCATCTGACACCAGACACAAGGGCGCTGCAATGGGCGAGAAGACGAAAGATGCATTGATCCACGATCAAAGCGCGGGAATTGAGCGGTTGTTGGAGATCATGCGCCGTTTGCGGGATCCCGAAACCGGATGCCCGTGGGACATCGAACAGGATTTCGCCAGCATCGCCCCCTATACCATTGAAGAAGCTTACGAAGTTGCCGATGCGATTGAACGTGGCGACTGGCCCGAGCTTGAGGGCGAATTGGGCGATCTGCTGCTGCAAACCGTCTATCACACCGCCATGGGCGAAGAAGACGGGCATTTCACCTTTCAATCCGTGGTGCGCAACATCAGCGACAAGATGGTCGCGCGGCATCCGCATGTGTTTGGTGATGAATCGCGCGACAAATCAGCCGATCAGCAAACCGCTGATTGGGAAAAGATCAAGGCGGCTGAACGCGCGGACAAGGCCCAAGGCGGCGCGCTGGACGGGGTTGCCGTGGGCCTGCCCGCCCTGCTGCGCGCCTACAAGCTGCAAAAACGGGCGGCGCGTGTGGGGTTTGACTGGCCCGATACCGGCGATGTCGTCGCCAAAATAGCCGAGGAAGCCGCCGAACTGGTCGAAGCCCGCGATACCCTGACCCAGGCCGAGGTAGAAGAGGAATTCGGCGATCTGATGTTCGTGATGGCCAATCTGGGGCGGCATCTGGGCCTTGACCCCGAAGCGGCCCTGCGCAGTGCCAATGCCAAGTTCATCCGCCGCTTTGAAGGGGTCGAGGCGCGGTTGGCTGACATCGGGAAAACCCCCGCAGAAAGCGATCTGGCCGAGATGGATGCGCTGTGGGATGCGGTGAAACGGGCGGAACGCAGCTAGTCCAACCGCTGTCTGCTGGACAAGCGGCACGGCATGCGGCAAGGCAATGAACCAGGCACGACAGGAGAGTTAACCATGACACCGCGCAAGATTATCATCGATACCGATCCCGGTCAGGACGATGCGGTTGCGATCCTGCTGGCGCTGGCCAGCCCCGAAGATATCGAGTTGTTGGGCATCACCTGCGTCGCGGGCAACGTGCCGCTTGATCTGACCACACGCAATGCGCGGATCGTGTGTGAACTGGCGGGCAAGACCGATGTAAAGGTGTTTGCCGGTTGCGACCGCCCCTTGGGCCGCGAACTGGTCACGGCGGAACATGTGCATGGCAAAACCGGCCTTGATGGCCCCGATCTGCCCGAACCCACGATGCCGCTGCAAGACGGTCACGCGGTTGATTTCATCATTGATACCTTGCGCGATCATGCCCCCGGCACCGTGACGCTTTGCCCGCTGGGGCCGCTGACCAACATTGCCACAGCGCTGGAGAAAGCCCCCGATATCGCCAATCGCATCGCCAAGATCGTGCTGATGGGCGGCGGCTATTTCGAGGGGGGCAATATTACGCCCGTTGCCGAGTTCAACATTTATGTCGATCCGCAAGCTGCTGATATTGTTGTTAAATCCGGCGTTCCAATCGTGATCATGCCGCTGGATGTCACCCACAAGGCGCTGGTCACCGCCGCGCGCAACGATGCATTCCGCAACATCGGCAGCCCCGTTGGCGTCGCCGTGGCGCAGATGACCGAATTCTTTGAGCGGTTCGACAAGGAAAAATACGGCTCCGAAGGGGCCCCTTTGCATGATCCTTGCGTGACCGCCTATCTGATCCGGCCCGATCTGTTCACGGGCCGCCACATCAACGTCGAGATCGAAACCCAGTCCGAGCTGACAATGGGCATGACCGTTGCTGATTGGTGGGGTGTGACCGACCGTGCGCCCAATGCGACCTTTATGGGCGATATCGACGCCGACGGGTTTTTCAGCCTGTTGACCGAACGGCTGGCCCGGTTATGAGCGCCGCCTTTACCCTTGCCAGGCCAGAGCATCTGGAGCAGTTGATCGCACTTGTCGCGGCCTTTCACGCCGAGACAGGGATCACCCAAACAGACGAGGCGCGCCGCAACGGTCTTGCCCCGCTGCTGGACGGTATCCCCCACGGGGTTGCTTATTTGATCGGCCCTGCCCGTGCGCCCATCGGGTATGTCATCATCACTTTTGGCTGGTCGGTGGAATTTGGCGGGCTGGATGCGATTGTCGATGAAATCTATGTCCGGCCCGGTGTGCGCGGCCGCGGGATCGCCTCCGAGGCACTGTTGACCCTGCCCAATGCACTGTCCGGTGGCGGCGTAAAGGCCATGCATCTTGAGGTGGATAAGACCAACGAGAAGGCGCAAAAGCTTTATTCCCGCGCCGGGTTCAAACCCCGTGACAATTACATGTTCATGACCCGCAAGCTGTGATCGGGCTGGCGAAACGGGCCATCGGCCCCTATATCTGACCCATGACATTCAATGCCCCCTTCGATAACAGCTTTGCCGCCTTGCCGGATGGCTTTTATACCCGCATCACTCCGACGCCTGTGGCCGACCCCAAGCTGTTGGCCTTCAACGCGGATCTGGCCACGACCCTTGGTCTGGCCGAGGCCGGCACCGACGACCTGGCCTTTACTTTTGGTGGCAATGAACTGCCCCAAGGCGCAGACCCTTTGGCGCAGCTTTACGCAGGCCACCAGTTTGGCAATTACAACCCGCAGCTTGGCGATGGCCGTGCGATCCTGCTGGGCGAAGTCATCGACAGTACCGGCCAACGGCGCGATATCCAGCTAAAAGGGTCCGGTCCGACACCCTATTCGCGCGGCGGTGACGGGCGGGCGTGGCTTGGCCCTGTGTTGCGCGAATATGTGGTGTCCGAGGCGATGCACGCCCTTGGCATCCCCACGACCCGCGCCTTGGCCGCTGTCAGCACGGGCGAGGATATATACCGCGAAACCGCCCTGCCCGGTGCCGTGCTGACCCGCGTTGCCGCCAGCCATCTGCGCGTTGGCACGTTTCAGGTGTTCGCCCATCGCGGCGAGGTTGAAAACCTGTGCACCCTCACCGATTATGCCATCAAACGTCACTATCCGCAGGCCGACGGGCCTATGGGGCTGCTGCGCGCCGTTTCTGCTGCGCAGGCCGATCTGATCGCGGCGTGGATGTCTGTGGGGTTCATCCACGGGGTGATGAACACCGATAATTGCTCCATCTCGGGCGAGACGATTGATTACGGCCCCTGCGCCTTCATGGATGCGTTCCACGCCAACCGCGTGTTCAGCTTGATCGACCGTCAGGGGCGCTATGCGTTCTCCAACCAGCCGCAAATCGCGGTGTGGAACATGGCGCAGCTAGCCACCGCGCTGATCCAGCAGATGGAGGCGGCAGACGACGCCATCGCCGAGGCAACCGAGATCGTGCACGCCATGCCCGACCAGATCGAGGCGGCCTGGCTGAAACGGTTCGGTGCGAAAATCGGCATTTCCGAAGCGCAGCCCGAAGACGCCGCCTTGATCGATGACCTGCTGGCGTTGATGCAACAGAACGACGCGGATTTCACCAATGCGTTCCGCGCGTTGGGAACCGATACGGCGCAGGACCAGTTCACCGACCGCGACGCCTTTGCCGTGTGGCAGCACAGATGGCAGGCGCGTATTGCGTCGCAACCGGATGCGCAGGCCGTGATGGCGGCGGCAAACCCAGCGATCATCCCGCGCAATCACCGGATCGAACAGATGATTCAGGCGGCGGTTGCTGGCGACATGGCCCCGTTCAATCGGCTGATGACCGCACTGGCGACACCGTTCGAGGCGACGGACCCCGATCTGCACCGTCCGCCGACAGATCAGGAAATCGTGCCCGCGACCTTTTGCGGGACCTAGGCGTTTGGCAGGCGGGGCTTTCGGTTGATCAGGTAAATGCCCGCCGCCACCAACACCAAGGCAGCCCAGACCGACCATGCGACATGCTCGGACAGCAACAGCCACCCCAAGATCACCGAAAACACCGGTGACAGAAAGCTGAACGATGCCACGGTGGATGCGGGATAGACCGACATCAGCCAGAACCACGCCAGAAACCCAAGGCTGGCGACAGCGATGATCTGAAACCCCAGACCCGCCAGATGGATCATCTGAACGTCGCGGATCAAAGGGCCGAACAGCGGCGCGATCAGCACCAGAATGGGCCCGGAAATCGCAACCTGGCACATCAGCTGCTGCGCAGGCGGGACCTTTTCCAGCGGGGTGACCCGCACCAGCAACGCGATCCCGGCCCAACAAAACGCCGATGTCAGCGCCAGTATATCCCCTGTCCAGCTGACATGCCCGCCACTGCGGTCGCTCAGCGCCAGCGCCACGCCGGACATCGCCATCCCAAGCCCGATGATCTTGAGCCGGGTCAGGCGTTCACCGGGGATCAGGAAATTCGCGGCAATCGTCAGCCAAACCGGCATGGAATAGAAAATAATCGACGCCCGGCTGACGGTGGTGCCATCCAGCGCCATGAAAAGGCAGGTGAACTCAAAGGTGAACAGCAACCCCGATACGACAGCCCAGCCGCGCGCCGCGCGGGGAAAGGCAAAACTGACACCCCGCAGTTTCATCCAGATCACCAAAATCACAATCGCCCCAAGCGACCGCAGCCCCGCCGCAAACACCGGATTGAACCCGCCATTCGTGACTTTGATCACCACCTGGTTAAAGGCAAGGTTGAGGGCGAAAGCGATCAGCGCGATGGCCCCGAATGTGTCTATCTGAGATTTGCGTTCCATGCCTCACAAACCCGTGTTGCTTGCTGCTTGTCAATCGCATAAAGCCGCCGAGCTTTGGGCCGCAGGTCTATATTAGGTTGTGCCGCCCCCTCATTTGCAACACAGTCTGCGCATAATTTACCAACGGGGATTTTGAAAATGAGCTTGATGAAAACACTGGCCAAGGTGGCGATTGGCGTTGCCGTGGCCAAAGGTGCCAGCGCGATGATGAAGAAAAGCAGCGGCGGATCGCAAAACGCGGGCAGCGCGGGCGGCCTTGGCGGTTTGCTGGGCGGTCTGACAGGTGGTGCGTCGGGCGGCACGGGGACTGCGGGCGGCGGATTGCAAGACATGCTGGGCGGTTTGATGGGCGGCAGCGCCGGATCAAGCGGCGGCTTGGGCGGATTGCTGAACCAGCTTGGCGGCAGTTCCGGTGCCTCTGGTGGTGGTTTGGGTGGTTTGTTGAACCAGTTGGGCGGCGCTGGCGGGTCTGCCGCATCCGGCGGTGGTCTGGGCGGATTGCTGGGCGGTCTGGCGGGTGCTGCGGGTGCTGGCGGTCTGCTGGCGGGGCTTGGCGGCTCAACCAGCGGTAAACCGGAACGCGAGGAAGCCGATTTCGGTGCTGTGCTGAATTCTCAGTTTGATGCCAATGCCACCCCCGCGATCCAGCCGTCGCAGGATCAGGAAGTTCTGGCCGCATTGATGATTGCCGCGATGATTCAGGCCGCGAAATCCGATGGTACCTTTGACGAGGCCGAGCGCGAGAAGCTGCTTAGCCATCTTGGCGATGTCGATGCCGAGGAAGCGGCCTTTGTGCAGGCGCGTATGGAAGCACCCGTTGATATTGACGGATTGGTTGCCCAGACCCCCGATGGCATGGCCGCGCAGGTTTATGCCATGTCCCTGCTCGCCATTGATCTCGATACCCAAGACGAGGCGCAATATCTGCACCAGCTGGCCAATGGGTATGGGATGGCACCGGCTGCGGTGAATGAAATCCACGCGCAAATGGGTGTGCCGTCGCTGTATACCTGATCCGCTAGAACCGAATTAAAACGCGGGTGAAAGCCTGGGCCGGAAACGGCTCAGGCTTTTGCTTTTTTCTGCTGCTTTTCCTTGGCGATGACATGTTCGGCCAGATCGCGGGCAATGGCAAAGGCCCCTTTGATCTTGTCCGTATCCGTCGCCCAATCGCGTTTCACCACGATCTTGTTATCCTTGACCTTGGCCAAGCCACGCTGGTTTTGGATAAAGGTCACCAACCCCTCGGGCGAGGCGAATTTGTCGTTGTGGAACTGGATCGTCACGCCTTTTGGCCCGCCGTCCAGCTTGGCAATCCCTGCCCGTTTGCACATCGCCTTGATGCGGATCACGAGGATCAGCGTGTTGACCTCGCGCGGGAGCTTGCCAAAGCGGTCGATCAGCTCGGCGGCAAAGCCTTCGAGTTCGACCTTGGTGGTCAGGCCCGACAGGCGGCGGTAGAGCCCCAGACGCACATCAAGGTCAGGCACATAGGTTTCGGGGATCAGCACAGGCACGCCCAGATTGATCTGCGGTGCCCATTGGCCGTCATCTTCGATCACGCCTTCCAGCTCGCCCGCCTTGATCTTGGCAATCGCGTCTTCCAGCATGGATTGGTACAGCTCGAACCCGACATCGCGCATCTGGCCGGATTGTTCTTCGCCCAGCAGGTTGCCCGCGCCGCGAATGTCCAGATCCTGCGACGCCAGCGTGAACCCTGCCCCCAGCGTATCGAGACTGCCCAACACCCGCAGACGCTTTTCGGCGGTGGCGGTCAGTTTGGCGCGCGGTTTGGTGGTCAGATAGGCATAGGCGCGGGTTTTTGAGCGCCCGACACGGCCGCGGATCTGATAAAGCTGCGCCAGACCGAACATATCGGCGCGGTGCACGATCATGGTGTTGGCGGTCGGAATATCCAGACCGGATTCAACAATCGTTGTGGCCAGCAGGATGTCGTACTTGCCGTCGTAAAACGCGTTCATGCGGTCATCCAGCTCGCCCGCAGCCATCTGGCCATGGGCGACCAGATAGGTCAGTTCGGGCAGTTGTTCCTTCAGGAAGGCCTCAATCTCGGGCAGATCGCTGATGCGGGGCACCACGTAGAATGACTGCCCGCCGCGATAATGTTCGCGCAACAGCGCCTCGCGCAGGGTGACGCTGTCGAATTCGCTGACATAGGTGCGGATCGCCAGACGGTCCACGGGCGGTGTGCCAATGATCGACAGATCACGCACGCCCGTCAGGCTCAGCTGCAAGGTGCGCGGGATCGGGGTCGCGGTCAGGGTCAGCACGTGGATATCGGTGCGCATCGCCTTGAGGCGTTCCTTGTGACCCACGCCGAAATGCTGTTCTTCGTCGATGATCAACAGGCCGAGGTTGTTGAATTTGATGTTCTTTGCCAGCAGCGCGTGGGTGCCGATCACCACATCAACGGTGCCCTTGGCCATGCCTTCGCGGGTGGCATTGGCGTCTTTGGCCGACACAAAACGCGACAGTTGGCGGACCTCGAGCGGGAAGCCGCGGAACCGTTCGGCAAAGGATTTATAGTGCTGCCGCGCCAGCAAGGTCGTGGGGGCAATCACCGCGACCTGCAAGCCCGACATTGCGGCCACGAAAGCAGCACGCATCGCGACCTCGGTCTTGCCAAAGCCGACATCGCCGCAAATCAGACGGTCCATCGGATTGCCGGATGTCAGATCGTCAATCACATCGTTGATGGCAGACATCTGGTCGTCGGTTTCGGTATAGGGGAAGCGCGCGGAAAACGCGTCCCACATGCCCGGCGGCGGATCCATGATCGGGGCGCGGCGCAGGGCGCGTTCGGCAGCAATCCGGATCAGCTTGTCCGCCATCTCGCGGATGCGTTCCTTGAGCTTGGCTTTCTTCGACTGCCACGCGCCGCCCCCCAGCTTGTCCAGCAGACCTTCGTCATGGCCGTATTTCGACAGCAGTTCGATGTTTTCGACCGGCAGGTACAGCTTTGAATTCTCTGCATATTCCAGCAGCAGACATTCATGGGCGGCACCAGCGGCGGTGATGACCTCCATCCCCAGATAGCGGCCAATGCCGTGGTCGACATGCACCACCAGATCGCCCGGTGTCAGCGATTGGGTTTCGGTCAGGAAGTTCTCGGCGCGGCGTTTGCGTTTGGTGGCCCGGATCAGACGGTCGCCCAAGATGTCTTGTTCCGAGATGACGGTGAGCTTGCTTTTCTCAGCCGCCAATGGGGCCTCGAACCCGTGTTCCAGCGCCCAGACCGCCAGATGCAACCCGCGCTTTCCAATGCGCGTACCATTTTTGATGGCAATGGTTTCGCCCATGCCTTCGTCTTCGATCAATCCGGTCAGCCGTTCCCGCGCACCTTCGGAATAGCTGGCAATGACAACGGGGCCTTCGTTCAGTTTCACCTTAAGATGTTTGGCCAAAGCCCCGAAAAGGCTGATAGATTCCTGTTGGCGTTCAGGCGCGAAATCACGGCCGATACGGCCGCCTGCATCCAGAACATTCGGGCCTGTGGGCTGCGGCAAGGGCTTGAACTGGATCACCCGCTTGCCGATTAGTGCCTGTTCCCATGCGGTGTCGGTCAGATACAGACCTTCGGGCGGCGCGGGTTTGTACACGCTGTCCATCTTGGAGCGGTTCGCCATCGCAAGGCGGCGGGTCTCGTACTGGTCGGCGATGCTGTCCCACCGCGACAAACGCTGTGCGGTGACCTGATCATCCAGCGTGACGCTGGCCTTGGGCAGATAATCAAAGATGGTTTCCAGTTCTTCGTGGAAAAACGACATCCAATGTTCGGCACCTTGATGTTTGCGCCCCGCGCTGATGGCCTCGTAAAGCGGATCATCCGTACCCGCCGCCCCGAATTCGATGCGGTAATTCTGGCGAAACCGCGTGATCGCCGCCTCGTCCAGAATGACTTCGCTCACGGGGGCCAGTTCGACCAGATCCAGCTTTTCGGTGGTGCGTTGGGTCAGCGGGTCAAAACGGCGCGCGCCATCCAGCGTGTCGCCGAACAGATCCAGCCGCACGGGGCCCAGATCACCGGGCGGGTAAATGTCGATGATCCCGCCCCGGATCGCATAATCACCGGGTTCGGTCACTGTTGGGCTTTGGACAAAACCCATACGCACCAGAAAATTGCGCAAGGCTGCTTCGTCGATGCGGTCGCCGACACGGGCGGCAAAGGCGGCATCGCGCAGAATGGCGCGCGCGGGCACCCGCTGGGTCGCCGCATTTAACGTGGTCAGCAGGATAAACTGGTCGGGCATCCCATGCGCCAACCCCGCCAGCGTCGCCATGCGCTGCGCCGAGATATCGGCATTGGGTGACACGCGGTCATAGGGCAGACAATCCCAGCCGGGAAAGGTGATGACCGGCATATCGGGCGCAAAGAACCGCAGCGCGGATTGCATCGCGGCCATACGTTTGTCATCGCGCGCTACATGGATCACGGGGCGCTTGTTTTTGGTCAGCTCGTCCAGCAACGCGCGGGCATCAAAGCCTTCGGGCACGCCGGACAGCGTTATCTGAGTGGTATTTGACATGAGATGTCACTTGATCCTCGGGCGGGTTTTGTCAACCGCCGAACGGACCCACATAGAGGTTTTGATACATCCCCCAGATCGAGGTGACGAAAATCGAAACGATCCCGATCATCTGGGTATAAAGCCGGTGCCGCGTCAGACGCCGGTAGAGCAGATCACCCGTGGCCGATTCCTCGTGGATTTGCTGGGCTGTCGACACGCTCAGCACCCCGACAAGGCACAGCGGAAAGGCCAAGAGCAGCACCGCTTGTGCGAATTCAAAGTGATAAAACACGGCCAAGGTGAACAGCATGGTCAGGAAAAAGCAGCTAAAGCCCAAAATCCACATGCCCGACACCTGCGTGATATACAGCAAACGGTTCACGTTGATGCGGACCATGTCCTCAAGATCGATCTGGGCCTGTTCGCCCTGACGGCGCGCGCGCAGCACCATGTCATAGGGCACACCCAGCACCCAATGGCTGGCAGAGGACCAGATAACCGCCAGCGCGATCCAGAACCACAGGTTCGAGAACGACCGCATGTCGATCACTTCTAAAATTGTTTGGTATAAATCCAAGGAGTGCCTGTCTTTGATCGTGAAATTTTATAGCAGCGGCGCATAGCAATACAACCTACGTCCGTGATAACGGGGCGTTTCACCAATTCCTAGCCTTGAGCCGTGCAAAAATAAATGGCAAGCCTTGTGTTGAAACATCCGAGGTATTTTTTCATGAGACCCCAACAAGCTGCCTTTCCGGCGACACGTCTGCGCCGGACCCGTCAATCTGCGGGCATCCGTGCGCTGGTGCGCGAAAACTCGCTTGAGCTGGGGGATCTGATCTGGCCGGTGTTCGTGCGGTCCGGCGAAGGCATCGAAGAGCCGATCCCGTCGATGCCCGGCGTGTTCCGGCGCAGCGTGGACAAGGTGGTCGAAGCCGCCCGCGAGGCGGCTGATCTGGGCATCGGGGCGATGTGCATATTCCCCTATACCGGGATCGAGGACCGCACAGAGGATTGCGCCGGTGCCTGGGACCCTGACAACAACCCCAACCGGGCCATCCGCGCGATCCGCGATGCGGTGCCCGAGATGGTGATCATGACCGATGTCGCGCTGGATACCTATAATATCAATGGCCATGACGGGTTTGTCGAAAACGGCATTATCGTCAATGACCGCACGGTCGAGGCGCTGGTAAAGATGTCGCTGGCACAGGCGGATGCAGGGGCAAATATCATCGGTCCTTCGGATATGATGGACGGGCGCATCGGTGCCATTCGCGCAGGGCTCGAAGGGGCCGGCCATTCCGATGTGATGATCATGAGCTATTCCGCGAAATATGCGTCGGCATTTTACGGGCCGTTCCGCGATGCGGTCGGCGCATCGGGTGCCCTGACGGGCGACAAGAAAACCTATCAGATGGATTACGCCAACAGCAACGAAGCCCTACGCCTGATTGAACGCGACCTGCGCGAAGGTGCGGATATGGTCATGGTCAAACCCGGCCTGCCCTATCTGGACATTTGCCACCGGGTGAAAACGACCTTTGGTGCGCCGACCTTTGCCTATCAGGTGTCGGGTGAATACAGCATGATCAAGGCCGCCGCCCAAAACGGCTGGATCGACGAAGAACGCGTCATGATGGAAAGCCTGATGGGT
>Ga0206127_1003770_pt1 | contig 13768 bp, 7 predicted proteins | sample Helgoland_Spring_6_FD_148646 | JGI IMG/M metagenome (GOLD analysis project Ga0206127, IMG submission 148646) | Pelagic subsurface seawater microbial communities from Kabeltonne, Helgoland, North Sea - Helgoland_Spring_Bloom_20160419_1 | ecosystem: Environmental > Aquatic > Marine > Epipelagic ...
TGCATGAACAAAAGAATAGATGGGCGATTTGCAGCGAGCATAACCGATAGACGCCTGCGCAAACGCGCCGTGGCTGCAAGTAATCTATCTAAAGACGTTTACCAGCATCCTTAAAAAGCAAAAAGTTGAAGGGTTTGGATAACAACCTTCTGAAAGTTTCCATCACAGGATTACTACTCAAAAAGCCTTCCCTATGAACCTGAAAAACGTCATGCAAATCAACCACTGAAATTTATCGATTTTGATAAATCATGGGGGAAGATTGTCTATGCAACTTATGGATTTATATTACATTTATTTCATTAGCGTGCTTGGCTTTTAAACAATTGGTTGCTGCCTCGAATCCAGCATGGCCAAAAAAAAATGCGGCCTTTAGAGCATCTCTCTAAAGGCTCTGTCTCACAGACCACTGTTTGTCTCACGCTTTTAAGGTTCTGACTGCTCCATCGAAGGTATCTAGACACAAACTTGAACAAGTCCATACTCAACACCATCTGCAGCTCCTTTTACCGCACTTACCTCAATCATTTATATCCTCATCCATGTGTGGCAAATTCTCCACTTCTCAATAACTGTATAGTACCGTTTAAAAAGCACATGACTGCGAGTATAGGGAGTTTTAATACTCCCTTATCTTTTTTCAACCTACTTCAAAAAAGCGGCTACAGGCGATAGACAGTATATTATCAGTACTCAGATCTATATTTAGACGCCACTATTAACCTTCAAAATCATTATAGCCTCACCGAAGGTAATCAGCGCGATCAGAACTGATCTTGCAGCAGAGAATTTCAGGCAGTGGTGAAGTGTGATTTTATAATTTCAATATTCGCGCGGTAGCGAAAACCTTTGACCTATTACTGTTCGCCATTTTTATAGCTCTCTATGACATCGCTGGCATCTTAGCGAACAATACTGATGGCGAAACAATCAATGGGCTGGACGAAAATACCACTCAGTATAAGATTCGTCCGAGTATAGGATGGATTAATACCCCCTATCTTTGCACAATCGATTATACTAGACGGCCTTTTGGCAAAAGATAGATCAAAGCATTTTTTATGGTAATACTCGGCACGGTGCTCGACCAAATCGGATAGAATTACTGCTTACCTAAAGTTATAAGGACATTCATAGTGACCCATAATCTTCGCTTATTTCTTTCGCTCCTTTTGCTGACTTTCTGTGATGGACTCTGGGCAAACCCCGTTAAAAACGAGGCCCCCGAACAGATAAGTTGCATGTCGTCAAAATTTGCACAACAAGGCGATGGAAATTGGCAAATTGTTACCCTGACTTTAGAGAATGAGTGTAATTACAACATTGATTTAAACAACGTTTTGGTTGAATTTAAGGACAACCAGCCGATTGAAAATATCTGGTACATTGACAATGACGATACCTCTTATCCCGAGATTAAGTGGTCGTCACAAACTGATGTTCACCGGTTAGAGCTGGTTTTTGAATCGGGGCCATACGTTCGGTCGATACTGAAGCCCCAGCAAACTATCTCATTTAATTACGGTGTTCCGTTTCTAGCCCACGGCTCAGAATCGGTAGCGGTTTATTACAACCGTAATTACACGAAGATGCCATTCTCACCAACGGCCCCCTCAAGTTATTCGCCACATAAACCTTCGGCAATTTCATCCGCCAAGATGGCCGAGCATCCGGTTGGGGGCAAAAAGATTCAACGAATGATTGGCTATTTGCCCTTAAACTGGAACAATTCGGGAAGTCACATGGACTCTATAACGCCCGCTCACGAGTTGTCTAACGCAAATTATACGCATATCCTAATCTCATTTGGCGTGTTCAGCATTGACGCAAATTGCGCCATCGAAAAAGATTGTATTCTACTGTCCCCTCACAAGCGCGGTGAAATTCAGATCACCTCCGGTGATGGGTCGCAAAAAATCGCCCTTAAAACTTATGTGATGCAGCTGCAACAGCAAGGTATTAAAGTTTTACTGTCTTTAGGTGGTGCCTCATCTAGTTTCGGTACCGTTGACTTTGAACGCAGCTTTAACATTGTCCAAAATGGCCAGAGGTCTTTTACCAACACCGCGCGAGCTTTTTCGGATTCTATTGCTCACTTGATCCAGCATTTTAACTTTGACGGAATTGATATAGACATTGAAGCTGGTTTGTCGGCGCCGGCAAGCACGGATTTGATAACAGCGGGCAATGTACAGACCTGTCAAAGACTCTTTAGCACAACAACCGGCCTAACGGCACAAACCGGCAGCGTGTGCGCGATGACAGAAATCGTTGATCAGCTGGTTGATCAGTATCCGAAAATGATTCTAACGTTGGCGCCACAGACCCTCAATATTGCCGCAAATCGGCTGATACAGGGACAAACCCTGAACTATTCAGCGCTTATTGCCAACATTCGAGATCACCTAACATGGGTTGGCGTGCAGGTTTATAATTCCGGCGGCATGTACGGCCCTGATGGTGAAATACAGCCGATCAATGCAGACAATCAGGCGAATGCCTCCGTCGCAATGGCACTTAACTTACTTGAAGTCTGGACACAAGAGCAGCCGCATTCCTTCATCGATAATACGCAAGCCCTACTCGCACCGCACCAAGTGGTCCTCGGGTATCCGGCGAGCAATGGACATCGATCGGACGGTTACCCTAGCGGAGACTTGAACGCCATAATCGAGGCCGTCAGTTGCCTTAATCACGGCACTCACTGTAAGCGCATTGCTCCGCGAGTGGCCCTATCGCAGCCCATTGGTGGGGTCTTCAATTGGAATGTTAACTTTGACCGTGCCAACGGTTTTATTTTCGCAAAAACATTAACGGATTAATGAGTTAGTTATTCTCTTTGATCTGCTCAATACGCCTGAGCACCGAGATATAGTCGGGGTGACTAGGCATATATCGTTCTCGCAGCACTGCCAATTCTTTTTCAAGCTTTACTATTTGGAGGTTGGGTAAGCGCGAATTTCTGCTCAATTTACATGTTTTTTCAGAACAATCGATAGCATCTTCAACTAGTGTCCAATCGTCATCCATCATGGCAACATCATAGATGCCTCTGAGCACTGAATACCGGCGCACGCCACTTTGGCTGGGATATATTTCAACTAAACCACCGGTGCTCCCCTCCTGCCCATCATCGACGCGGATCTCTACCGAGGCGGCCACCTCGCCCAGATCAAGCGTAAGGTCCGCCGCAATTCTACCCGCATCACAATTGATAGAACGGCAGTCAACGGCATCCCTTATTAACTCCGAGGCGCCTTTTTTAAAGATAAGATCGTATTGACTAAAGAATACGTTATAGGTCTTGTGACCGCTTTGCGCCGTGAGCAGTTGGACCATCGGGCCTGAACTGTCAGCGCGTCCATCCGCCATCCTTATCTCCATAGATATGTCCTCAAGATTTTGAAAATCTACGGACAACGTCGCAGCAATATCACCAGGACTGCAATTACCGTTAGTACAATCCAGCGAGTCGACAATGAACCTTGATGGTCCCATCTCAAAAACTAGGTCATAGTGACCCCGCAGGACTTGATAAGTTTTTTGACCACTCTGAGCCGCCCGAATATCTATCATTTCGCCGGTCGTTTTCATTACAGCGTCCGCTTGATGGAGCGCCATGCTGATATCGGTCAACCCCTCGTAATCTACCGTTAAAGTCGAGGTGATGTTGCCGGCTGTACATGATCTACCCTCACAGTCGATACTATCAAGAATCAACTCAGTTGAGCCGACCGTAAAGACAAGATCGTAGGATCCCTTCCACAACTTGTAGGTTTTCTGACCGCTTTGTACAGCATGCGATTGAACAAGATTGCCGGAACCTGAGATGCCATCATCATCTTCCCGGATTTCCAGATTGACCCCACTTAGGCCTCCATAGTTGACTAAAAGAGACGCCCCCCTTCCGCTCTGACTACAGCTGCGGCCTTCGCAATTGACAGACCCCAAAAACTCCCAAGGGTGATCGTAAGCGCGCTCAGAACCAGAGATTGGAGCCTCTCCTTGTGTCCACCAGCGAGCGCGAAACATCATGTCATTGTGCACTACTTCATCGTCAGCTAAAAATACTCGTTCAGGCATCCACTTGACCCTGTCGCTGGAATTGGCGTTCGCCAATTGAACAGCCTTTCGATCGCCTTCCAAAACCGGCCCTAGATACATCCAGGGGCTGTCCCAAGATTCAAGAACCCGCGCATCAGGCTGATCGCCTCGGGTCTCCCATTTCGCTTTATATACCCGCCCTTGCCAAACTACTTTTTCCGTTTCATCATAAACCGTCTGCTGGCGCCAAAGCGGGTATGGGTTTAGTTCTGCGTAGTTCATCGCGAGGCCCGCTGAAGGCAAATAATCTTGCTGACCGCTTCCGTCTGTAAGTGAAAGAGAGGCCGGAAAACGATCAATGAACATCTTAGCGAACTGATATTTTACTTGGTCGATTCCGCTGCACGTACCAGACGCCTTTTTGATCCCATCTCCAATACCACAAGGTCGGTCTCGATTAACTGTTAAAAAAGATACCCTGCCGACTTTGTATTCCTGCAGGAAATCTATGAGCGCGTCGGCAGTCTTGGGCGTAAAGGTTTCCTTTGCCGTTTGATTTTTACCGATCATGGGGGTCACCCCCATCATCGCCCATAGCTCAAGATCGTCTTTGGGCTGATCTGAGGACCGAAAAATACTCATTAATTGCTCTTTCGACGCCATCAACGAACGGCGAGTCAGGTCCCATAAGGACCTTTCGCGTGAACTTGACAGGCCATAATCCATAGTCTTTACGTTAACTCCCGCTAGCTCGATGCCAGCGAGTAATGCGGTTTCGATCATCGTGATCCCGCTTGCAGTTAAGCCCTCAACGGATACCGGCAACGACAACCAAACTTGGATATTAGGATTGTCGCGCTGAAGAATCTGGAGAGCGGCAACTCGTCGCTCTGTGGCAGCAACATCTTCAAGCACGACCTTATCCAAGTCGAAGTCAAGCGTCTCTAATTTATAGCGACTGATCACAGCTTGGTACGCCGCGGCTAAGTCTTTTACGCTGCTATTCACCGATGCCATCTCGTTTGAAGCATCCCCTCCAAATGAAATTATAGCCGCGCCACCTTCTTCTCGAAACCGAACCAACCTACGATCCAAGTCCAGTGCCCGCGCGGCTGCATCCAAATCATAATAAGAACCCCATGTCGGCTTTTTTGAATCAAGCCGGCTGGCGACGATCGAGCCAATGACTACATTTTTTAATAATGAACCCGCTTCGCTCTCGAAATATATCTCGGGTTTAGACGTGATATCTACATAGGGGGCAACCCAGGTTGGGCTTATACCCTGCGAGTAAACATAGATGTCCATGGCCGCTCTCGATACAGCCGTGACCGCGAAAACCCCAAACCCTCCGACCAAAAGGGTCGCGAGCAAGAGGCGAGCGATCGACAAGCGGTGACGTTTAATATATTTTTCCATGACGAGTTTCCCTATGTCCGGCGCGATAATCGCGAGGGAGGGCTTTCAGTTGCAACCTTACGAGGCACTTCAGAATTATCAACGTGATTTAGAGGGACCGAACTGCCGACATACAGTACAGATGCCCAATCCGGCAGATCATCTTGCTGAACTGGAGCTGTGCCACGTAGGGGGACATAAACAAAGTTTTTCAGGTTATAAAAAATATCGGAAAAAAAGTTAGAGATACCGATAAACGAAATACAGCCCATCGAAAGCATAGCCAGATTCGCCACGGTAAAAACCATATGAAGATAATCCTGATCAATAATATCATTTCGCAAAGTCCACACAGACCAAACAAAAAAAGTGGCTACAATCCACAGTAAAGAGAGTGGAGCCGGCGTTCTGTCGGCAACTTTAGGGGTCCGTGCGAACGCAAGTTTATGACCACCGATCATTTGAACAATCGATTCAATAGTCCCTACTATATTGACCGGCAACAACAATAAGTTGAAGCCATAGATCGCCAAAATATCCCGTTTTCGATAACCCAGCCAACGCAAGTCGAGCGTCATCGCGAAAAAATAGGGCAGCGCAATAACAATAGCCGTTCTGCTCAACAACCCATCTGCAAAGGGGTAAAAAAATAAAATACACAAGCACAAACTTGTCCAGGCTATGGAAGCTAGGTAGGATAAACGTAAAAATAACTCCAGCACGCCAATCTGGTGCTGATTTTTATCCTTCTGCCGCCGTTGTTGGTTTTTATCTTTTTCCCGCCGTTGCTGGCTGTTATCCTTTTTCCAGAAAAGGCTTAATAATTTCGGTAAGATAATCAATCCGCCATTGGCCCAACGTTGCCGTTGAACGACAAGCGTACCGAAGTCAGGCGGAGTGGCGCTGTAACTCAGCCGCTCGGGGTAGTTATATATTTTCCAGCCCAGCCGTCTTAAACCCACACTCGATTCAGTATCTTCAATTACCGTCCGGTCACTGATGTATCGCTTAATTTCGAAGCCATCCTCATATTCACGCTCTTCTAACTCCATCAGTGCTGATTTACGAATAACCGCGTTAGCACCTACCCAAAATGCGGCCTCATGCCGCTGCATCCCTTGATGGACAATATGTTGAATATCAGTCGTGGCGCCCGCAATGCGCTCAATCGCAGCGGCCGGTTCAGGGAAACTTATATACGGCGTTTGGGCAACCGCAATCCGTTTATTACCCTCCTGCTCCATGTGATAGACGAGTCGTAAACAGTACTCTGGCAACAAAACACTATCGGCATCCAAAGTTAAAAGGTAATCGGAATCGGGTATAACCAGATCTGCAGCATGATCCGACGTAGGCTCGAGAATCGGGCCACGAGCCGAGGGTATTCTGGAAAACCTCCCTCCCATTAAACTAACATAGCTGTTCAGGTTCATCGCTTTGTTGGGTTCATGAGATAACGACGCGAAACGTTTACGCTCGAAAAAGGAAATTTCAGCTTGGAAGATGTTAACCAAACGAAGGTAAAGCTGGCGCACTCTCGACGCGGTGAGCAGCGCATCAGGCTCGACAGCAGCCAACCTTAAAGCGTTACCGGTCATCCGCAAATCTGTAGCAATACGCTCCAGAACGTCTACTGCAAAAAAGCGATCAACATGGTCGTTTATCGGCATTTTTCGACGTTCGGTTTCAAACCAGCTGACGGCAGAATCGTAGTATTGACTCAAGTTCAATAACATTTCGGGACACATCTGTACCTCACTATCACCTGAGGTTTTTAGATCAAATGTAGCTAAAGCGTCATTAAACTCGGTGAACGGCTTATTTAGCTGGCGCGAAATTTGCTCGGAGACCGCCTTGGACGCATCCAATGTAGCCTGATCTTCTGGATTTGCTGGATAAGGCGGGTCATCAACAAGAAGTACAACTTTAAGATCCGGATATTCTTGCAAAGCTGCAGATAACACGGTTTGTCGAATGGTTCTTTCTTCCTCACGATAGGACGGGACCAGTACCGTTATGCTCGGCGCATGCGTCTCGATGTAGTCGTCAATTTTGTTGCGCTGAACACGCTGGTGGACCTTAATTCGTTCATAGTGTCCGAGCCGAGTGATCATATAGGCGAGACATGACATTGTAAGTAGCGTAACCGTTGTTAAATAAGCAATCGCTTCAACAACTATGCCTGCTGTGAGATCTAGCCCACTTAATCTGATGCATTGCTCAACAACATACGCAAGCCAAGCCAGCACTGTAAAAAAGATAGCAAATCTAGCGCCTGGCACTGTAAGTCGACTCACAGCATTGGGTAAAACGTTGTTAAAGTTAGAGCTTTGCTCTGGCAGAAGAGTTTCCGGTGTTGCTAATTGATCCGCCATCCTAATCTTGGTTCCTTTCAAAAACTAAAAAATTTGTAATTATATTGTCATAGCCCAACAGTGTAAAGGATAACGATAGCTGCATAGGAGGGATTAGCACGTCTACTTTTGATTACGACATTAAATGGTGGCTACAGACAATGGCCAGGCTATTATTTATTAGTACTCAGACTTGCAGCTATTAAACATTAATCAATGGGCCGGCTTTTTTTAACCCCTGTAGTCTTCCTGACCTGACCTCATAAACTCACCTTGCGAGTGCTATATTCATAGAACGACTGTATCAATCTGGATCGGTTAACTTAATTTTAATTTGACTACGTAAATTCAAGGAATGAAGCCGCCCGTTCCAATAAGCTATCTAGATTAAATTCCAAAACTTTCAGTTTTCTTGGATCAAAATGATTCCTCATGTGGAGGCGATTCCTCACGAAAGCCACCTGCTCAACTACCGTGTCGTGATTTTTCTTAATATCGCCTAACACTTCGAGCCATTCGGTCGCTGCATCCTTCAAGCCTTCCCGTGACTCTAATGTCGGATTGTCGAGGATTTTCTGAGCTCGCAGCTGTGCTTGAGTAAATAACTTCTGGGAGGTTATTCGCTTCTTCTCAACCCTACCTAAAGTTTCCATGGCACCAAGTCGGTGATCTTCTCGCCTGTTTGCCAATCCAATCCATAACGCCAAGCAAGACAACGCCATTGCTAAAAAAGTAAACCAATTATTCAGATCTTGTTCCATGATTCTCAGTCCGTGAATTCATTCATCTTGATTAGGCGGAGTGAGCATCTCTGACTTTAGACGCATGTACTCTTTCTTACTCTGTATTCCTTTGTAAAGAGCCCAACCAGAAAACACCAACGCTAGGATGCAGATGAAGCCATTGATAGCAATCATAATAATTATCAGTCCATGACTCGAAGCAGGAGATTATACCTTGGCTTAGCAGTTGTGGGGCAGGTATTGAAAAATTAGCTTTGATTTAACACTCAAAAGTCAAAAATTAAGAACATTGGAGCGACAAATCAACCTGAGCCTTTGAGAGGAATAGCACCTATACAGATTGTAACCTAAGTGGCTGCTGAGTTTAGAGCAGGTGTTATCCCGCTGCCTGTAACCGCTACCTTGCGGTAGACCGATGAAATGCAAGGGAGTGCTAATACTTAAAGTACTTACCGATGTGTGAATAGGCGATATACACCAACTGTAACAAACGATATCCTAAGCAATCTTTTTTTGATCAATAACTGGAGAGTTAAATGAAAAAAATATTGATGAGTATACTGTTGTTGTCTTTTGTTCAAGCGTCTTATGCGGGGCATCATGAGCAAAGAGACACTTTAGTTTTAGAAAAACGTCAAAGTGATTCTCAAATGACCATGACATCATTGATGCTCGGTGATACAGAAACCATCATCAACGCCAAAGGAACTATGGGCGAGTATGGGACTGTCTATGTTACCTATAAACTTAGTTACAATGCTGACAGGGTCAGCGGCTTTGTGAGTGGTACAGGGCGTGGAGCTATCAACGCGGATACCGTCGTTGGCGGTGCCTTCAGAGGAGTATGGACGAGGAAGGGATCTATCGTACAGATTCGTCAAGTGGTCCAGATTAGTGATGGTAGCCAAAACCTCGATGTTATTGATATTGATATGCTGAGCGATACATTTATTATCAAGGCGTATACTCTGAAATAGCAGGCAGGACATTAACCCCAAGAGATGACGGCTGGCATCTCTTGATTTGGCCATAAATTACCGTTACGTTAACCAACAGATATATATTTTACATATTTAAGTACAGCTCTATCTTTGTCGCTACGGGAACGATTTTTAACATTTGACTGGACCTAAACAAGAACCTTATCACTCGCCAATTTAAACCATATGCGTGTTAAGTATCCGCTTAATAACTAAAAGTTAAAGTGCTGATATTAGCCTATCGATAGCACGTCACACTGCGTTACAGGCTATCGATCGAATGTTGCGGTGTTAATCCTAATTGCACTCCTCCCATTTGTTGTATTACCTGTATATTGATCGCTCGAGTCACGCTTGGTCGACTAACATTACCTACATCCGATGACAAATAATGTTGAACAGATAATACCATTAGTGAATAATTTTGGCGGGCGCGCACTACAAAGAAGTTTATATTCATGCCTACGATTACATCCAAACCGTTATAGAATCATTGAAACGTCACCTCAAATTTTGCAACATTAAGCGAAAACACGAATTTTTCATTGTCAAACACCCGGTTAGGTGGGCAGGGGCGGAACATCACGCCATTTTAACAAACCGAAAGAGATTTTATGACTCCTGAAAACTCATCGTTAATCTGAATTATGTCAGTGTTTTGGACAATATATCGAGCACTAGCCTAAAACTGATGAAATGCTACCCCCTTTACTTTTGAAGTCATCTACTCAGAGCTATATCGTTAAAACAGAGCCTAAGCACAGCCGGCGTTTATTTTAATCCATGTCAACTTTCGTCTGTTTAGTGAGGCTTGCTTATAGTTCATAACCGGATTATATTTGGGCGGCAGATGACTGCTTAAAACAAAAGGATGAGTGATAATGAGTAAAGTAATAAAGATAATAATTTTTACGTCAATTTTTTTTTCCGGTTTTGTAAACGCTGATCATCATGCGGAGCCGGCTCCCATGATAGCAGAAATATTTGAATGTACACTCAATGAGGGCGCCACAGTCGACGAGGTTTTAGCTCTTGGGCAAAACAATTTTAAGAATTTTATTGCTTCTAACAAACTCTCTGTGAATACATATTTGTGGGAGGCAATATCAATAAATCCGCCCTATGATGCAGCAGACATTCGGTGGGTGAATTACTTTTCTACGTGGCGCGACCACGCTGAAGCTAATGCTATATGGCGAAAGAAAGGTGCTAAGTTGCAAGCCAAATTAGACGCGCTATCTACCTGCCAAAAACCTATTTTCATGACGGTACATAACACAGGTACACGGCCTACTCAGTCTCAAGAAAAGCCGCTGGTTGCCCAAGTATGTAACCTCAACGAAGATAAAAATATTTCAGACGCTCTAGAATACCGAAAAGCCTTTAACTCTATGGCCAATAAAGTCGCAGGCACTCAAGTTGGTAGCTTCCTATTTACTCCAGGCTTTGGTGTGTCCGGTTTCGACTATGTTGCAATGGTCGCAGGTAACGAAGCTGATATGGTAAAGATAATGGATGGTGTTAGAGATGGCTCAGTGCCTGCTGCCGCAGCTGCAGCTGGCTTAAAAAATCCGGCGACATGCGGGTTTGATTTACATCGATCGCACTTGATGGTCCTAGCACGAGACTAATATCCATGACGCCCCCAAATGGCCGGTTAATAAAGGTCAGTGGGGGCTGATTCTGGGCTGATCATGTTTTAACTATAAATCGTTTGATCTTTATTTCCCCAAAAGAAATTTACATTGCATCTCAGAAAACTTAGAGCCTTTATTTGGACCAATTGATTATATTACACATAATACCCCTCCTCTCGCTTCCTAGATACCGATAGATGTCCGTCGATCTAACTATTCACCTCGACCTTTCGCATTACTGGCACTACTTCTTGTTAACTAAGGCTAATCCTAGTTGGTCAGGAATCGAACCCTAGCGCAATAGATAATCATCTGAGTTCAGGCTAATCATTATATTATATGCATAGCCTAAAGCCATACGAGAACTCTAGCGATGACTGAACTGTGCATAAATGAATAATCTGCCCATTAACTCAATGGCTGACAGCTCTCAGCCCGACAGGCGGTGGCGCCCTCAACTAGGCAGGCACTAATAGCCCCAAAAGCAAATATCTTTAATATGATTTTGTAGCTGAGAACTTACCTGGTACAAAAGACAATAAGCTTATCACCTAGTTTGTTATGCCTGTAGTTGTTCTCGACTTTGTTGAGCCTCCTAGGAAAAATAGGGCATGGGTTGATCATCAAACAGTGATGAATTAAATTACTTGCATGCTTTTTAGTCATACCTACACTGATGCTGCCCCTGCTGGTTAGTAGACGCTTTACTTGGTTACGTGGGCACCCGACTTACAACTGGCTTAGCAGTAACAACGCATACTGTTTTTGCACTCTAGCACGCCTGAATGGTAATGCAGCCTGCATGTTTACCGACCTAGAACTAGATGTTTGTTGAACTTTTTAAGTGGTGTCGATGAAGATACGAATGGATGGAAATCGCGACGCCGAATTGAAGACACGGGGGCGAGATAAACCCAATGTTGAGTTTATTTTCTGCTCGCAGATATTCGAAAATCCATACTTTATTTACGAATGAGTGGGAGCGTAGGCAAATCTCGAACCCGCTCGACAGCCGACAAGTGACGCCCCTGCACCCTATTCGGAATATAGGACGAGTTAACCCAAATGTTTAAATAGCCAGAACTTATGTTCTAGGCCGGCACTATTTTGGCCGCTGTCAATTATTTCAAATATGCGCAGATCTTGGAGGTTTGCCGCCAACATATCACCACGAGGTATCCAATAATTAGATTGGCATCCTTGGGAATATTATATGCAGTTTTGGCAATAATCTGGTCCAGCTAATCAATGCTGCTGCAATTCAAAACAAGTTCCCCGTAACTTAATCTCTAATGTATTTAACATCTATTTCTTTAGCATACTTGGCTTTTACCCAATTGGTCGCTGGTTCGAATCCAGCACGGCCCGCTACTTTCTCTACATAATCCGCGGTCACGATTGTCATATGATCTATAGTCGATTAATCTGCAAGGCTAACTTACCTAGTCATAGCGCCGCTAAATAAGGGGTAGGAAAGGCTGCGCGCTAGCCATCTTGTTAATGTTAAAAAATTAAAGAGGACGCAATGATTGAAGCAATTTTTGTCGCCAAAAAATCGAAACAGGAACTTCAACGGGTCAATAATGTCCAGGTCGTTTTCGGTTCTGGAATAACCGGCGACCGTTATTTTAATAAGGCCAAAAGGCCTGGGCAGAATATTACATTTATCGAATCGGAGGCCATCGAGGCCTATAACACGTCGCGGAATCAGTCTATTTCACTGGGCGAGACGCGACGGAATATTATTACCAAAGGTGTTGATCTAAACGCATTAGTCGGCGTCGAATTTTCTATCGGTAACGCAATGTTCCGAGGGGTTGAATTGTGTGAGCCCTGCCGCGCTCTAGGTCAATTGTTAGAGAATGCGTTCCTCTCGAAAACTGCCGTCATAAAGGCATTTTTAACCAGCGGTGGTCTGCGTGCGGATGTTATTGGTAGCGGTATAGTGAAAGTAGGCATGCCCATTAAGCAGTCATAGCAACTGGATATCCGCATCTTTCACAGGCAAACACAGTCGCGCTGATTTTTAGCGTGGGTCAGTACGTGCAGTCAGTTTGGAAAGCACTTACGTCGGCCTGGCTGACGGCCCAATTGTATGTCATTGCTTGTTAGTCTTCGGGCCTATTGCGCTGCCGCTATGATAAGTCAGTACTGGCGATCAAAAGGATTGTCACTGTTAGCGGTATCTAACATGACTTCTGAGGTATTTTACTGAAAAAAGCCCCCGTCTCACGCGCTATACCCTACAAAAAACAGAATACTTGTTTAATTTTTTCGACCGTCAATTATATCAAAGAACAAACTCTGCATCATAAAACCATTAAATGGGCCCTGACCACTCTCAATAACTAAGCTATAAATATCGCCAACTCCTTGTTATTAATGGAAAAACCAATGGGGTGGCACTGCTACAGTGATGGATCAGTACTAAAACAGTGCTACTGTGATGCGGCTATTAAGGCTTCAGAGTTGACCGTTATATGCCCCATTGGCAATTGCCTACTATATATGATGCAGTGAATTCGGATATAATTTGAACTTCACCAACACAACGAGTAAAGACAATGAGTAAAGGTACCGTAAAGTGGTTCAACCCAGATAAAGGTTTTGGT
>Ga0206127_1003775_pt1 | contig 13753 bp, 15 predicted proteins | sample Helgoland_Spring_6_FD_148646 | JGI IMG/M metagenome (GOLD analysis project Ga0206127, IMG submission 148646) | Pelagic subsurface seawater microbial communities from Kabeltonne, Helgoland, North Sea - Helgoland_Spring_Bloom_20160419_1 | ecosystem: Environmental > Aquatic > Marine > Epipelagic ...
CGAGCTTGAGGCGGCTGGAATGCTACCAGATGGCTTCATCGAGACGCTGGATCGACTCGGTTCGATGGATGATGACGTTTTGATGGAGAACGTTCGTGCTGAGCAGGCGGCTGAGGTTGAAGGAAGCAAGCTTTCGAAAGTGCTTCGATCGGTGAAGATTCCGACTCCTACGGCTGACCCATCGCACAAGGCAGAGCTTGAGATCCTTCGCGAATCATTCGGCAAGAAGTGGTCGAGCGTTTCCAGCAAAACGGGCAAACTCGACAACATGATCGAGGCTCTGAATGAGAACGGCTTCACTCAGATCGATACGATTCGGGATCTGTTCGATGCTCTGGACACAATCGCGGCAGGCGGCGAAATCTACGCGCAGACAACTGGTGAGGGGCAAGTTGAAAGCTTCTCGCTGAGTCCTGCTGAAGCGAATGAGATCCTTGAAGGTGCTGAGTATATTGATCCTGAAGATTTGATCGATGCTGAGATCACTGGCTCGGTGGTGGTTCTTGGTTATCATGGAAGCACTCACGAGTTGGATAAGTTCACTTCTGATCGGGCGAATGTAGAGAATGACTTCGGAGCTGGTATCTATGCTTCGACTTCGGCTGAGGATGTATCTGAGAATTATGCAGGAGTCGGCCCCGATTTGACCAATCGCATTGAGCAGGAGCAGGAGCGTATTGAGCAGGAGATGGAGGATTCGCCAGAAGAGTTTGGACTCGATGAGGATTCCGACTTTTCAGAAGAAGCAAGAAAGCAAGCCGAAGAGAATCTTGTCGGTGATGGTGGTCGCGTTTATCCGATGTATATTCCGATGAAGAACCCTGCGGTTCTCGGTGGAGTGTCTGAGAGTCGATTCGATCCCGCCGAGGGGCAAGGCATCGAGCTTGCTGAGGATTATCGTGAAGGTGCTGAGGAGGAGATTCGCGAAGAATACGGACTCGAAGAGGATGACGATATTTCAGACTACTCCGACGAGGTTGAACAGCGAATGCGCGAAGGTGCTGAAAATGATGAGGTGTTCACGAATGATCTTAGCGATGCGGTTGAAACTGTTCTCGGTCGGTATGAGGAAACTGATGTCGGTCAAGCTCTTGAGGATTTGGATTCACTCGTCTATGAAGGCGGGACATTGGTTGACATCGAGCTTGCGCTTCGTAGCTCTGAGGGAGTGATGTATGCTGCCGATTATGACAACGACATTGAAGGCGGCATCTCTGGTCACGTCATTCGCGAAATCTTCGAGGAAATGGGATACGACGGAATTATCGACCGTCGAGTAAATGAGAAGTTTGGAAGTGAAAAGCGGATCGGCACGCCTATGGCTGGCATGGATGAGACGACGGTTCACATCATCGTTCCAACTGACACGAAGAATCGCCCTATTTCTGCAATCTCTCCAAAATCTCCATCCTTCTCGCTGGCTCCAGCACCCGAAACTCCAGCCTTTAAAAAGTGGTTCGGTGACTCGAAGGTGGTCGATGAGAACGGGGAGCCTTTGGTGGTTTATCATGGCACGAATGATGATTTTTCTGAGTTTGATAGCCGTTTTGCTGATAAGATGTCTGGAGTGGGTTTCTGGTTTACGGATTCAAAAGAGTGGGTAAGTCGCGGGTTTGATAGAATTATGCCGACTTACCTATCTCTTAAAAACCCACTTGAATATGATTACAATGATCACCATGACTATGATGCAATCAGAGAGCTAGTTGAAGAAGCGAGAGAGAGCGGGAATGATGGGATCATCTTAAGGGGCGTAATAGATGGCGGCATCCCTACTGATCAATATGTTGCCTTCGAACCTACTCAAATTAAGAGCGCAACAGGCAATCGCGGCACGTTCGACCCTGCCGATCCTCGGATCAGCTACTCGCTGGCTCCATCACCCGAAACTCCAGCCTTCAAGAAGTGGTTCGGTGACTCGAAGGTGGTCGATGAGAAAGGGGAGCCGTTGGTGGTGTCGCATGGAAGTGAGGCAGATATTGAATCCTTTGAGCTTCAAGGCGATCAGCGCACTTTTACCAATGCGAAGGGTCATCAGCGCACGATGATTGGAGACAGTGGCTTTGCTTTCTGGTTCGCGCCTACACCTGAGAAGATTCGTGCTGGTCATAACTTTAGGTCGAAATCAATCAAAGGGGTGATCTATCCCGTGTATCTTAGGATTAAAAACCCTCTCGTGATAGATGATGACACTCGTGAGATATGGGAGTCTTCGGTGGAGTCCCGCGACTTCCCCTTACTGATCAGTAAGGAGGCGATGTTTGAGGTTAAAGCAGAAGGACACGATGGCGTGTTTTACTTGGATCAGGGTAAAACTTGGGATGGTAACGTATCTAGTTTGGACGAGATCATCGCCTTCGACTCTACCCAAATCAAGTCAGCCACAGGCAATCGCGGCACGTTCGACCCTGCCGATCCTCGGATCAGCTACAGCGTGAAACCCGAAGAGAACTTCGACGACATCATCACAGAACGCGCAGAAGAGATCGAGACTCGCACTCCTGAGCGTCAAGCGTTCATCGACTACCAGCGCGAAGTGCGCATGACTGACGGTGACAATACGAAAGAGCAGAAGGCAAAGCTCAAGGAGTTGCACCGACTCGCGAAGGATGCCGACGAAGAGGAAAAGCTTCGTCAGTCCGGCAACAAGAAGATTGCTGAACTGGTCGCGAAGAAGACTCGCAAGATTCGGGCGCAAGCTTTGGAGCGTTCTGAGGTGACTGAGGCAGTCAAAGAGCTTGAGCGCCTTATCAACAGTCCAGACGTGCCGAAAGAGGTTCGGGCTCGGATGCGTGGTTACGGTCGCCTAGCTGAGCGCACAACAGCGCAGGGCAAGGCACGCTGGATCGAGCAGATGACGAACAAGCTTGAATCTGAGATGCTGAAGCACACTCGCACGCAAAACGTTCGCACGCTTCGCAGCCTGCTTCGTCCGTTCGCGACTGAGTATTCGCCTAGTCGCATGAAGCTAAAGAAGCGTGTTGGTGAAACGGCTCGCTCTGAATTGAACTATGCAGGCCGCTTGATGAATAACGCTGAAGCGGTTCCACCTGCCGGCATTACGGATGACCGACGAAACGAGTTGATCGACATCTTCGCAGACACTGGCTCGCGTCAATCGAATCCGACTCGCGTGAAAGAGGCGCTTGATACTGCTGGCGCAATTCTTCGAGGTGGTCGAACGGCTCGCGACGAGTTCAAGTTGAATCGCCAAAATAGAAACGAAGCACTCGGCAAGATGGTGCAGGGTGTCGTTTTAAACAAAGAGAGCCCAAAGGGTGAGGCGACGATTCGCGCAGATGAAGCGAGTCGCGGCAAGCTCCAGAAGACTTTGAACGATATGAGCGCGATGCTTGTTCGTCCGATGGAAGGATTTCAACAGCAACTCAATAAGCTGGATCGCTTGAAGGATGGAGAACTTGAGGAATTATTCCTCGGCGCGACGTTCCAAGCAGACCAAAAAGAGATTTCGCTGAACGCTGAAAACGTCGAGCGCACCGATAAGGACTTCGAAACGATCCTCGGTGACGACAATCGCAAGGCTGCGGCTTGGTATCGTAATAGCACCAAATATCACGAGACTGAAATCGAGTGGATGGACAATAAACAGGCTGGTATGGAGAAGCGTAAGATCACAAAGCAGCAAGGTGTTTCGCTTTTGATGCAGTGGCTTGATCCTTCGCTTCGCTCGACCTTTGTCAATATGGGTATCAATGAAGATACGATTGCGGAGGTTCGTGAGTTCATTGGTAAAGAAGGCGTGTCGATGGCACATTACCTGCGGTCGCGCTATGCTGAGCAGGGTGTCGCGCTCCAAGCGAAGTTCATCGAGACTGAGGGTGTCCCTCTGGATATTATCGATGGATACGGCGGTCGCGCTCGTCGTGTCAACTCGAAGGGTGCGAAGCAAGAAGACATGCAGATGTTTGCCACTGGTCCGAATGGTCGTCCGACTGTCAAATCTGGCAGCATGAAGGAGCGAACCAACTCGACTGACTTCCTGATCTTCAATGATGCGATGCGCGATTTCACGCAACACACTCGCGAAGTGAATCACTTTATCAGTCACGCTGCGCTTGCTAAGGATCTGCAAGCTGCGTTTATCACTCAGAAACCTGCTGAGCTGGCGATTCGTCAGAAGTATGGAACTGACTTTTACAATTCCCTGAAGTCTCAGATCGACTACATCATCGAGGGAGATCCTCTGACGCACTCGAAGGCTGACACTTACATGAACATTATCCGGGCGGGCATTACAAAAGCTCAGTTGATGCTAAAACCTGCGGTTCTCGTGAAGCAGTTGACATCGGCTCCGTCATTCGTCGAGGAGATCGGCGCGAAGGACTACGGAAAAGCATTCATGGCGGTCGCTGCGAATCCTAAGAAGTGGTTTCCTCTGGTCTGGAAGTCTGAATATGTGAAAAACCGCATGAGCAATTCTCAGTTTGCTGACATTCAACAGCAACTCGATCAGCGCGATAACACGCTTCGAGGTCTTGGTCTTGGTGATTACTTGATGATGAATGTTCGATTTGGCGACATCGGCGCCGTAGTTGCTGGTGGCGCTCCGATTTACGTTCACACTTACAACAAGGCGAAGGCTGCGGGTGACTCTGATACTCAAGCGAGTCTGAAGGCTGAGCAGGCTTTCGGGTTGGCATCCGAGCGAGCGCAGCAATCTAGTGCTGGACATTCGAAAGGTGCGTTCCTTCGCGGTAATGGGCTAGCTCGAACGTTCTTCATGTATATGACTTCACCTCTCCAGTATCAGCGCAATATCAACACGTCTATAATCAACTTGGTGGCGAACGTCGTCGAGTCAAAGGGTGGGCGCAAGGCTGACACGAAGAAGGCAGCAACTCAGGCGCTTCGAGCGGTCTTGATCTATCACGTTGTATTGCCTCAAATCTTCCAAGCGGTCGCGTCGGGGCTCGTCGGGTTCAATGACGATGATGACGAGATTCTTGAGCAGTTTTGGGCTCGTCAACGGCGTGCGCTCTACATGGGCAACCTCAACACTTTCCCGCTCGTCGGTAATGTCATCTCGATCTTGCTAAACAAAGCAACTGGAGCAGATGAAGTCTTCGACTCGACTGGATCTCCTGCGCTCGACCTTATGAGTCGCGTTTGGGATGATGTCGCTCGTGCTGCTGACAAACCAGATGAGTTAATGTCATGGTATAAAATGGCTGAGGATCTTTCGAAGCCCTTCGGCGTGCCAGTGGAAACGACTCGCAAGTATCTGGAAGCGGCTGAAGACATTTCCGAGGGTGACACTGACCATCCAATTCTTCGCGCTCTCGGCTGGTCGTCATGGGCTCTCATGGAGTAAATAATATTGAATTGTAAAAAACGGGCAATCGCCTCAAATTAAGATAAACCAAACCAAAAAGATTATGCAGAACATTACAGACGGAAGCTCACCAGCTAAATACACAGTCAACGGCGCAACCTGCTTCCAGTTTGGTGGCACGTTCACAAGCGCGATTATCGAATGGTCTGAAACGGAAGCTTCGACCGAGTGGATACCTCAAGGATTCGAGATCGACACTCCGGCAGACTTCACTCAACCGCAAGGCGTGACGCTCACCATTGGGACTGGATACGTTCGAATCACGGCAGTTGGCTCTTGCGACTTCTCGATTCAAGACATTCGCCAGCGTTAACCGATGCTTTTACCGACGATCACTCCTACTCTTCGCGGGACGCTCAACGCCACGATGGGCGCGGGCGTCGGCTTTCGTGGACTTCTCGATCAATACGGTGGCGCAGCAGCAGCATACTCGCTCCGCGCATTGTCGTCTGGCTGGCTTGCTGGTGACGTGGTGGAGGTTCGCCGCAGCTCGGACAGCACATCGGAAGGGTTTACGGCTTCGCAGGTCGCAGGCGGTCAGATGCTTGACTGGGTGAACGAGGAGATAGTCACATACACATCCAATTTTGCCACAAATGACGGATGGGCGGGAATAAATGGAACATTATCGTCTAATGAATCCATCGGCGGCGAAAGTCCAGTGGCAAAGTTCATGGTTGATACCAGCTCAGGCCAACGGAGAATGCAGAAAACATTCCTCACGACTGGAGTTGAGTATCGAATTACTGGAGAAGTTTACATCCCAGCATCAAATGATGTTCTTGCGACCATAATCGTTCAGGACACTGGACTAGGTATTAACGTCACACTTCCAGCTCCAACAGTTGACACGTGGACTGCATTTTCTACGGAAGGAACGGCATTAGGGACGACGCTTTCACTTCGTGCGGTTGGAGGAGCTGACGCTGGCGGTGATGATTACTTTGCGGTTAGGAATGTTCAGTCAACCATCATACTAGCAGACGGCTTCGTATCAACAGAGTATGATCAAAGCGGCGCAACAGTTCGCGATGGCACGCAGATCACGACGACCGAGCAGATTAAGATCGTTGACGCTGGTGCAGTAGTCGTGGACGGAAACGGCAACGTCAGCACGCTATGGGATGGTATTGATGATGACTTAGATGTGGTCGCTGGATTCGCTGGATTGACCGCTGCCAATGTTTACGCTGTCACCGACAATGCTGGGGTGGTAACTCTCTCCACGCTGACGGCTCAAGACATTAGCCTAGCGACGAACCTATCCACAATCCTCACCAGCCTAACCTATGACAAGGTAACGGCGCTGGTTATCTATCCAGACGCAACCGATCAAGCTGGTATCGAGGCATTCATTAACGACCTATACGGAATCTAATGCACTATCTCATCCTATCAACCCCATCCATCGAATACGCCGACGCCATTAGCCGCGAGCTATGGTTACTTGTGCGACCTGCTGGCAACGAGACGACTCAGTTCTACACTGGACGCTTGGCACATCCAGACGGCACGAAGGTTGCTATTGGCCCCGTAGATGGCACGCATCCAATCCACGCAGATGCCGACGAGTTTGCACTTGCATCGCTCATCGCACCCGCAATTACCGACGAGGAGGAGGAAGCATTTGTCCAGACTATCGCAGATGCTAAGGGCGGCTCGCTCGACGTGCTGGCAATGCTGCAAGGTATCGAATCACTTTCAATTAACCTACGCACCAGAGAGCAGCTTGAAGCTGAAGGATGGTTCACAACCGAAGAAGTATAATCATGGCACAATCAGAAATATCATACGAAAACAAAATCGAGGATGGCGGGGTAACTGCCGAGGGTATCGTCGGATCTGCCGATTTGAACGACATCAAGAACACCGTCAACGCGAACGCTTCCGACGTGACCGCACGAGTTGGCGATCTTGAAGCAGGCGCAGCAGATTCAATCGTTTACGTAAAAACTGCGAGCGATCTTAGCGGCACGCTGGACAGTTCGAAGACTTACTTCATCGATGGAGTCGTTGACCTGACTGGATCAGGGATCTCTCTTGAGATCCCTGTCGGTGGTCTTAATATCATCGGCTCGACGTTCGACATTTCAAAGCTGATTTGCTCTGATAGTGGATACAGTCTGTTTACATCTCCGGTTGGAGGATCTGGCAACCTGCTACTTCGTGACCTTGCAATGGAGATCACAGGCACAAGCTCTGAGGTGTTCGATATTGTTGGAGGAACTGGCAATGAGGCATTTGAACTCGCTCGCGTCAATTGGAACAACTGCACGTCTCTCGGAACGATTGACACCTATCGCCAAGGGTTTGAAAGCGGAACGGGTCGATTTGGTGGGACTCCGAATCTGATTCTAAAGGGTAGTTGGTCTGGTGGATATTTCATTGATTCTTCCATCGTTCGCTCTCTTGATTCTGGTATGACTGGCGCACTGTATGAGGCAGGCGCAGGCTTCGTTATGGAATCGCGCTTCCGCTCAAACCAGAATATCGATTTGCCTTCACTGGCTGCGTTCTTCGATTTTTCTCAAGTCAATTTCACGAATCCATCGACCTTGCAGATGGATGGTTGCATCGTAACTCGTGACGGAATTTCTTTATACTCTGACGCGAATATCACACCGAACATCGCTGCGGGTGATTTGGAATGCTCATGGTCTGGCAACGTGGGCATGGGTAATACTTTCGTCGGTGGGGAAACGACTTGCACCGTAGAGGCGGCAACCGTCGTTTCGGTCGCAGGGACGTTCTACGATCTCAACGGGACGTTTGCGGCGACGGAACTCCAGCACTTTGATTCACCTGCATCTGGTCAGTTGCGGCATCTTGGCACGACTCCAATCAATTACACGATAACAGGTAATTTCGTTTTGGAGGCTGGAGCAAATGAGGAGGTTGACCTGAAGGTCGTGATCTATCGATCGGCAACTGCGTCATTCGAGGATGGCAGCACGCTTCGGCGTGTCGTCAATAACTTGCAGGGAGGTCGCAATGTGGGATATTTTGCGGCTTCTGATAATATCATTTTAAATCATAATGACTACGTAAAGCTACAGGTAGCGAACGTGAATGATACCACAAATGTAACGGCTGAACTAGATTCCTTTTTCAATGTAAATAAGCGATAATCATGGCAAAAAAGAAAACATCAACCAAGCGCAAGGCGGCAACGCCGAAGGCAACTCAACCATGCTCGACGTGTGATCGTTCGTCAATGCCTTCGACCACTTCGAAAGAGGTGAGCAAGCCAGCTCCAAAGGCTCCAGCTAAGAAGAAGGCTCCGAAGCGGAATCCGAAGAAGCCAAAGATCGACTATCGCAAAGGGGCGACTGCTTACGCGAAGGCGAAATCTTACAAACGTCAACCGACTTTACTTGGATGAGCATCAAAGAAGATTCAATTATCGGCAGTATTTTAGTCATCCTCAAGCGGCGGCCTGACATCCTTGCTCTGCTTGTCGTGGTGGGCGTTTTCCTGTATTACATGGATCGTCATGACAATTCTCAGCAATTGGCTCAGGAGCGGCGTGAGGCTCGTGAGCATCTGGTCGCTGAGCAACGAATCAACGTATGCCATGACGTGCAGGTGCGGGCGGTGGATGCTCTTGAGAGGGTGGCTGAGGTGCTTCAAGTGCATACGACGACTGATGCTCTGCTGATTAACGAGATCGAGACGCTCACGATCACTGTATCGGGCAACACCGATGGATTAATGCGTGTCGAACAGACACTCTCCGAATTGATTCTTGAAATCAACATGCATGAGAAGTATAACTCGATTAATTATGAATCGTCACACTAAGCAACTCGTTTTCTTCCTTCTCGCAGCGGCGGCTCTGTTTCTGTATGGCTGCGCTCTTGGTGGGAATGTCGATGTAAACTTCTACTCTCCTGACGGTGACGCGAACGCGATCTCGAAGCAGGTGGACGCTGATTCTAACGTGGGGTTGAAGTAATGGCTGCGCACTTCTTCAATCAACTCCGAGCTATCACATCGAGCAAGCTTGATGGAGATGGTGACTGGATTCGGACGGTGACACTGCAATGCGCTCTCGTGTTCTACACTGACGAGGGTGAATGCATCGAAGTGCCGCAAGGCTTTGAGTCAGACGGTGCGAGCGTGCCAAAGGCATTCTGGTCGAAGTATCCTCCGTTTGGGCGTTACCTGCCTGCTGCGGTGGTTCACGATCTGCTATGTGTGCAAGGACATGCAGGGAACTGCGATTACACGTCAGTCGAGTCGGCTGCGATCTTCCAGCAGGCAATGCTCTGCTGCGGTGTCGGCAAGTTTAAGGCGTTGAAGATGTGGTTTGCTGTCAGATACTTCGGTCCTCGGTGGGACTAGGCGCAAAGAAGGCCAACAACTTTCGTCATCGGCCTTCAAACTCTACTCGGCGGCCTGCCCAGCTACCTAAGAACAAGCAGAATCGGTCTTTTGGTCGTTCTCGTCAAGCGGATTCTTCTGGCCTAGTAGTTCCTGAAGTCTGCGACTGGTTGATCTTCTTCGATCGGATTCTTCTGCCCTATTTCGTAGGCTTGCTTTACGATGGCTTTGAGGTATGTCGGGCTTGCAAATTGCAATGTATCAATTGACCAAAAATCGCAGAACTGTTTAAACGGGTCGGGATCTGCAACCTCTTCGACAATCGCGCACTGGTAATATGTCGCGTTCGGCGTGCTGAAGTGCAGACCAGAGTTTTGATCGCAGTTGACCGCGCTCAGCTTTGCGATTCGCCATGTGCATTCGCTGTTGTCTCTGAAGGCAAGTCCTCCGACTGCGTTTCCGTTGTTGTCGATGAGAAGCTGGAGAGCTTCGACTTTGCTGATTTGTTTGTATTGTTTCATTTTTCTGTGGTTGTGGTTGGTGTGAATACTTCGACTTGCCAATGCTCGTCTTGCTTCATTCGTTCGATTAGAGATTGAGTGACTGCCGCTCCTGCGCTCTGGAACACCTCCGTGATGCTGGTATTCATCGTAATGAAGGTCGGCTTGCGGTTTGCCATGCGGTCTTTGATGACTCCGAAAATCAATGTCAAAGCGTTCTGCGCCATGACTCCGTTCGTGAAATTCACCTTGTCGAGATCGTCGAGGAATAGAATATCTACGTTGCAGAGCTTGCGGTCGAGTTCTTCGATTCCCTTCTCTCCAAAAGCGTCGGTGACTTTAGCGAGAATCTTCCTCTCGTCCAAGACGATGAAATTCCGCTCGTGGTTTACAAACTGGTCGAGTAGCAGAGCGTAAATGCTGCGAGTTTTTCCGAGTTGGCTCATCCCTTTCGCGTAGATGCTGCGCTTTCCATCCCATCGAGAAACTGAGTCCATCGATTTGAGGTCGATTCCTGTGCGAGTCCGGTCGATCTCATCACAGAAGTCGATTGGGATTCTGCGCATTGCGCTTTCGATTCTCTGTTTCTTATACGATTCCGCAATGCGCTTCTGTTCCTCTGCGTCTCGTGCGTCTCGGTCGATGGGTGTGGTCGGTATGGATTCACCGAGTTCGATGCTTGTGAATGCTGTTTCGTCTATGTTCATAATTAGAATACTTTGTTTTGATCGTAATAAGAGCCGGTCGCCTTCTCGGTGTCGGCTTCGTCTTCCCATCCGTGGCGATTGAGCCATGTGGAAGGGTTCGGGATAAATCGACCTGAGTTGTCAGTCCACTGAGGGGATTCCTTCGCGGAGTTTACTGCTGCGATGATCGCTTCGATGTCTGGCTTCGACTTGTTGGCTTTTGAGTTCCATGCCTTCCGAGCTGTCTGCTTACCTGTCTTCTTCGGGTAAACTGACCAGAACTGATCGAAGTCGATCTCTGACGCCGTAGGCGATACACTATTCTTATCATTCTTACATTCTTTAATTCTTACATTCTTGTTTGTGGTTACTTGTTGGTTATCTGTTGGTTGATTGTTGGTTGCTGGTGGGTTGCTCTGTTGGTTGCTGTCAACTTCTTCAGATTGGTAAGTGCCGTAATTGCAGACAGTTATCGCGGTAAATCGCTTGGTTGATTTGATGGTTATATTTTCGGACTTTTCAAGCTTGGAAAGCGCGGTGCGAATTTGCTGAACTGAGAGCTTCAAATCGGTCGCGAGATGGTCGCGACTGGTGATAACCTGACCTCTTTCGACGACGGTTCCTTTCCACTTGCGCGGCTTGTGGTTGGCACTGAGAAGGAGATGAAGGAAGGTGCGCATGGTGTTCGCGTCTTCATACCATTCAAAGTCTAGAATGCTGCGGTGCAGCTTTATCCAGCCGCTCATTTTTCATCGGCCTCCTGTTCCGATTCAAGTGCGTGCTTGAGGCGAGCTAATTCGTCGCAGATTAGCGGGATCATGTCGGATGTGAGTTCGACTAGGTTATTCCCCTGAACTAATACGAACATGTCACTTGTGTTCGTGAATACGTTGATTTCTTTAAGATGCATATTTCATTTCTCCATTGTTGGCATAAAAAAAGCCAGTCCGCGTTAGGCTACGGACTGGCTTTCCTAGAGAATGCACGTTGATCGACGCGCTATGAAAAGGTCAGTATCATTCGAAGCCTAACTCGATGAAGCCACCAACTTGCACTCGCTCGGAAGACACGTCAAGCTCATAAACGAAAAAAGCGCCACCCCTCGTAAGGATGACGCTTAATCTATTAACAATATGAACAATGAATATCAGCATGCACAACCGAGCTGACATGTGAGATAGTGCGGTCGAATCGTGAGAGTGCAAGTTTTTTTCATTATTTCACGTTTTAGGTATTGACCTATATAGTTTCATGCACACTTTCATCTGCATCGAAGCGACACTCGCATCGAATCACACACACAATCTAAACAATATGAAATTATCGGATTACAATCACTCACTCGAAAATCGCACACTTTTCGTCACTGCTAGTAATTACTCAAAGAACTGGAAGCGTGACGAGTATATCGTCGTCGGCTCACGCGCTGCGTGGATTGGCTTTCGCAAATGGTTTTGCAGCACACCATGCAGTTTCGAGCGCAAGCAGGATTTGTATTACTCAGACATCGAGGTGCGCGACGGTGCGTTGTATATCGGCAATCATTACGCTGGCGACTTGCCAGAGAACGCATCACTTAAATCTGTTTAATGGGTCATCGCATTACAGTTAATCGAATAGAAGCATCAGATGCGGCTCCTTGGCTATTGAATCGCCACTACGCAAAACGGATGTGCCCAATATCGCACGCATTCGGCGCATTCGAGGGGCGTAATATGGTCGGCGTTGTCACGTATGGCACGCCATTAAGCTCGACACTGAAAGATGGGATATGCGGGAAGGCACGAGCTAATCATGTATTAGAATTGAACCGCCTATGCTGTGAGAATATCCCGAATCTCGCGAGTCAGCTTGTCGGTCGGTCGCTCAAAATGCTGCCATTGCCAAGTATCGTTGTCAGTTATGCTGACAGCGGTCAAGGGCACGTCGGTTATGTTTACCAGTCATGTAATTTCGTATATACTGGACTGTCTGCAAAATTCAAAGATCCAATGGTCAAGGGGTTTGAGCATAAGCATCACACGACAATAGGCGACGAGGGGCGGGGGCATCCATCGCGTATTGAGTTTCTTCGCAATAAGTATGGGGCTGAGAATGTGTATTATATCGAGCGAGCAAGGAAGCACAGATATATCTATTTCTGCGGATCGAAGCGCGATAGGAAGAATATGCGTCGGCTGTTGAACTATCCGATTGAGGACTACCCTAAAGGCGAATCGAAACGATATGAAATCGCAGCAGTTGAATCGCAGCAGTCTTTATTTGAATGAATCGAAAATTGCTATTGACCTATATAATTTCATGCGCACTTTCATCTATATCGAAGCGATACTCGCATCGAATCAACAAACTAAAAACAATATGAAAATCTCAAGCATCGAAACACTAAAACCCTGCGCGTTTTGCGGAAACATGGAAGACCTCAGAAGAGGGCTTTGCGGAATCTGCTTTGAAGATCAATACGGAAACTAGTCACATGAACGAATCAATCTTAGAAGCAATGAAGGAAGCGATTGAGGTCGCTTGCATCGTAAAAGCGAAGGGGCATGACTGCTTCGTTTCGTATATTCCGCACGTCGATCAATTCGAGGTGCGATTTTTCCTCGGCGGTTGGGAGTCGAACATTCTGGATGATTCTGCTGAAGATCCATCGCTAAAGAGCATCGTCCACCTTGAAGGCATTCTCGCCTCATCCTGTCCTGCTGCAACAATTCGCGAAGCAATGACATCCGTTCTCGAAATCATCAAAACACACGAAAGCAAATAATATGAACACACTAGAAAAAATCGGCGGCTTGTCCGCATCTGACCTATTCCTGAACAACACTGCCGAGACTACTATCGAGGCGGTTCGGACTGAGGCGCTTGCGATGGTATTCGACACGACAACT
>Ga0206127_1003776_pt1 | contig 13751 bp, 16 predicted proteins | sample Helgoland_Spring_6_FD_148646 | JGI IMG/M metagenome (GOLD analysis project Ga0206127, IMG submission 148646) | Pelagic subsurface seawater microbial communities from Kabeltonne, Helgoland, North Sea - Helgoland_Spring_Bloom_20160419_1 | ecosystem: Environmental > Aquatic > Marine > Epipelagic ...
CTTGCCTCCCCCTGATCTCTATCAACTTTCTCCGCTACCAACCGAAACTGGGGCAGCTTCTGGGGCGACTGGGTGCGACGGGTGCGGCTGTAGTGGTGCAGACGACGGTGCCCAGCGCTCCACCTGCTGCAACACTGTGGCTCCCGATGGCAGTAGGCTGCCACTGTTCACCGTCCGCTTTCAACAGGTCACCGCCCCACCACACTGCCACCTGCATCATCTGGCTACGGCTGCTGACGTCGCTGGCGGTTCTGGCTCCGGAGGGGGTGACCGGTGTGGGCGGAAACCGGCCCTTCGCTGCGTCTTGCATTGAGGTCCGGTGTGCGGACCTAGCCGCCGTTCGTTAAATCTAGCCCAAAGACTGCTTTCGGATTGAACCGTTCAACAAACGGCGGTCCTTGAACGGTTTGGACCGGCATATCGAAAGCAATGTTAGAGACCAATATAACACTGCTTAATTTGACGCGGTATAGTTTCGACACTAAGGGTCAATCCGACGACTGAGGAACCCCTGCTTGCAAAAAATAGATCTACAACTGAGCTGCGAACAGGTATCCCTACGGTCCCAGCCCGATTTCTATGGCATCGAAACCAGCTCTGCATCTTATCTGAAGCAGAGGTTCAAACCCCACGCTCATAACGAATATATCTTCGGAGTGATCGAAGGCGGCACTCATGCTGTCTGGTGTCGTGGCGAGATGAACCAAGTGCCATTGGGTACGGTGGTCACGATGCGTCCGGGCGATATCCATCATGGTGGCGCAGGAAGTGAGATCGGCTGGCGGCAGCGAATGCTTTATATTCCCGAGGCGGGGATTGTCACGCTTTTGGAAGACATGACAGGGCATACCCTCGCAGGAACGCTTGATTTTGGCGCGGCCTTTCACGCGCGCCCTGACCTGACACGGAGATTTTCCATCCTGCACGAGGTTCTGCATGCATCGGTTCAGCGGCTGTCGCGCGAAGTGGCGCTTGATACACTTCTTGGAGCGCTCTTCCGCGAACTGATGCCTCAGTTTTCCGCCCCCGAACGGCAAGGAAGAGGGCGGATTGCAGATGCGATGGATTATCTTGACAGCTGCGTTGAACAGGATGTCTCGCTGGAAGATCTATGCCGGGTTACCGGCCTGCGCCGCAGGCAGACCATCGCGGCTTTCCGTCAAGCAACTGGCCTGCCTCCTCATGCCTGGCATTTGCAAAGAAAAATTTTACTCGTGAAGCGCCTCCTTCGCGCGGGCATGCCCTTGGCGGAGGCCGCAGCGCAGGCGGGCTTCGCAGACCAAAGCCACATGGGTCGCCATTTCCGGGCGATTGTCGGCATCACCCCAGCCGCTTTCGCGAAAAGCTGACACCGCACTTTCATTCTATATCACGATGCGCCGCATGGCCTAACTCGCCGTAAGTTCATGCGGAATACGGGGGCCACGATGGCGGTATCAGAAAGTATCATGGCACGGCGCACGACGCTTTGGGCGGATTTGGCAGTGCTGGGTGTTGCTGTGGTATGGGGCGCAAGCTACCCGGTCGCCAAGGGAGCGCTGGAGTATATGCCGGTGCTCGTACTGCTCTTCTATCGCTTCACTCTGACCGCGTTGCTCATGAGTGCGGTGGCTTTCCGCGACCTGCGCGCGGCATGCCCTGCAGATCTTCGGGCAGGAGCGCTGCTTGGAGGCATTCTCAGCGCAATTTTCCTCGCTGAGACATGGGGTGTGTCGATGACCACAGCCACGAACACGGCGCTGATCATCTCACTCTGCACGATCCTTACGCCCTTTCTCGAATTCGGGCTTCAGCGCAGGCTACCTCCTGCCGGAATTATGTGTGGCGGCGTCGTCGCGGTGATTGGCGTCATGGTGCTGTCAGGTGGAATGGGCGCGCTCGGGTTCGGAGATCTTCTGGTTCTTTGCGCCGCAGGCTTGCGGGCGGTGATGGTGGTATCAACCAAACGCCTGATGGAAGGTAGCCGCCTTTCTTCCGCCGCACTGACTGCCGTGCAGGCCGCCACCGTTGCGGGGGTGATCTTGACGCTTCTTCTGGCACAGTCTGGGCCGCAGGGGCTTTTGGTCAGCGCAGATATAAATGGCTGGGCTTCGGTGGCTTTTTTATCCCTGTTTTGCACCGTTGGCGCTTTCTATGTGCAAAACATGGCGGTGCGGCGCACCAGCCCCACGCGTGTCGGTTTTCTGATGGGAACCGAGCCGTTGTTCGGTTTCGCACTTGCATGGGCGCTTCTGTCCGAACCTGCCACTCCGGCAGCGCTTTGCGGTGCAGGGCTGATCGTTGCGGGCACATTTCTCGGCATTGCAAGTGGAAGGCAGCGTTAAGTTATGAAGGATGATTTGCTGGTAAGGACCTAAACAACTTAATCCGCACAAAAGACCTTTGGACGCGAGCTAAAACGCTCGTTTTTGGCACACCTAAAAACCGCCGCGTTTGACGCTGCCACAAGCCCAGTTCAAAACCCATGCAACTGTTGGACGGTTCTGCGTCACTGATGATAGCAGCCATTTGTTCACAATGCAGCATTGGTCAAAGAGGGCTCGTAGCTGCCGTTCGCTGCGATCTAGATGTTTGGCCGCATCGCATTGGCCATTCCAGAGTGCTCCCCCGCTCTTCGGCAAACCTGATCAAGACAAAACCAGATAAAAAAAGCAAAGCATGGGGCCCCCAGCCAGCGCGAGCCAGCTGAGGACGATTATTCAGGGTCGACGCTTTGATCGAACGCGTCTCTCAGCATTTGCATGTTATAGTCCCAGCCGAGCTTCATCGTGTCAGCCGTTTCCTTGGTCGCTCCCCAAAGGACACCACCACCGTCCTTCGCCTTATCCCAAGCCTCGCCGACTGGCATCTCCGGAATGTGCCACTCTCCAAAGTCGGGCATGTATTCTCTGGTCGTTTCCCATGCAGCGGCGGGGGAGTTATAAACTGTTCCCCAAACTTCCGCTTTCGATGGGACCTGCATGCCGCAGACCTCATGCGAACCCTCTGCGTATGCAAGTGACGGGTTTATCGAAAGTTCGAGTTCGCGGAGGTCTTTCAGGTTATCGCAGTTGTCCTTCAACTCGTAGCCAGTGACGGCGACGGCAACACCCACGCCAATGAAAGGAATACTTTCACCAAACATCGCAGCCACGTTCCTCTTTGCTCCAAGAGTGGTCCGGGCGGTTATCCGATCGACCGTATGTTCGACGGCATGACTGAGCGGTTTCGTCTCGTTCCGGTAGGTCACCTTGGGGTTCTTGATCGTGGCTGAAAGACTGGCAATACGTCGATCACGAACGGCGAGGTCGTCAGTTAAGGATGAGACCTGTTTAGTCTTGGCCGTCAAATCGTTGCTCAGCGCCTTTCGCTTTGTCTCCGAAGTGGCAAGGTCGCCGGACAACGAGGAAATTCGCCCTCTGCTTTGAGCCACCGTTTTATCGGAGACCTTTTGCTTTGTTTTGGAGGTAGCAAGATCATCAGATAACGACGAAACGCGCCGCTTTTCCTGAGCCAGTTCCCCGCTTAGTTTAGCCGCTCTTCTGTCCTTCACATCCAGATCAGTCGTCAGGCTCTTGATCTTCTTCTCGTTCAGAGCGTTGTTGCGTCGAAGTTCAGAGGCTACTGCTGAAGCTCCTGTTACCGCCTCGAACACCGTCGAAAGCGCCAACGCTACTGTACTAAAGGCCACTGTCGCAACGTTCAGCGCCAACGACGACAGCAGCGCCAAGGCAAGAGCCAGGAATTTTAACTTTTTCAAATTGAAGTACCTTTCTAATAGGAAGGGCCTCGGCCAGCATCAACCAGCCGAGGGGTTTGTCAAGAGAAACGCCGGTTGACGACGTAGTCAGCAAGCCACTGCCAGTAGTAGTTCGCGTTAATGAACCCCTGATCTTGAGCGGCCACGTCCTCCGCCTCTCGACGGGTCAACCCACCGTCAAACTGCGCTATGGCTGCCCGCTCCTCAAACGCCTCGATGTCTGGGGGGACGATCATGACGGCAGCCGTATCTGGTCGACGATGGCCCGCTTCTGCTCGTCAGAGATGCCAGCGGAATAGATACCGTAGGTGATCCCATTCTCTGACCGGGCTGACTTGTGCCCAACCAGTGATGCCGTCCAATGCTCAGGTACTCCTGTTCTTTCGCACTGAGTGATAAACCACTTGCGGGTAGAGTGGAAAACCAACCGATCCAGAGCTAACCAGCCTCGCACCCGAGCGAACCGCTTGGTCACAAGGTTGACGGTCAAGTCAGAAAACAGAGGCCCCTCAGCGGGCAGCCGATCAAACACAGCGTCCAGAGCAGAATGCAGCGGTATCAGTCTTTCCGCCGCATCGGTCTTCAGCAGGCGCACCGCGTTGGGTCTGATGTGGACGAAAGACCCTAGGTTGGCCTTGTTCACCAGATCAGCGCGAAGCAGTCCGACCGCCTCTCCCACACGCATTCCCGTCAGGAGACAGGTCAGCAGCACGGGTTGTAGCACCGGGTCATTGTGGTCCAGCAGGCGACGCACCTCGGCATCGGTGGGCACGGCGTAGGGTCGCTGGCGCACCTTTGGTTCGAAGCGGACCGAACGAAACGGATTAACCTCAAGCTGCCCTTCATAGACCAGCCAGTCGATGAAGTGGTTAACCTGAGACCAGATACGGCGCTGGGTGCGCGGCGTGATCGTTACGTTGGCTTGGTTGGAGAAGATAACCAACTGGGTCAGCGTCAGCCCCCGTGTTGTCTCGGACTTCCCGATAACTGGAGACAACTGCGCCACCAGCCCTAGGAACTCCTTGCCAACGTCGCGGTTCAGGTCGGTCACTGGCAGTCGACCATACTTGCTAAGGAATAACCCGACTGAATAGCGAACGCTCTTGAACCCGCTGGGTCTGAGTTGATTGCTTCTCAGGTCCAGATAGGTGCGCCCCACCTCCTTCACGGCGGGTACGGGTCGGCGCGCCTTGGCTTGAAAGGTGACGCCACCAGAGGCCTCCAGAGCGGCCCGTAGGTGACCTATTGCGTCGGTGGACGACTGAGCCCATGGCAACACCTCACTGGCGCTCTCTGGGCCAACTCCGAGACACTCGGTCACCGATCGGGCTTGAGATACTGTCTTCTCGAACTGGGCGTTCAGTTCAGCGGCCCGCGCCCTCGCAGCAGTCGGATCGCCCGTCTTCAGGGATTGTTTCAGGACGGGTTGGCCAAGAACCAGAGCAACGTCCTGCGGGTAGTGGCGACGGTAGAGCCACGTGTGACCCTTCAAGTACGCATACTTAATCTGAGCAGACATGCGTCTCCTCCTTTTCAGTTTTGATTGTGGGGGAAAGGGCCTAACCCTCGTGAACCTTCAGGATCAGATCGAACGACGGTTCGCCGTATTCGCCTGCCAGTGGTCCGGTGGTCGAGTAGCCGCCAACGCAGTCTTCATAGACTTCCGAGATGCGAAACAGGTGCTCTGGGATGTCGTCAAAGGCGTGGATGACGACCACGGTGCCTTCTTGCAGTTCCATGGCTCAATCGAACCAAGCAGTGAAGAACAGCGTCTGCGTGTTGCGGGGGGTCTTCGGTAGACTAAAGGGTTGGGAAAACATCTGAAACCTCCATCGATTGCTATCGATTTAGATACGTCGCTTTGCTCGGTTTGATCGGGCTGCCTTTGAGGCGCTCGGAGTGACTTTCGGCCCTAACCGGCCTTTCACCGCTACTGCAAAATGCCGCAGTGCAGCTCGTCATTGCGGCCATTCGTGCATTGAGCAGCATTTTGCGGCTGAAACGTCAGAGTGGCGGGACAAACCGGACTTGTGCAGGCTCAGCTTTTGCTCATGCAGCATTTGCTCGCGCGCGCGGCACAGGAATTTCAGCGGTGCAGCAATTTCCACCAAACCGGCCATTCAAATGGGCAAAAATAGATGGGAACTAAACCGTCCTTTCGCTGCGCTTTGCTTGAACTCGAAAGACGCGGACAAAGTACTCTTTTACCACATATGCTTGAAGGTCCGGTCTTGATGAATGCCGGTCGTTAAAAACCAACGCTGCTTCTATACAGTTTCACGAACTGCCGCCTCGACCTGCCCAAGCCGTTCTTTCCCAAAAAACATCTCATCACCGACAAAGAATTTAGGCACGCCAAAAGCACCCCGTGCCACCGCGTGATCTGTGTTTTCCATGAGCTTTCGCTTGATCTTGGGCTCCTGCGCGCGGGCCACGAAATGCGAACCATCCAGACCGTGACGGTCCATGGCTGCTACAAAAATTTCCGGGTCTGACATGTTTTCACCTTCTTCCCACATGGCCCGAAGTCCAGCTGCGATGTAGCTGTCCAGCTTTCCCTCTTCTTGTGCCGCAACAGCGCCACGCATCAGCAATACAGTCGTCACGGGGAAGTGCGGGTTGAAAACGAACTCCGTCAATGCATGCCGCTTGACAAACCGTGCGAACTCAAGCCGTTCATAGTTCAGTTTGTTGTTGATGTTGGAATAGGCAATCATGGGAGCCTGATTGTTAGTCAACTTGAAGATGCCGCCGAGAAGGCATGGCGTATAGCTGATTTTGGCACCCGCTTCTGCCGCTAACGCAGGCAAGACCTTGTGAGCGAGGTATGCATTGGGGCTGGCGAAGTCGAAAATAAACTCAATATCTTGCATGAGGTTCTCCTACCACTTTTCGGTCCAGGGGCGCATGTCCAGCTCGTGTGTCCAAGCTGTCCGGGGTTGATTGTGAAGCATCACATAGGTCTGTGCGATATGGTCAGGGTTCAGCAGTGCATCCTGATCGCGTAGATCATCAACGTTCGGCACGTTTTCGCGGATAAAGTTGGAATCGATTGCCCCATCTATCAACGTATGAACGACGTGGATATTTTTGGGGCCAAGCTCGCGACCCATGGACTGCGCCAGAGCGCGCAGGGCATGTTTGGCCCCTGCAAATGCGGAATAGCCGACGCCGCCTCGCATGCTGGCAGTCGCGCCGGTAAAGATGATTGTGCCTCGCTCGCGCGGCTCCATCCGTTTGGCGGCCTCACGCCCCATAAGAAAGCCCGCAAAACATGCCATTTCCCAGACTTTTCGATAAACGCGCGCAGTAGTTTCCTTGATCCCGAAGCGCACATTGGCTCCGATGTTGAACACCGCTACTTCCAACGGGCCAACTTCTGTTTCGATCCGATCAATCAAGGCGATCATTTCGTCCTCGTCGCGCGCATCGGCAGGCATGGCAACCGCATCACCACCACTGTCGCGGATGGACTGCGCCAATGCTTCTAACGCATTCGCATGCCGCTCCCTTCGCACCAGGCACACAGTCATGCCCTCGCGAGCAAAGGCCCGAGCGATGGCAGCGCCCGTGTCGTCCCCCGCACCAATGATCAAACATGTTTGTTTGCGTGACATCGCTCGCTCCCTTGCGTATCCAGATTCATTCAGTCTCATTTCGAGACTAAACTTATTTGGTCTCGAATGGCAACCAAAATAGTGATAGACGGATGAAAGGATCAAAGATGGAAACCGAGAATGGCGAACCAACATACTCAAACCTGCGGCATCGCGGCGATGATGAACATTTTCGGCGACCGCTGGACTTGGCTGCTCGTGCGTGAAGCCTTCTACGGCGCAAGCCGTTTCACTGAGTTTCAACGCAACACTGGTGCATCGCGCAATATCCTAACTGACAGGCTGAGCGTCCTTGTCGAAAACGGCATCTTTGAAACGCGCGACGTGGGCGTGCATGGGAAGAGGACCGCATACGGCTTGACCAAAAAAGGCCAAGCGCTGCTACCTGTTATGGTTGCCATGGGGCAGTGGGCGAATGCCTTTGAGTATGGCATAGGCAAGGAACCTGTCTTGCAGATAGACGGTGAGACCGGATCACCTCTACAAAGCCTGCGCTTTTTTGATGCTGACGACGTAGAAATTCCCTTGGAACGTTTGAAGCCCAAACCTGGCCCCGGCGCGAGCCAAGCCACTATACGTCGGTTGGCTCAGTTCTATGACGACCCGAATGCCCCTACAGTATAGAAAGAGGGAGACATTTGAACAACAATTGGGCTAAGGTTAGTTATCCCCAAAAAATGGTACATTCTTCGAAAAGCCGCCATTCGCACAGCGTGCAGCATCGGTCAATATGGGCTCCGTCCTGCCGACCGCTGCGGGAACCATGAAGGCCTGGTCTTGATTGGCGAACGGCAATAGCCGCACGCCAACTTCGTTCAGATGTCGATCCGTTCAGCAATGCTTAGCGCATCTTCCAGCTCAACGCCCAGATAACGCACTGTGCTATCGACTTTCGTATGGCCTAACAAAAGTTGCACGGCGCGGAGGTTCCCCGTCTTGCGGTAAATCTCCGCAGCTTTGGTTCGGCGCATCGAGTGTGTTCCGTATCCGCTGGGTTCCAGGCCAATCGCTGTAACCCAGTCACGAACAAGTCGACCATATTGACGTGTTGAGATATGCGGGCGGTCGTGGAAACGGCTCGGAAACATGAACCGGCACCCGATCATCTCAGGTGATCGCACCCACGCAATGACGGTATCTCTTGTGTTTTCAGTGAGTTCGAACTGAACGGGTTTCTTGGTTTTACTCTGGACTATTGAAACGCGTTCGCGAACGCGGTCATCTTTGACCAAATCGGCCACAGCGAGTTTGACCAGATCACAGCCGCGCAGTTTGCTATCAATCGCAACGTTAAACAGCGCAAGGTCACGAAGATAACCCGAAAGTTCAAGCCGCGCCCGGATGGCCCACACTTGTTTAGGCAGAAGGGGACGTTTTTGGCCGATGATCCGGCCCTTGTTCCAGGCTTTGTGTTTTGGGGTAACTGCGGGAAGTTGGACTCTTGGCATAATATGCCCTCCAATCCTCCCTCCAAACCCAGACATCAGCACCGCGCTGACAAAGAGAGCATAGCATCCAGCTGAATGGCCGTTATCCGAAGTTGTTGGAACCCTGTTTCTCTGCCAGTGCATTCGTCCGCACAGAGCCCAAAGTGTCGGATGCTGCACTTCGTCTGAATGTCCTCTTTCGTGGCGGATAACAGGTAAAGGGGTCGTGAAAATTTATTGCTGCGTAATTTTCTAAATTATGGAACACTGTCGTCAAATAGCCCGATATCCAATATACGGTATGAAAATTGAAAATAATAAGTGCCTTTCTTCTGATCTTAATGGTTGCAACTTTGGCAGGGTGTCTCCCCAAACAGACATATCGTGTTTATGAACGCTTGACCCTTCACTTTCAAACACCTGATGGACCGACTACGGCTTTCGGCGTTGGCGTTAAGACGTATAGATATTATTCGGAGCGTCTGCCACTTACCAACACGGAACTTACGTCCTCTTTCGGGGGTGAGGCCATCGTGATCGATTTCGGGCCAGAGCGCACAACGTTCGCCTTAATTCCGCGAGGCATTGGCCACGTTGTAGCATATGGGGCGTTCGATGCAGAGTATGACAAAGACCCGGCCGCCACTCTCGAAGCGCTCGCCCAGACACCAGACTTGTTTTCAATACGCAGTGTTCCAAAGCGATTTTGGCCGCAGTTGGTTGTGTTTGAAGATCCGTTGGATCCTCTCAGTGTGCGACGCGCAGAGCGAGATGATATTTTTCCAGAGAAAGACGGTGCGTATGCGCTGACGGGGGTAGAGATCGAAGTCCTTGATGAGACACCAACAACACAGAAAATCCTTGATATCCTGCCTTGGCTGACGACACTTCAAACGTCATCGATTGATGGGGTTGCCGGTGTCGTTTCCCTCGACCGTCCTCTCTCAAACAAGCTTTATGACAGGAATTTTATTCAAGAAAATCCCGAGTAAGTCTCGCGATAAGAAATTTGAAGTCGTTGCTACCGCCCAGCAAAGGAAACGACAGAAAGCGCAACCGGATCGAAATCATGTTCGGACGTCTAAAGGACTGGCGGTGCGTCGCCACGCGTTACGACCGAAGCCCCAAGGTCTTCCTTTCGGCCATCGCTCTCGTCGCAACCGTGATCTTCTTGTTATGTTTCCAGAGCCTAGCTATGAGTCAGTATCTGAATATTGGAAAATCGCTATTGCACTAACGATTATTAAAACGACTAGAGCAGCCGCTGAAGTCCATAATACGATCCACAAATCGGTCCATCCATCACCGTAGCATCCATTATCTACCAAACTACACCACCCGACAAGAATGGGCCCGTACAAAGCAGGCAGTGCAAACATGCTTACGACATACATAAGAAGACTTGAAAGGCTGCTGACGCCTTTTTGGGTTGCGCGCGATACTGCTAAGGGTGCGAGCGCTAGCAAAACTGAAACTAAAAGGATGGCCATATCCGTATCAACCTTATTCTATTAGGTACTTGATAAAGTGTATTCACCCATGTGATCTCGTGTTTTATGACACTTGAGTTCCTAGAATGATAGCTATGGAACTCACTTGGGGCTTAAGAATTATTAGCTTCAGCGTTTTTTTTCAGGGCAGGGCCAAAAAAATGTCAGGCCATTTGAAAGGGTAACGATGCGGACGCTACGTCGACATTCGCGTCATCGTAGCGAAGGTCCGCTTTGTCCCGCGACCTGTAAGTTCGCCGCTTGATCCATGCTGCCACCTGCACGAATGGCCGGTTGTTCTGCTGTGCGACAGCATGAAGTTTTTCGCTCATGCCGCAATTGTCTCGCTGCGAGCGCGCGCAGCACAAAAACATAACGGCCGGGTCGGGCTCATTCCTGCCATTAGCTGCTTTTGCACATCTTGTGATACATAGCGCTGTCAACGTCTGGTTGTCGCTGTGGGAGGGTATGGTGGATCGGAGGATACACCATGCAAACACCAAACTTACCGGCCATTCGCGCCCTTCGTCCCGCTTGGAACAAAGGTCGCATTGTCGGTCAAAAACTCCCTCTCAAGCCCAAACATGTCTGGGCCATCCGCGTTCGGCTCGAATTGGCCGAGAACCATCGTGATTTGGCTTTGTTCAATATGGCCATCGACAGCAAGTTGCGCGGCTGCGACCTCGTCCGAATGAAAGTCGTGGATGTTATGGCGTCAGGGCAGATCAAAGCGCGCGCATCTGTTCTGCAAAGCAAAACCCAAAAACCGGTCCGGTTCGAGATTTCCGAAGGCACCCGCGCCTCGGTGGCGAAGTGGATGGAAGATCCGTTGATGGTCGGGTCCGAATTCCTTTGGCCCGGGCGTTTTCACGAACGCCTGCACATCTCAACGCGCCAATATGCTCGGATTGTGCGGGATTGGGTGTCGTCGATTGGGCTGGAGGTCACCGCTTACGGCACTCATTCAATGCGACGCACAAAGGTCACCCAGATCTATAAGAAGACGGGCAACCTGCGTGCCGTTCAGCTTCTGCTGGGTCACACAAAGATGGACAGTACAGTGCGATATCTTGGCGTTGAACTTGAAGACGCCTTAGCAATCGCGGAAGCTATTGAAATTTAACCTAAATGGGCCGTTCAAAAAGGACGGCCCAAAGACGACATTGGTCCTACCCTCAGGATGCTGGGGCCGCAGCCCGCATAGCCGCCATTCGCGGCGCCGCTGAAAATATATGAAAGGCGATTTCACTGTCTGCGGGACAAAGCCTTCGTTCACCCTATTGGCTGCGACCGCCGCACCAGGCTCAAACCTACATCCGCGGCTTCGTCATTCGTGGCAACCCGGCAGCGAATTTGACGCACCACCGGTCAGGCTGGGGCTCGGATCGAACGCTGCTTCGACCTGGATCACCAAACATTCGCAGCTCCTGCGTTCTCGGACAGAGTCACCTTGGCTCATACATTGACGAGGCAATTCCGCCCGGAATTATAGGTTATTGGCCCAGTCTTGGAGAGAGTTGTTTCCGGTGGAGCGACTTCAAGAGACCTCGACAGTCCCTGCGGCACCTCGGGAAAAGGCATTCCCGTTTTCTGATGCACTGCCGCAAATTCAAGAAGGATACGGTCGTCTGTCATCTGGGTCAGAAACGGACCATCTTCATTGTACATGCCGACATCCCCGCGACTGATGCGTAGAATGGAAGACGAACTGCGGTTCCATCCCGCCATAAGATCCGCGAAAGCGGAAAACTGCCACACGTCGGTGCCTTTGGCGGCGTTCTGCGCCGCGCGAAGATAATTCTCGCTCATGAGAAAGCCGGCGATGAACTCGGCCACGGTTGCCCGGTCGCATTCGGGCCGGTCCAATAGCCAAAAGATGGCCGCAGCCCTGTCGGCGGTCAATTCATGCTGATCGGTGGCAATGGTGTGCCAAAGCCAGGGGTCGGGAGCGGCGCGCTCCAAGAGTGTCCGGAATGGCGTTTCGGGCACCGGAACACGCAGTTCCGCAGCGACACCGCTCCATTTGCGAGCCCGGTCATTTCGGGCCTTGTCCCAGACCGCCCGAAGTTTCGCCGTGCGGGCATCGTATCCCGCTTCAAAGGTTGCGCGATCCGCAGCACGCTTGGCCGACTTCACGGCAGCCTGAATGACGTTCCGCCAGCGGCGGAAGAACGTCACATCCTCCACCGTCGCGAGATAGGATGCGGCGCGCTTTTCGTTGGCCTCCAGGCCATAGGAAATGAGCAATTGGGCGCTGCGCATCTGACGGTCTGTCCATTCACTGTAGCTTCGGGGTTCAAGCCAGTCCTGTCGCAGTGCGGTTATTGCCTGAAACACGGCAACCTCCGATGATCGCTGCGCAGCGAGCATGGCGGGCCCCGCTTCGGTCGACCCGCCGGATGTCGCATTCTCCTGTCGAGCAGATGCCAACAGCCCCTCGGCCGCGCGCGCGATTGCACCGAGTTGGTGGATAAACGTTGTCCGCTCCGGTGCGTTCAGCCGCACGGACACATCACGGCGAAGCGAATCCGGACGACGTTTATCGGCGCGTTGTTGCCAGCGGCGCCCGATCAAGCGAAGCAGGAATGCATACCAAACGGGACCCAATCAACTATCCTTTTACCCTTCCACACCCAGAGCAACCTGTCGGGTTTTCCTAACGTCTGTCAAGGGCAGAGCAAAAGTGAGCCAAAGGGCAGCGTGAAGTATGACCGCTTTGGGGTTGGCAGGACTGCCGCATAAGCCTGCGCCAGCTGAGCTGCTGCCTCGGTCAAGAAGGACGGGCTGGCAGTGAGTAACAGCATGCTGCCCTCGGGGACATTTTCGAAGGCGGACAGGAAAATCTGCATGCTGGTATGGGCTCCATGGACTGACGATACAGACCAGAATCCAACAACACTTCAGACGCAACACCGTCCGCTCACAACCTCAGTTCCAAAAGCGATTCCCCTGGGAATCACATGCTAACCCCAAGGTCGGCTTTCGCATGGCCACAAGCTAAATTTCGCACGCACAGCGAAAGTCTGGAATCCGCCCATTTTGTTTGTAAAGCAGCCCCACCACCATCCCCCTCCGGAGCCAGCCCCCTCCCGAGACGTCAGCAGCCGTGGCAGACCGATGCAGGTGGCAGTGTAGTCGGACGGTGACCTGATGAATACGGGCAGTTAGCAGTGGTGAGCTAATGTCATCGGGAGCCCACAGCTTTGAAGCAGAGGGAGCGCTGAAAGCTAAGCGCTGGGCACCGTCGTCTGCACCACTACAGCCGCACCCGTCGCACCCAGTCGCCCCAGAAGCTGCCCCAGTTTCGGTTGGTAGCGGAGAAAGTTGATAGAGATCAGGGGGAGGCAAGGTTTCCTACCATCCCAGCCACTACTCTTCTCAACAGTGTTGTAAGAACCCGTGCCACCCGCTGGCGCTGCTTCTGCCCCAGTTTTCGCCCCAGTTGGCAGCGCAACCTATACGGGTGCATCGGGTGACC
>Ga0206127_1003777_pt1 | contig 13750 bp, 11 predicted proteins | sample Helgoland_Spring_6_FD_148646 | JGI IMG/M metagenome (GOLD analysis project Ga0206127, IMG submission 148646) | Pelagic subsurface seawater microbial communities from Kabeltonne, Helgoland, North Sea - Helgoland_Spring_Bloom_20160419_1 | ecosystem: Environmental > Aquatic > Marine > Epipelagic ...
GCGTGGCCAATAAGATCGCACCAAAGGACGCCATCGCCACCAAGCCCCCAATCGGCGCACGCCAAAGCAGACCCTGTCGCGCCAAAGCAATATCTTTGCGCCAGGCATAGACTAAGGCCACAATCGGCATGCTCCAGGAATCGACTACAAAAAACCAGGCCAGGAAGGTAAAAGGATCCGCCGCCGCTCGGATGCCATAGGCATCATAAGTTGTATAAAATGCCACAAAAAAGCCAGTGAACAGCGCTAGAACCAGAGCCAACCCCAATGTCTCACGCTCCAGCGTCACCGTGCGCATATTGTACACAGCCAAGCCAAAAATACCGCAAAGAAGCACAGCCACCCCCAGCCATTGTCCGACCGTGAACACTTCGCCAAACAATAAGTAAGCCCCAATTACCGTGAAAAACGGTCCCGATCCGCGAACCACAGGGTAAACAACCGTATAGGCGCCACGGGTGAAGGCCATTGCCTGCAGGACTTTATAAACAGTGTGGATCGCCCAGGCCCCCGCCAAAATTGGCCATAAATGCGGCTCTGGCCAGGGCACCACGAACAGAGCGAATGGCAATGCCATCAACCCGTAACTGGCGTCCATAGCCCCGCGCATGACCCAAGGGTTGATCCGGCCCTTTTGCATCGCGGCAAAGACCGCGTGCAAAACAGCAGCCGATAGCGCCAACAACATCGCGACCAAACGGCCCGTATGACTGCCTTCGATCGCGATGACCCAGTCGGTCACGCAGAAACCCCAGTCAAGGCCACAGCGAATTCCTGCGGATCAAAAGCGTCAAGATCATCAATCTGCTCGCCAACACCAATTGCATGAATCGGCAGTGCGAATTTATCAGCGAGAGAGACCAGCACCCCGCCCTTGGCGGTACCGTCCAATTTGGTCATCACCAGGCCGGTGACATCCGCCATTCGCTGAAACACTTCGACTTGATTGACCGCATTTTGCCCAGTTGTCGCATCGAGAACCAAGACCGTATTGTGCGGTGCATCTGGATCTTTCTTGCGGATCACACGAATGATTTTTGACAATTCCTCCATCAAATCTGCCCGATTTTGCAAGCGTCCCGCCGTATCAATCATCAACAGGTCAGCGCCATCTCGTTCCGCCTGAGTCATAGCTTCAAACGCCAGGCTTGCGGGATCTGAGCCTTCGGGTGCGGTCATCACCGGCACGCCAGCCCGCTCCCCCCAAACTTGCAATTGTCCCACCGCCGCAGCGCGAAATGTGTCGCCAGCTGCGATGACAACAGATTTCTCAGCCCTTTGAAACTGGCTTGCGAGTTTACCGATGGTGGTGGTTTTGCCAGAGCCATTTACACCCACCACCAAAATAACCTGTGGTTTCTTATTATAAATCGGCAAGGGCCGGGCCACTGGCTCCATCACGCGGGCGATTTCTTCAGCCAAGGCCGATTTGATTTCCGCTGTGGAGAGCTTCTTACCAAAACGCCCCTCGGCCAAATTGGCCGTGATGCGCACGGCCGTATCCACGCCCATATCCGAGGAGATCAGCAGCTCTTCGAGCTGCTCCAGCATGTCATCATCCAGCACGCGGCGCGGCGCGCGGCCAAAAACCCCAGTTTTCTGCGGCAAGGGATCATGCGGCCGGGTGTCCACTTCTAAGGGCTCCACTGCGACTGTTGGCACGCTGGCGCTCGGCTCTGCTGCTTCTTCTCGTGGCGCCGCCTGCGCGCGCTTTTGCGCAATCGGGCCGTCTTCTACACGATCATGCGCGCGCAAGGCCTCGGACTGCGCCTCTTGCACGGCCGCTTCCATGGAAACGGAATTGGCAGGCGCCTCCTCGGGCGCAATATCGTCTTGGACAATCGCATCCAGACCCTCTTCCAGCTTGGCAGAGGATTTAAAAAGTTTGGATTTCAACTTACCAAAAAAGGACATCAACACGCTCCATTATTCGCCGAGGGCTTCATTATCGCCGCAAACGGTCCCGCGAATGTAGTCCTAGCCCCCGGCAATGCCAATGGCAGCGGCGCGCTAAATTTCCTTCGGGAAATACTTAAGGATCGATTTGATCGGATTGGGTGCCGCTTGACCAAGCCCACAGATCGAAGCCTCGACCATCGCTGTCATCAAATCCTCTAACAGCGGTTGATCCCAGATCTCCGCCTGCATCAATTTCACGGCCTTTTCACAGCCAACCCGACAGGGGGTGCATTGCCCACAGCTTTCGTCCTCAAAGAAACGCAACATATTCAGAGCAGCGGCGCGCGGACGGTCCTGATCCGACAGAACCACCACAGCCGCCGAGCCAATAAACGTTCCGAGCGGCTGCAATGTATCAAAATCTAACGGCACGTCATTGATCGATGCAGGCAAAAGCCCGGAAGATGGGCCACCCGGTTGATATGCTGAAAAGACATGACCCTCCAGCATCCCCCCACAGGCGGCAATGATATCCGTAATCGTGGATCCCGCAGGCAACAGATGCACGCCGGGGTTCTTCACCCGGCCTGACACCGAATAGCTGCGCAGGCCTGTCCGACCATTATGCTCAACGGCATTGAGGCATTCAGGCCCCTCACGCACCACCCGCGCAACCCAAACAAGGGTCTCGACATTATGCACCAAAGTGGGGCGATTATGAATCCCTACCGCCGCAACAAAAGGCGGGCGATGGCGCGGCAAGCCGCGCTTGCCCTCAATGCTTTCGATCATCGCGCTCTCTTCGCCGCAGATATAGGCTCCGGCCCCGCGCCGCAGATCAATATAGCCCGCAGGCACGAGGCCAGCCGCTTCCAAAGCAGCAATCTCTTGCGCCAGAATATGCAAAACCGCGGGATATTCGTCACGCATGTAGATAAAGCAAGTTTCGGCCTCGACCGCCCAAGCGGCAATCAGCATACCTTCGAGAAATAGATGCGGGGTGCGTTCGAGATAATAGCGATCCTTAAAAGTTCCCGGCTCGCCCTCATCTCCATTCACAGCCAGATAGCGCGGCCCCGCATTGCCGCGCACAAAGCCCCATTTCGTGCCTGATGGAAAACCCGCACCACCGAGACCGCGCAGACCACTTTGCTTTATCTGCGCCTGAACCTCTTCCCAATCGCCGCCCGAACGCAGCTCTTCAAGCCGCGCATAGCCACCGGCAGCGCGATAGGCTGCCAGATCTTCATAGTCGGGAATGTCGGCATGGGTATGATCGGCAGAAATTGCCGCCAACACCTTTTCGGGCGTCGCGTGATCGATGTGATTATGGCCCAATTCAAGCACTGGGGCGGTGTCACAGCGCCCCATACAGGGCGCACGCACGACCCGCACCGCTTTAGGATCTAACCCCTGCTTCAAAGCCTCTTGCAATTGAGCGGCCCCAGCCAATTCGCACGATAAACTATCGCAGACCCGTACAGTCAAAGCCGGCGGTGGCGTTTCTCCCTCTTTGACCACATCAAAATGCGCGTAGAACGTCGCGACCTCATAGATCTCCGCCTGGCTCAAGCGCATCTCTTCAGCCAAAGCGCGCAAATGCGCCGCCGAAAGATGTCCATAAGCATCTTGAATTAGGTGTAAAAATTCGATCAGCAGATCACGTCGGCGCGGTCTTTGCCCCAGCAACTCTTGCACTTGGGACCATGCCAAATCGTCGAGCTGACGCCCTTTGGGTCGCACCCGGCCTCTGCCCGGTCCAGATTTCCAAACACCTTTTGACGATTCGATAGACATGATCTGTTCCTCAATTCATTGTGGCTGATTTAACCCGCAACGCGGACCTGAAATAGGTCGAAATACGACACCGCTTGCAACAGATGCGTTTTCTAATGCCTCAATAGCCACCAACTGACCACAATCAGAACAGTTGTCCCTGCTCGGGTGGTTTCGGCTTGGCGCGACCGGCGGGACGCGCAGCGGCAGTTTGCGCCACCGTAATACGCCCATCGGCAAACTCGATTTCTAGAGATTTCGCAGCCTCAACACCCGCCACAGTGCTGATCAAAGCCTGCCCAGAACGCACCACCGCATACCCCCGGCGCAGGGTCTCGCGATACCCCAATGTTTCGCGCAGACGGTCGCAGGCCGCAAGCTGCTCGCGGCGTCTTTGCAGTTGCCGTTCAAACGTTTGCTGCAATCGCAAGTCAAGATCATCGAGATCTTTGCTCAACCGTCCGGCACGCTCAGCCAAGGGCGTTGGGCGGAGACGCGATGCGCTGGCCCCTAGCACCTGCCGGGCCGAAAGCGCCACCCGCTCCAAACCTGCCGGTAGGCGTTGACCCAAGGCCTGCAGTTGCCGCGTCTCTTGCGCCAAGACCCGCCCCAGCGCGCTGGGTTTAATCTGCCCCGCAGAGGCGATTAGGCGCAGCTGTTGTTTTTGCACCAAACTGCGCAACGCCAGCGGCAAACGACCCTCCCAATGGTCCAAACGCTGCTGAGCCGCATGAGTCAGGCTGTCAGGGCGCGGCAGGGCGCGGGCCAAATCGGCCAATCTTTGCTTGCGCCGGGCCATGATATTTGCCAATCCCTGCGCCGCCCGGGCGCCCTTGGCACGGGTTTCGGCCAAAAGGTCCAAGCGTACGGGCACCGCCAATTCAGCAGCGGCGCTGGGGGTTGGCGCGCGCCTGTCAGAGACGAAATCAATTAAAGTCGTATCGGTTTCATGACCCACAGCGGAAATTAAGGGAATCTGTGAGGCCGCCGCCGCTCGCGCCACAATTTCTTCGTTAAACCCCCAAAGATCCTCAATAGCCCCCCCGCCACGCGCCACAATCAGCAAATCTGGCCGCGGCAAAGCCCCGCCCGGGCTCATTGCATTGAACCCATCGATCGCGCGCGCCACTTCAGCGGCGCAATTGGCTCCCTGCACCGCAACCGGCCAGACCAAGACTTTCCGCGGGAAGCGGTCGCGCAATCGGTGCAAAATATCGCGAATCACCGCGCCCGTGGGAGAGGTCACCACGCCAATCACGTCAGGCAAAAAGGGTAAATCCTGTTTGCGTGCCGGATCAAACAAACCTTCGGCGGCCAAAGCGGTCTTTCGCTTTTCCAACATGGCCATCAAGGCCCCTACCCCGGCAACCGCCACATCATCAACATTGAGGTTATATTTGGACTGCCCACCAAAAGAGGTCATTTTACCACTTACAACCACCTCCATACCCTCCTCGGGTAGTACTGAGAGTTTTGATACCTGCCCTTTCCAAGTTGTGCAGGCCAAGGCGTTACGTTCATCTTTTACATCAAAATACATGTGCCCCGAGCGGGCCTGAACCACCCGTCCCACTTCGCCCTTCACACGGATGCGGCCAAATTCAGATTCAAGAGTGCGTTTCACGGCGCCGGAGATTTCAGAGACCGTAAATTCTGGGGCATTCTCGCCAAGACGGGGATCATCAATAAGATCAGACATAGTGCACCTTGTGACCAGAGTTGATGCAGCTTAGAACGCGGCTACGCAAAGGCCAAGGGGAGCGCGTGACATGAATATCTTAATTTTGGGCGGTGGAGGTCGTGAGCATTCATTGGCCTGGGCGGTCGCGCAAAACCCGAAATGTGACAGGCTGATGGTTGCGCCGGGCAATGCCGGCATCGCCAAAATTGCCGACTGTGTGACTCTGGATATATTGGACGGCGCCGCAGTGCTCGCATTTGTCCACAGCCAAGCAATTGACTTTGTTATTATTGGTCCAGAGGCTCCTTTGGTTGCCGGCGTTGCTGATGTCTTACGGGCCGCCGATGTGCTCTGCTTTGGCCCCAGTCAGAAGGCTGCGCAGCTGGAAGCCTCAAAATTCTTTACAAAATCCATCTGCGATGCCGCAGGTGCGCCCACTGCCGGATATGCCCATTTTACCGACCTGCAAAGCGCGTCAGACTATGTGCGCAAAATGGGAGCACCGATTGTGGTCAAAGCTGATGGGCTTGCTGCGGGCAAGGGCGTCATCGTCGCTATGAGCACGCAGGACGCTCTTGAGGCTTTGGATGATATGTTCAGCGGCGAATTTGGCAGCGCCGGAGCGGAAGTGGTGATTGAAGAATTTATGGAGGGCGAAGAGGCTTCCTATTTCATCCTCTGTGATGGCCACGATGTTTTGGCCATTGGCACCGCACAAGATCACAAGCGCGTGGGCGATGGCGATACCGGCCCCAACACCGGTGGTATGGGCGCCTACAGTCCCGCGCCTGTTTTGACAGATGATATTGCCGAGCATGCCATGCGAGACATCATCAAGCCCACCGTGGTGGAAATGGCGCGGCGCGGCACGCCTTATCAAGGGGTACTCTATGCCGGTTTGATGATTAAAGACGGCAAGGCCCGCTTGGTGGAATATAATGCCCGCTTTGGAGATCCAGAATGTCAGGTGCTGATGATGCGGCTGGGAGCGCAGGCGCTGGATTTGCTGCTGGCCTGCGCGGAAGAGCGGCTGTCAGAGGTGCAAGTCAATTGGGCCGCAGACCATGCTTTGACGGTTGTCGTGGCCACTCAGGGCTACCCAGGTGCTTATAGCAAGGGCACGGTGATTTCTGGCTTGGAAGCCTTGCCTGACACCTCTTCGGCCACCTGCTTTCATGCGGGAACTGCCAAAACCGGCGCGAGTATCACCGCAGAAGGCGGGCGGGTTTTGAATGTTACAGCCCGCGCTGCAAGCCTAAGTGAAGCCCGTAGGGTCGCCTATGAAATGGTCGATCAAATCGATTGGCCCCAAGGGTTTTGCCGCCGCGATATCGGTTGGCGCGCGCTTTAAATACAGCTGTGGCCGCAGCTCAGAAAATTGCGGCCACTTCGGTATCAATAAAGGTTTAGATCTGGCGCTCTGGCATCCGCACAACCAACCCATCCAAAGCGTCAGAGACGCGCAATTGGCAAGTCAAACGAGACTGGCCTGGTTTGGGTTCAAACGCAAAATCCAACATATCTTCTTCCATGCCATCCATTTCAGGCAGTTTCGCGACCCAGGCGCTGTCTACATAAACATGACAGGTAGAGCAGGCGCAGGCACCACCGCAATCGGCTTCAATGCCAGGAATGTTGTTGTCCCGTGCGCCCTCCATGACGGTCAGCCCATTGGCCACCTCCACCACATGTTCCTCGCCACCGTGTTCAATATAAGTAATTTTAGCCATGTATTTGTATCTCACTAGAATGATTCCCTACTGAGGTAACATGTAATTCAAAAATTTCTAGCCCCATGCGCGCGGAATAATGTCACTTGCGCTATTGTCCATATGTTCTATTTTTGTTCTATGTTGTTCGACTCTCCCAACACTTGGCCCAAACCCCCCGACGCCCTACCCCACGCTCTGCTGGAACTGCCACCAAATGGGGCCCGGGTTACGGTGGCCGGTCTGGTGCTGGTGCGTCAAAGACCCGGCACGGCCAATGGGGTGATTTTCATTACGCTGGAGGATGAAACTGGGGTGTGCAATGTGATCGTCTGGCGCAAACTCTATGAGCGTTACCGGCGCGCTGTGATCGCGGGACGTATGTTGCGAGTCACCGGGCGCATTCAACGTGAAGGCGCTGTATGCCATGTGATTGCTGAGCATGTGGAGGATATTTCTTTCATGCTGGATGATCTCTTGCTGCCAGAAGCCAGTCGCGCCACCGAGCAACCGTAACCGCCCCGCACCCAAACAGGGCGACCCAAGAGCCGCCCTGTTCACAAGATGTCTGTTGCAATTATTGCTGCACGGAAAGGGCCAAAAAGCGAGGATCATCGCCGCGGCGCACGAGCAAAAGCATCGTTTTTCGGCCGCTCTCAATAGTCACACTTACTTGCGCGTCAAACTCGGCAAGCGAGGTGATCTTCTCTTGGCCGGCCTCCACAATCACATCCCCTGATTTTAAACCTTTCTCAAAGGCTTCAGAGGTTTCCACAACGTCCACAACGACCACCCCTTCCAGGCCAACCGCAAGGTCCAAACCCTCACGAATTTCCTCGGTCAAATTCGATAGGGTAACTCCAAGACCCTCATAGTCTTTTGGCGTATCTTCATTGACCGGCGGTTCATCCGCACGGGCCAGTTGTTCGTCGTCGCGCAGCCCAAGGGTGACGCTCAGTGTCACCTGTTCGCCATCGCGCACGACGACCACATCAACCGCTTTGCCCACCTCTGTGTTGCCAACGGTTTGCACCAAATCACGCACGTCCTCAACCTCTCGGCCATCGAAGATCACGATCACATCGCCTTGCAATATTCCGGCATCTTTCGCGGGTCCCTCTGGCACGCCGGTCACAACGGCCCCAGCGGCCCGGTCCAAACCATCAATACTTTCGGCAATGTCTTCATCGACATCTTGAATCCGGACGCCCAGCCAGCCCCGGCGGATTTCACCGTATTCGGTCAATTGATCAACCACCCGGCTGACCACATTGGACGCCATGGAAAAGCCGATGCCGATAGAGCCGCCGTTGGGCGACAAGATCGCGGTGTTCACACCAACAACTTTCCCATCCAGATTGAACAACGGCCCACCGGAATTGCCCCGGTTAATCGCGGCATCGGTTTGGATATAGTCATCGTAAATCCCAGATAAGGCCCGGTTTCGAGCAGAAACAATGCCGGCTGAGACCGAGAACCCCTGCCCCAAAGGATTGCCCATTGCGACGACCCAATCGCCCACGCGCGCTGTGTCACTGTCGCCAAAGTTGACGAAAGGCAGCGGTGCGTCCGAGTCGACTTTCAACACCGCGATGTCGGTATTTTTATCCGTACCGATGACCTTAGCGGCCAATCTCTCACCGGAGAAAAACTCGACCTCAATCTCATCGGCCCCTTCAATTACGTGATTGTTGGTGACAATGAACCCATCGGCAGAGATCACAAAACCTGACCCTAAGGCTGAGGAGCGGCTAGCGCCACCGTTGTCGCGACGACGATCTTCGAATTCCCGAAAGAACTCCTCAAAAGGCGAGCCCTTGGGAACAATGCCACGCGGCATTTGATTGGCACGACCGGCTATCACGGTTGTGGTGGTGATATTCACCACTGAGGGGCTGATCTCCTCAGCAAGATCGGCAAATGTATTTGGCATCATTTGCGCTGCGGCCTGTAAAGCTTGTAAGATCAGCAGACAAAGCGCCGCCGCAAAAACCCAAGTGGCACGGTAAGCTGCAAAATCCTTGCGCTTAGATAAGGCAATCGAATTCATCTTTATCTCCATCTATGCCCATCTGCATCACGCAGATCGGCTGCCTGTTGTCTTCAATAACTTAATGTAGTCCGGCTAGTTTTCAACGCAATCACCGATCAGACCCTATCACCATCTCGTGAAGTCCAATTTCGGCAGAAAAACACTCACTGCGTCTGCTCGGTGTCTAAAGGCTCAACACTAGGAAAATGCACCCAAGAAGGCAAAGCAAAGCCCCCATTTGCCGGCGCGCGGTAATCGACAAGTTTTTCAAAGCTTTGAGCAGGGTCTCAAGTGCGTGGGGGGCCAGTAAATAGACCAGCCCCTCTGCAATCATAACGGCCGCAAGGCCGAATAAGATTTTATCAATCACTTAGCAACACGCGGTGTTGCGGATTTCATATATGTCAGAAATTCATGATTTGGTGGGATCACCAAGGTTGAATTTCCGCCAAGTATGGAAGCCTCATAAGCTGCAAGCGACCGATAGAAGTCGAAAAATTCAGGATCCGCGCCGAAGGCATCAGCCAAAATACGGGTTCGTTCCGCATCAGCTTCCCCTTCGATGATCAAAGCATCCCGCTTCGCAGCAGAGAGCGTTTCCTCATAGGTTCGATCTGCCACAGCTGTGACCCGCTGCGCCGCCTCGCGGCCTCGGGCCCGCTCATCGGTCGCTTCGCGTTCCCGCTCGGCGATCATACGCTGCAAAGTGGCATCAAAGTTTTGCTCCGGCAAGTTGGTTTGACGCAGACGCACATCAACCACATCCAATCCCAAATCCTTGGCACGAACCTGAGCCTCAGCGCGGATCAACTCCATCAAGCGGGACCGTTCTGGCGACAGAATGGCATTTGACGTCACCCCATCGGCACCAAGAACCGCCCGGATCTGACCGTCGAGAATGTCATTGAGCTGAATACTGGCTTCACGCTCACCGCCCGCGCCCAAGGCTTGGCGGAATTTCACAATATCTGCGATGCGGTACATGACAAAGGCATCCACCTCGAGACGACGGTCATCAGCCGGCGTCACCTCGATCACCGGGGTTTCCAAAGACAATATCCGGTCATCAAAGCGTACAACTTGATCCAGCCAAGGAAGCTTAAAGCCCAAACCAGGGTCGATTTTGACCTGTTTGATTTGACCAAACCGCAGCACCAGCACTTTTTCGCGCTCATCCACGATGAACAAAGACATCAACCCAGCAACCGCAATCACGGCGGCTATGATCACTACAATACGAGATCTCATAGACATTAGTTTGACCCTCCTTGTGAAGATTTGCGCAATTCATTCAACGGCAAATAAGGCACAACACCCTGACCGCCTTCGCCATTGTCCATGATGATCTTATCCACATCGCTCAAAACTTTTTCCAAAGTCTCAATATATAGGCGACGGCGGGTCACCTCCGGCGCTTCTTTATATTCAGTCAACACAGCTGAAAATTGGCTGGCTTCCCCCAAAGCGGCGTTGACGACAGAGGCACGGTAGCCTTCTGCGGCCTCTAGCAACTGCGCCGCAGCACCCCGTGCTTCAGCAAGACGCTGGTTGGCATAAGCATCCGCTTGACGCTCGCGCTGATCGCGCTCTTGCTCTGCAGCTTGCACATCGCGGAAAGCGTCAATCACCGACACTCGCTTTTGCGCCCCATCAGCGGCCGTCACGATCACCTGACGGCTTGGCGGATCCACTTTATTAAAGTTGACCCGCACCACAGAAATGCCAGTTTCACGCTCATCCAAAGTTTTTTGGATCAATTGCCGAACATTCGCCTCAATCGCTGCACGATCTCGGTTCAAAATTGGTGCCAATTCAGATTGCGCAATCACTTCGCGCATCGCCGCTTCTGAGATGGCTCGGATAGATTGCTCAGGTTCTTTCAGGCTAAACAAAAAATCCGACGAGTTTTTGATGTTCCAAACCACCTGAAAGTCGATGTCCACGATGTTTTCATCCGTGGTCAGCATCAAACCCAATCCACTGTCACGGCTATCATTGAGCCCAAGGGATTCGGTTCTGTTGGTCGTGACATTGAACTTCTCATAAGTCACAAAAGGCCAAGGCGCAAAATTGAGACCGTTGGTGCCAATTTCATTGAATTCACCAAGGAAGAGCTCAACAGATTGCTCCTCTGGCTTGACCGTGTAAAAGGACGCGAACAGCCACATACCAACAGCTGCAAGCCCAGCCAGCACAAGAGTGCTGCGCGGAATGCCTGCGTCTCCACCACCAGCTCCGCTGCCACCACCGATGCCACCGCTGCCTTTGCCACCCATCAAAACGCGCAATTGCTCTTGGCCTTTGCGCATCAACTCGTCAATTTCTGGGATTTGCGGTCCGTCGGGACCCCGATCATTCCCACCGCCATTGCCTTTGTTGCCTCGATTGCCGCCGCTTCCGCCGCCGCCCCAAGGTCCACCATTATTATCCGACATTCAGCTGTTTCCCTTCACAGTCATTCTGCGTCTCTTTCTATCTGTGCTCTGCTTTGAATATTTCAAGCACTCCGCACAGGAGTTTTCATTGTAACAAGTTCCTCTGAAACCGTAGGATGCACGGCACACACACGGTCAAAATCTTCTTTTGTTGCGCCCATTTTCACCGCTATCCCTGCCATTTGGATCATTTCACCGGCACCATCTGCGACGATGTGACAGCCCAAAATCTTGCGGGTCTTTTGGCTCACAACCAATTTCATTAGCACTTTGTTCGGCGCATCAATAAAGGAAATATTCATTGGGCGAAAGGCAGTTGCATAGACTTCGATCGGCTCTTGTGCACTGGCTTGCTCTTCGCTGAGGCCAATTGTGCCAAATTCCGGCTGGGTGAATACGGCCGTTGGGATCAATGCGTGATCCACAGGGGTCGGATTGCCTTTCAGGGCACTCTCAACAAAAGCCATGCCTTCGCGGATCGCCACGGGCGTTAAATTGACACGGTTGGTCACATCCCCGACCGCATAGATCGACGGTACTGATGTCTGAGAAAACCCATCTACCTGAACCGCGCCCGCGTCATCCAGACCAATGCCCAGCGCCTCAAGCCCCAAGCCGGTGCTTTTAGGCTTGCGGCCTGTGGCATACATCACAACATCAAAGTCATGGCGCGCGCCTTGGGCATCTGTCACGCTGTAGCCGGCGCCTTGCTGGTCGATGCGGGCTACATTGGTGTGCATTTCCATTTGGACACCACGCTCTTGCATGCCCTGCACAATCACATCGCGAGCCTCTTTATCAAAGCCGCGCAACACCGCCTCGCCCCGATACCAAAGATGGGTTTGCACCCCAAGTCCATTGAAAATGCCGGCAAATTCACATGCAATATAACCGCCTCCCACGATCAATATCCGCTTGGGCAAAGTCTCCAGATGAAAAACCTCATTAGAGGTGATAGCATATTCAGCTCCGGGAACATCTGGGACCGAGGGCCAGCCGCCCGTAGCCAGCAAAATCACCTTGGCCGTCACGACCCGGCCATCGGCCAAACGCACGGCATGCGGACCGTCGACTGTGGCGCGCATGTCGAAGGTCTCAACTCCAGAGTTGTGCAGCAGGCGGCGATAAATACCTTCCAACCGATCAAGCTCACCTTCCAGATTGCTCTGAAATCCCGACCAGTTGAAACCGCCCATCCGCACGTCCCAGCCATAGGCGGCGGCCTGCTCCATGGCAGGCGCATAGGTTGAAGCAAACACCATCAACTTTTTCGGAACGCAGCCCCGGATGACGCAGGTGCCGCCATAGCGGCTTTCTTCAGCCAATCCGACTTTGGCCCTGGTGTCCGAAGCTGCAACACGCGCCGCGCGCACACCACCCGAACCACCGCCAATTACAAAAAGATCATAATCAAAAGACATATTCGTCCCCTATTGAAGTCAGAAGCCCAACCGCTTGGCGTGTTACGACCGAAGGTGCTCCTCGATGCGCCCATCGCTGGCGCCCAGAATCACACAATCACAAATATTTATAAACAGGCCATTTTCAACCACGCCCGGCACTTGATTGAGCGCAATGGCCAGGGTGGGCGCATCCGGGATGTGTTCCAAATGCAAATCGAGAATGAAGTTGCCTTCGTCAGTCACAAAGGGGGTGTCGCCCTGCATACGCATCGTGATGTCGCGCCCAGCTAATCCGTGTTCGGCCAAAAGCCGGGCAATATGGTCGCGCGACGAGGCCAAACCAAATCCCAAAACCTCCACAGGCAAAGGGAATTTACCAAGCTGAGGGACATGCTTATCAAAATCAGCAATCACAATCATCTGATCCGATGCAGAGGCGACAATCTTCTCTTGCAAAAGCGCCCCACCCCCGCCTTTAATGAGAGACAAAGCGGGATCGAATTCATCCGTACCATCAATAGTGATGTCCAAATGCCCAGCTTGATCCAGGGTCACCACTTCCAACCCCAGCTCACGGGCCAGATTTGCTGTGCGGGTCGAAGTGGGCACGCCTTGAAAGCGCAGCCCTTCCGTCTTCACCCGCTCTGCCAAACACCGCACCATCCAAGCCGCCGTTGAGCCGGTTCCAAGCCCGAGCTTCATACCATCTTCAACCAATTCGACGGCCCGTTTGGCAGCAGCGTATTTTGCCTGATCGGCAGGGGATAAATCGGCAAACATGTAACGTGACTCCTGATTATTTGCGCCCCCATATA
>Ga0206127_1003781_pt1 | contig 13739 bp, 9 predicted proteins | sample Helgoland_Spring_6_FD_148646 | JGI IMG/M metagenome (GOLD analysis project Ga0206127, IMG submission 148646) | Pelagic subsurface seawater microbial communities from Kabeltonne, Helgoland, North Sea - Helgoland_Spring_Bloom_20160419_1 | ecosystem: Environmental > Aquatic > Marine > Epipelagic ...
CTAATATAAAAATGTAACTCGCTAAAAAGGGACTTCGGTCCCTTTTTTCGTCCCCTGTAAAAAATAGTTCTTGACTTTTAGGTCCTACTGCATTATACTATGTAGTACAAAATAGAAGCACGGAAAATAACTTTCCTGCTCTTTAACCATAATTTATATAGAAAGGATAAAACATGAGCGACACCCCTATTTCATTAGCCACTCTAATGACACCAAGTAAGACAGTATCAGTTGACTTCCCCGGTTACACAGGAATGGAAGTAAGCCTATGTTATTTGGGCAGAGAAGAGTTAGTAAAGCTTCGTAAGAAATGTGTTAGCACTAAGTTTAGTAAAAAGACTCGTCAGCCTGAAGAAATTCTTGACGAAGATAAGTTTTTATTAGAATACTGTAAAGCAGTCATTAAAGGCTGGACAGGCCTAAAGTATCGTTACCTAGAAGAGCTTCTTTTGGTAGATATCTCGGAACTTGACCCAGACGATGAACTTGCATACACCCACGACAACGCAGAACTTTTGATGAGAAACTCCAGCGACTTTGATGGCTGGGTTACTGAGACAGTGGGCGATCTAGAAAATTTTACTGGGAACAAGTAGGGGAGATAAACGCCCTACTTGAGAGATATGTAAAGCAGTCTAAGTCACTTGATCTAGATAAGTATTTACGTATCTGCGAAGAATTAGGGCAAGAGCCCGACCCCCAAAAGATGCCGCTCGACCCCTCGGATTTTCCCGTGGAGGTCCAAGTGGCATTTTTTCTATTTGGACTACTCGAAGACAAATGGGAAGGCATGTCTGGTAGCTACCTGGGGAAACAGTGGGGAAATATAGAATACTTGTTTAGTTTGTATGAAGTTGAAGAGCCACGCACAATGATGTATATACTGAAATTGTACGAAGGACTCATAGTACAAACTAGAGCAGAAGAGTCAGAAAGAAAACGAAAGGCAGAGGAACGAAAGAGCTCTGCGGGCGGTGGAAAAAATTTCACCCATAACGTGAAAGGCTAATGTCGAAAAATAAAGTTCAAATAGACGTAAAAGTAGATGACAAGGGTACAACCAAGAAGGTTGGCCTAGGCGCAAAAAATGCCGCTAAAGGTTTAGACCAAGCTGCTAATAGCTCCGACAACTACTCAAAAAAGCACAAAGGTGTCGCAAACGCTACGTCTAATAGTACGAAAGCCTTCTCGAAGATGCAGCAGGGCACAGGAGGTTTAGTAGCCGCCTATGCAACCTTAGCCGCATCTCTTTTTGCCATAAGTGCAGCATATAACTTTCTAAAGCGAGCAGGAGATCTCAAGATCCTACAGCAAGGCCAGGTCGCTTATTCCTCGGCTACTGGTATTGCGATGAAGAGTCTTACAAGTGATATTATTGCAGCAACAGACGCTCAGGTAACTTTTCAGGAGGCTTCTCAAGCAGCAGCTATAGGTATTGCATCTGGACTAGATCCTGATCAGCTTATTCGTCTTGGTAAGGCCGCAAAAGATGCGAGTGCTATGCTTGGTCGCGATGTTACTGACTCCTTTAATCGACTCGTTCGTGGTGTAACAAAAGCAGAACCAGAACTGCTCGATGAACTGGGTATTATTCTCCGTCTAGAAACCGCAAGTAAAAATTACGCTCTTGCTATTGACAAAGATGTTAAAGCTTTAACTACTTTTGAGAAGTCCCAGGCAGTTACTAACGAGGTTCTACGTCAAGCAGAAGAAAAGTACGGCAGAATAATGGATATAACCTCCGTAGGTACCAATAGATATGCAAAACTAGGCAAAGCTTTCGATGATGTTACCAATAAGTTAAAGCTGCTGGCAGAAAAAGCTGCAGGGCCTTTAGCGGATCTTTTAATTGAAACACCTAAACTAGCTCTTTTAGCTTTTGGCCTTTTAATGAAGCCCGTATTAACAGCTGTCCTCCCAGGCTTGGCAAATGTTGCGGCTGCAACAGCAGCTATAGCTACAACTGCTGACGCAAGTTTTAAGTCTGCTACTAAGCGCGCAGAAGACTATCAAAAAGCCTTAAACGCTCGCAAACCAGACGTAGACCCAAAAGCGGCACAAGCAGGAGTTGCAGGCGCACTCAAAGGGCTGCCCCCAGGAGCCTCCCGATCTATCCTCGCTCAAGCGCAGGCAGGAAAGCAATTAAGCAATCGACAGATAAAAGTACTGAGAGATGAAGTGACAAAGAAAAAGCTTTTGCGTGGAAAAGAGTTAAAAGACTTCCTTACGCATTTAGCTAACATGCAGAGAGCAAATACCGTAGCTAATAAACGCATGGTTGCAGACTTTAATAACGCACAAGAACAAAAAAAGCTAGGACTGAAAAAGTTCGAGCTTTTTGCAAAATCAAGTATGGCAAGAGTCGCGTCCTTTGGGGCTGGCGCAGCAAGATTCATGAGCGTGGCATTTAGTGCCATTGGGTGGTTTGGAATGCTCGCCAGTATAGCTATGGTTGTAAAAGGTCTTTTTGGCCAAAAAGAGGCTACAGAGGAAGTAACTAAAGCGACGGATCGCCTTGGGGAGAAGATGCAAGAAGTGTCCGCAGATCTAAAGCACTTTTTAGTTATACAGAAAGAGATAAATAGGGAAGGCACTGCCACAGAAGCCGTTATCATGAATATTGGTAAAGCTTTCTCTAACTATAGCGCCACAGATCTTGAAAAGCTAACCAAAGGGCTTAACTTTTCTGCTTCTGCAGTAGAAGAGCTGCAACTTCTAAATGCGGCTGCGACTGGGAGTAAGAAAAAATTAGCGCTTCTAATAACTGAGCTAGACGATCTGGGTACAGGGGGAGGAACTCGTTCTGCTAGGCAGGCGCTACAGACAGAGATCCGAGAGCTGAGAGATACTATGGATACACCCGCGTCTCGGCAGTATCGAGACAGCTTAGAGGCTCAGATCGCCCCAACAAAAGAGTTTAGAAAGCAACTTACAGACGTATTAGCGGTTCTGAATATGGAAACAGATGCTAAGCTAAAAAACAGTGCCCAAGGTAAAGAACTACATAGAGTACTTACCTTCTCTCTAGCAGGCAGGAAGCTAGAAAAAGGCGCCTTATTAGCAGCAATACTTAACTATCAAAACTTGGGTAAGCAGATAGCTCAAGTTACCAAACTTCGTATCGAAAATGCTAGAACAGGGCAAGCCTTGCGAGACAAGCTCTTTCCAAAGACAGAGGCAGAGAAGTATTTGCAAACGCTTAACTCACAGCTAGAGCTAGAGAATTCTATACAAGCCGCAAATGCTGTAGAGGCGGAGGCGCAACAGAAGAGAATCAAAGGACTAACTGCTGAGATCGCTTTAATTACAGAGTTAAATGAGCAAAAACTACGCCACGCCTCAGAGGCTCAAACGTTAAATATAGAGCAAACCTTAGATGCTCCTGATATAGAGTTTCCTGGACTTAAAAAGCGTAGAGAAGAACTAAATAAAGTAGCGAATGCTGAGTTAAAACTTAATCAGATGCGTGAACAGGCCCAATTAAAAAAGGATATGCTACAAACAGTAGTAAACCCTACAGAAGCACAGCTAGCAGAGATGGAAAAGATAAATGGTCAACTAATTTTGCAAGAAGACCTTGTTAGAAGAGCCAACCTTGCGCTAACAGATGGCCACAAAATTACACAGACTATGGCCGGTGCTATTGAGTCTAATATGACAACTGCGTTTGCTGGTTTGATAGACGGTACTATGACGGTAAAAGAGGCTTTTGCGAGCATGGCTCAAGGAATTTTGAAAGCGTTGGCTCAAGTAATTGCGGAGCTGATAACCGTTAAACTTCTCAAAATGGCGATCGGTATGTTTACAGGCCCTTCTGTTGGTAGTGGTATCGGTGGAGACACTGTAGATACAGGCGGCATGGGCAATGCTGGTTTAGCAAGACTGTCGCCAGGCGAGTTCAGAAACGGAGGCATGGCTATGCCTCCTAAAGGTTACTCAGCCGGCGGTGTAGCAAGAGGTTCCACTTCGGGATACCCTGCAGTGTTGCACGGAACAGAAGCAGTAGTACCTCTGCCGAATGGCAACTCAATTCCTGTCGAAATGAAAGGTGCGGGAAGCGGTACTACAAACAATAATATTACAGTAAACGTAGCTTCCGACGGACAAACAACTACCCAAGGCGGAAAAGGTATGGATATGGATAAGATGGGAGCAGCAGTAGCAGCAGCAGTCCAGAAAGAATTACAAAACCAAAAGAGATCGGGCGGTATACTTAACCCGTACGGAGCAGCATAATGGCAACAGGATTTATATACGACGGAGCAGCAGCATACGCTACTCCCGATAAAGGCTTATCAAGAGGTAGCAACCCTTCCGTTTTAGTTGCTCGCTTTGGTGACGGGTACGAGCAAAGAGTAGCTGACGGTATAAATAGCTTAAAAGAAAATTATAGTATTTCCTTTAACAATAGAACAAAAGCATTTATTGATGATGTTGTAAGTTTTTTAGATGCCCAGAACGGAGCTACTAGCTTTACTTTTACACTACCAGATTCTAATAACACTACCAGAGCTGGAGAGAAAGACATAAAAGTCGTATGTGATTCGTACAATACTGCATACGCATACGATGATTTTTATAATTTAACAGCAACTCTTAGGAGAGTTTACGAACCATGAGTGATATAATTGCAACAGACTTACAACAACTAGAGCCTTCGAGTGCGTTCATAGATTTATTCGAGCTAACGCTTGAAGACGGTCAAGTGCTTTACTTCCATGACGGAGTAGAAGCCGATAATTCCACGCTTCAGTTTAGAGACAATGCTTCGCCTTTTGCTCTACGAACGTACACAGCCATGCCAGTAATTATGGAAGGGTTAGAGATGGCCTCCGATGGAGCACCTGCTAGACCTTCTTTTACTGTTGCTAATATTTTAAGTATGTTTAGTGGTTTATCTGGAGATTTTACAAATGATGATTTAATAGGGTCTGCTTTGCTAAGACGAAGAACCCTTAAAAAGCATCTACATGGAGAATCCGCAGCGGGGTCTGCTGGTACCGCTCCTACAGAATTTCCTATTATTAAGTACATTATAGATAGAATTGCTTCAGAAAGTAATACTATGGTTGTATTTGAGGTAGCCGTTCCTTATGATTTAGAAGGTATAAAACTACCGAGACGTGTAGTAGTAGGTAAGTACTGCTCTTGGCAGTATCAAGGCGCTGCGGCAAATAAAGGAGGTTGTAGTTTTCCTGCAGATAGTATTTTATTTATTAAAAGTAACTTAAATGACGACTCTACCCGCCCACATAGAGCCTTTTTTGATATAGATGATACTCTCTTATTTCGCGCAGATTGGTTTACCGATTCAAATGCACCAGATTGGGCAACAGGCCAGCTTTATAAAGCCACCTCATATGTAGAGGATGGGGGCAAGTATTGGAGGTGTATAGCTGAGCATACTTCAGCAACTGGAAATAAGCCTCCAAGTGTTGTATGGGCTCCCATATTTACGTATGTGCCGCATGATGCTACTAATGAGGCCTATGCAGTAGGAGATCGAGTCTTCCTTAATGATCACATATGGAGATGCATATTAGCACATAATTCGTCTACCTCCACAGTAGGTACGATTCTTCCGAGCGATACTTCTAAATATTGGGTGAGAGACGATAACTGTGGTAAAACATTACAATCTTGTAAATGTCGCTTTCAGTACGTACCAAGAGACTTTTCTGGCGTAACTCCAGAAGACCACCTGCCGCCAGATGGCAGAAAAAATAATCAGGGCGTACTGCCTTTTGGAGGGTTTCCAGGAACCCAGAAGTTTTAATATGATTCAATTTTTAGAGCAGATACAAAAGCATTTTGAGGAATGGTACCCAAAAGAAGGTTGCGGAGTACTGGGAGTAGTTAAAGGAGATCTACAGTGGTTCCCTTGCGACAATATTGCAGAAGGCGAGGAAGACTTTATAATAGACTCTCAGCAATACTTAAAAATCTCAAGAAATTGTGATATTGTAGGAGTAGTTCATAGTCACCCAGATGCAAGCTGTGATCCGAGCATTTCAGATATAAATTATTGTAATGCAACAGGAGTGCCTTACTATATCTTTAGTTATCCAGAAATGGAGTTGCATACCCTAGAGCCTGAGAGTGTTTCAAAACCTCTTTATGGTAGGGACTATGAGTTCGGTGTTTCGGATTGTTTAGAGGCAGGCATAGATTACTATAAAGCCCAGGGAATTGACTTACCAAAAAGAATACCTTTCGAAGACGACTGGTGGGAAAAAGGTTTAGATTACTTTACAGAAGACTATATTAGTACTTGGGGTTTTAAGAAAGTTGAAGGTAATATGCAAAAAGGTGACCTAATCATTTTTGCAATCAGATCCGCAGTAGGTAACCATTGTGGAGTATATTTAGGTGATGATCTAATATATCATCACGCACAAAACAGAATATCTTGCAGAGAGAATATCTACCCTTTCTGGAAAAAACATATAATTGGAGTATATCGTTATGCGTCGTAAAGTTACCCTAGCTGGAGAGCTTAAAGAGAAGTTTGGAGAGGTCTTTTATGTAAATGCAGACTCTCATCAAAGCATATTAAAATGTATAAACGCAAATAGACCTGAGTTTAAACAGTACTTATTAGAGTCTATAGATAAGAATGTGGGCTTTACAATTGACATGGCAGGAGAGTCAGTAGCAGAGGAGGATTTACTAACTCCTTTAAAAGAGGGTGATGTTACCATTACAGCCATACCCGCAGGCTCCAAGAGCGGTATGGGCAAGATTCTAGCCGCGATTGCTCTAGCAGTACTTGTAATATATACCGCAGGTGCAGCACAGCTCGCCTTAACGCCCGGCGCAGCATCAGGCTTCGGTGCTACTATGTCTGCTGGCATGGGTGCTACTTTTTCAGGTATGCAGATGATGGGAATAAGTCTTGCAGCTAACTTAGCCCTGCAAGGCATAGGACAGCTGCTGGCCCCTGATCCAGCAGTGGATTCAGACAGCCCCACAAATTATATGTATCAAGGATCTACTCAAACAATTGTTGAAGGAGATCCAGTTCCGATACTATATGGAGAGCTTAGAGTACCCGGTAGGCCCATAGCCTTAGACGTAATAAACGGGGTGTATCGTAATAATAACGTAACTATTGACTCAAACAATAACATATCTATACTAGATTCAGAACTACAAGAGGAATTCATCTAATGCCTATCCAAGACGCACCGACTATTCACATACCAGGAGATTTTTATAACCCAGGCCCCGACGATAACCCAATCTTCATGGGGCGGAGCCTGACGGGTCAGTCTCGACAGACCTTAACTGTAACAGACCTTATATGCGAGGGGCCTATTCAGGGTTTAGTAGATGGGCCTTTCTCTATTTTCTTAAATGATGATAGAGCTGTTCCGGATACAGAAACTACCCTAACCACTGCAGACGGGCCTATAAGTGTGGCTCTTACTAATGGATCTACAACCGCCACACTTAGTAGTAATGCGCCTGATGACTTGATATTAGAGGCGGAAGGAAAGAAGTACCTAATAGTAAAAGAAATAGCAGGCCCTATAGCGGTTACAGTTTCCCGACTAAGCGGCGCGGTACGAGGCCGGCCCAGAAACACTCGACAATTGGATGTAGACGGAGGAGCGAGCTCAATACTCGCCAACTATTTTACTACCCGCGCCCAAAGATATAGCCCCGCTTCTTATGTAGCCGCCACCCTAGTACCAACAGCAAAAGACAGCGAAGATCTCAGAATTCCTATAGCAGGCTGGCTAACCTACACTACATCTGGGGGTAGTGGAAATCAATCAAGTGCATTCTTCTTGCCGGGAAGTGGCAAAGTTAACTCAGGTTTTGAAATGGCACTTGGGAGTTATAAATTATTTGTTGATAGAAGTGTAGAAATTGCCAGTATTAACAACAAAACCCTAACACTTGCTGATGCTTGGGCAGATACTTCAGGTAGTTATAGCTTTGATGTTACTGGAGGGCTGAAAAATGATATAGCCAACGTTCAAGACACTCTTCTGACTACTTACGGAGGAGTACAGACGCAGTTCAGAGCAGGCACCAGAGATCAGACGCCTTTTACAGGACAAGGCGGCGAAGGCTCCACAGCTATATCAAACACCCCCAGTGCGGGAGGTAATATAGAGTGGACCACAGGGTATAGCGATGATCAAGGGAGTGGCGCCCAAGCTCCTAAGGAGTTAATTGGAGGGTCAGCGTCTGGTTTTAATCTTACCTCCTCACAGTTGCGAGAAATCGACGAAGCTCGTATAACTTGGAAGTACGCCTCTCTTTATGCTCTTGACGGAGGTGGTGATGAGAAACACACGGGTGTTAAGTATTTGGTTGAGCTTGCTATAAAAAGACCTGGCGAGAGTGACTTTGATCCGAAGTTTGCCCTATTTGATAACTTAATTCATACGGCCAAAAGTAAAAGTGCTTTATCTTTTAATATAGTAGTCGATATGGCCCAATACCAGCCTCTGTCTGATTTTAAGTTTATAATCAGCAGACAAACAGATCACCAGAATGATGGACACGATCAAAATGGTATTAGAAAAAAGGATTGGCAAAATCAAACCTTGGCTTCTTTATCCTCTACAACTGCTATAATTAAGGAGAAGTTGAGCCACCCTTACTCGGCGATGTCAAAAGTAAGTTTCAGTTCAAAAGAATTTCAAAATATGCCCAAAAGATCCTACCATCTTAGAGGCGCTATGGTACGAGTGCCTTCTAACTATGTAACAAGAGAGGAGAACGGGACAAATCAGGCAGTCTATACTAGAGATAGTAATGGCGTAGTTCAAAGCGATTATCAAGACTGGGACGGTTCTTTCCGAGATACTTTGGTGTATACAAATAACCCTGCCTGGGTGTTTTATGATATACTTGTAAACAATAGATATGGGCTTGGAGATTTTCTTTCAAAGAGCGATATTGACATTTATCAACTGTATAGAATAGGCAGATACTGCGATGAGTTAGTACTAGATGGTAAGGGCGGCTATGAACCTCGTTTTACTTCTAATATATTCCTTACAAAACAAGCTGACGCATTCAAGATCTTAAAAGATATGATGACCACATTTCGTTCACTACTGTACTTTATAGATGGACAAATAACAGCTATACAAGATGCGCCTAGTGGCCCGGTATATAACTTTTCAAAAAGTAATGTTATAGATGGAAGCTTTAACTATGAAGGTACTGGTAGTAAAACTAGGGTTAACCAAGTAGTTGTAAGCTGGAATAATCCAGACAACGATTATAAGTTAGAGCCGCTGCTTGTAGAAGACAGAGCTAATATTGCTAAAACAGGTAAAATTATAAGCCAGGATGCTGCTGCATTTGGCTGTGCCTCTCAGGGCCAGGCTCTTCGTTACGGTAGATGGAAGCTATGGACTGCCGCCAATCAGACAGAGTTGGTAAAGTTTGCAACAGGCTTAAACGGGGCTTACTTATTCCCTGGAGACGTTGTAAATGTACAAGACGCAGATAAAAATAATGTAAGGTATAGTGGCAGATTGTCTAATAACATGGAAAAGGCACTTACTCTATCTCAGACCTTCCCTGCAGGCACTATCGCTGAGCAAGCTACGGGGCTGGCTAACACCGACTATGATGATCCTGTTGTTATGGCCTGTGATGTTGTACTCCCTGCCACATTCACTCAAAATGAGTGCTTATTTGAAAAAGGCGGCACTGGTCGAGGAATATTTGTAGGCGTGCTGGAGAACAGTGGAACGCCTCAGCTAGTATATAGATTTAGTGAGGGCAGTTCGACCACACAAGCTACCTCTGGTTTAGCAATTTGTGAAAAGGTAGCGATCAGCACTATTCCTGAATTTGACGGAGGCCTCCATACAGTTATATGGGAGGCGTACCCTGCGGCTCCGGGTAGAGGACGTCTATGGATTGATGGGCGCCTCATAATAGATGCAACAACTACAGACGCGTCAGGAGTAGAAGCAAATGCCTGGGGAGGCGCTAACTTAGGAGGCTACGGTCTACAAGGCGCTGCTATTGCAGGCGAATATACTTCTGTACAGCCTTGGTCAGGACGCTTAGATTCTACTCTACGGGTCTACAATGACCAACAGATCTCATATACAAATAATACGGTATCCCTTGATGCACCTCTTGCTTTGATTGCAAACTCTACTTATAAGCTAAGCGTAGTTTTTATAGAGCCTTCTGCTTTTCTTGCACAGGATAGTGCAACAATTAACTCTGTCGATTATGTTCGAGGAGATTTAATCAAAAGTGCCTTCATAGATAGTAATGGAGACGGTACTTATACTCTCCAAGCTATAGACAGTGAAGCAGATTCTGTAAACGCAAAAGCAACAGCAGACGGAACAGATGCACTTTTATTGACATGGTCAGACTATACTACTGTAGAGCAGAGAACTGTTACTACTAGCGCAGGCTCAGGTATAGAAGCACTAACTGTTAGCGAAGCTTTCACAGGGGCAGTAACTAAATCACACATATGGGTACTTGAAGAGACAGACAACAGTGGAGCAACTGTTGCAAGCTCCGCTCAGGCTTATAAGATTTTGGCTGTAAATGAATCGGAGAAAAATACTTATGAGATAATTGCTGTCGCACATTACGATGAAAAGTTTTCTGCCATTGAAACAGACTTCACAACGTATATTGCAGACCCTGTATTACCTAGAATTACTTCCACGGATGTTGTGCCGAAAGTTTCTAACTTTTATAGCACTATATCCCCTTCCAGTGAGCAAGCAGGACAAACAGTACAACTCTTCTGGGCTCCTCCTGCTACACTAGCTACTTCTTCGACTGTTGCAGAATCTGATGCACCCGCCACTGGGAATACACAAACAACACTTGATGGAGGCGCTTCTAATTATTATGAGTTTCTGTCAGGCTATGAGCTTCACCATGATATTCCGGGGACTCGTTCTCCTATGAGATTTGGTAAGGATGTTAGGAGTGCTTCTTTTTCTGGAATACCTGAAGGCACTATTAACTTTGCTTTAAGAACTCTAAATACTCTTGATAATAAATCTAAGCCAACGTTAATTACCACGACAGGGGTGGGTAAATACTCGGCTAAAGCGCAACGCTATCCATATGGTGTGATAGTTGGAGGAACCATAGATGTAGGTAGTTTCGTAGATCTCTCGGGGTTATATCAATTTGAAGATTATGTCTACACTATGAAGCCTGGAGGCAATGCTCTTACTATTACAAACAACTCTTCCACAGCGGCTTTGTGGCAACAAGATTGCTCAGACCTTCCGGTAATTACTTTTACACCAGGAGACGGAAGTGTTTTTGAATCAAGTCTATACTATATTCTTTTAGATTCTTCAGATTCGTCTGATCGCTTAAAGCTGGTTAAGCTTTATGATGATACGACTCATGGAGTGCAGTATTGGTATGATGCAGGAACAGGCAATGCTACAGATCGGTGGGGCTCTGATTTAAGCGGTACTATATCTAAAGCGGCAGGGTCTTCTTACTGTTTCGGCTCAGGCACTGCATTTACAACTGAACTAGAGGTAGGGGATTTGGTAGCTGGAGGAGCAGGAGACAACCCTCTCGTATTGGGCAGAGTAGTTAGTATACAAAGCAACACTTTGCTACAGTTAGATAAAGCGCACGAAACCTTCTCGGTATCTAGCGCATCGATCAGAATACCAAATATTAGAATAGATACTGTTAATGATGTTATTATCAGCAGCGTTCATAAGGATAGTGGAGGTTTTGTACATACTCCTTTGAATACTATAAATACAAGCATTAAAACAGTTATAGAGTCAGACGATAGTGCCTTAGCGTACTACTGGCCCTCTAATAGTGTTAATGGTAATTATATAACAGAAACTGTTGCAGGAGTGCACGGAGAAGTCATTGGAACAGCTCCTACTGTTTCTACACAATCTCCTGTTGGTAACAGCCTTGTAAACGATGATGGTATGTTACTTTTGTCAGACTCACAAGCTGATGCACTTGAGTCCGGAGGCTTCTCTGCTAGTTATTGGTTTAAGTCCACCTCTAGTAGCGGCAGTGGTAATGCTAGACTACTTACTCGAGATAATAACAACCATTGGGCTATGTACATGGGCCAGAACGAAGCAGCTGATGGTGTTCAAAATCTGAAGCTCCAAGCTACAGGTACTGGAGCAGCAGTAGTTAAGACTAATGCAATAACGTTAAATCAATGGCACCATGCAGGTATTGTATATGATGGAACTAATTTCAAGTTCTTCTTAGACGGTGAAGAGATATTTAATAAAACAGGGTATACGCCCCTTACAGATAATGCTCGTCCTATTGTTTTTGGTGTAAATACAGAGGCATCACCCTCGGTAGTTAATAAATTTGTAGGTCAGTTTACTGAGATTAAGTTTTTTAATGATCCAATTTCAAATGCACAAATGCGTAATCTCTACAGGCTCCCTGGGTCTACAATGGCTGGAACTTCTGATACGCCTATTCAGTTAGGAGGAGAAAATGGCAGCGTTTTAAAAGTTACTTCAGACGGGTTGTCTCTTGGTAATACTACTTTCGCAAGTGCGCCTTTCCGAGTAGATATGGCAGGTAACTTGAACGCCACGTCTGGTACTTTCTCCGGTAGTATTACTGGTGCTACAGGTACTTTCGCAGGCGAGCTGACAGCAGGCTCTCTTACTGTAGATAAGCTGTCAGGTGATTTTAGTGAAGAGTACATGACAACATTTGTAGGATACTCTTCAGGAGACCACACCGTCCCTAGTACCTTAAATACAAGTAAGACTATTCACGAGTTTAGCCTGCCCGCTCCTGCTTCAGTGGCAAAAGCCCCAAAAATAACTGGGGTTATAACCGGTACGGCCTCTAACAACACTGGAAGCACTCAAACTATGAAATTCAGTGTAACGCTTGAGAGAAAGTCCAAAGCTGCAACAGGCGTTTTGATAGGAGAAGTAGTTGCAGACGGTCTCGGCAGAGGGTTGTCACTAGAAGAAGTATATATTTCAGGCAATGTTTTAAACAAGCTGGGAACTAGTGGGGCCTTGGGCAAAAATACTACTGGGTCTGGTACTCAAGGAGAGCTAATAGCTGCCTGGTATGACTCAGCAACTAATAGAACTTATATTGTGCATACAGACGCTTCTATAACGTATTCTGCAGGAGAGGATCTATACTATAGTGAAGGATTTTTTCAGAGTGCAGGAGCGTGGGTGACTGGTACATACTTTAACTCAACTTATAGTACCATTCATTGTGCCGACCATGTAACTGGTACTGTTAAGTCTTTTCAACACACGCTAAACATGACTTTACCGAAAACAACAACCGCGACCGATTTTAGAGTTCGCATAAAAAATGAAATTGTGATCCCTACTAGCTATACTATTGATGTAGGCATCGGATCATTCAGTTTGGAGAGTATAGTATAATGATTATTAAGATAGGTTACACAACGACAGATGGTGTGGATGTAATACATCAAACAATTACAACAGGAGGCTCCCCGGCCTCCAATGTTGCTATAGAGAGCCTGAGGCAGAGTAAGGCAGGAGACGAGACTGTGCTTTACTTTTTTGTAGCAACCCCTAAAGAGGGAGAAGATGTGCAGTACGCATGGCTAGACCCGCTCTAGCCATACCACCTTAAAAATAATTCTTGACATAGAATGTCAACTTAGATATAATTCTGTAATGGAGGAAATCATATGAAAGCAGCCCGCTACAACCTAATCATCGACCAAGGGTCCGACTTTGCGTTAGAGTTTACAGTAT
>Ga0206127_1003789_pt1 | contig 13720 bp, 14 predicted proteins | sample Helgoland_Spring_6_FD_148646 | JGI IMG/M metagenome (GOLD analysis project Ga0206127, IMG submission 148646) | Pelagic subsurface seawater microbial communities from Kabeltonne, Helgoland, North Sea - Helgoland_Spring_Bloom_20160419_1 | ecosystem: Environmental > Aquatic > Marine > Epipelagic ...
AACTATCTAATCCCTTTCTTTGAAGAGACCACTCAGAGAGACGGTTCAAACCCGCGTAAGCCTCTCTATGAGATGGAAATAGCGAATATTAAGCCCCAATCTCTCGATACTTTCGCACTTTGGGCGAGAAACGATAACCCTACCTTATCTCCTTCGCGAATATCTCGCATCATCACAGAGATAAGAGCCTTATGGGGCTATGCTTATGACAAAGAAGAAGCCCTTTTCATTCCAAGCCCCAAGCAGTTACCTCAGAATCTAAGAAAAAGAACCCGCCGAAAGCTAAAAGAAGAAGAGTATTTGGTGCTCTTAACGTACGCCAAAGAGAAATTTGAAGCGTTCAATAAAGAGCCTATCCTCGGAAGCAAGCAAAAAGAGAGAAGAGATAACGCTTATCAATTCTATTTATGGGTAAACCTTATCTCTTGGTGTGGAATAAGGCCTTGGAGCGGAAGAGTAGATAAAAACATCCTCCGATTAGATGGAATCATCATCGAAAATAAGGGTGAGACCGATGAAAAGAGGTTTATCGATAGAATAGATGAGAAAAGCCATACCTATAGGGCACCTGTTCCTCGAGAAGCTTGGTGGGTTCTAGATAAGATATTCGAGTTTCACGAGTTGAATGGAAACGATATCAAGAAACAGAAATTAACAAGTTATGTCTTCTTTCATACAACCAATAAAGATGGCTACAAGAAAGGGTGGAGTGCAGGAGACCCGATTAAGGGATTCAGAAAATCTTGGGGTGAAGCAATAATCGCAACGGGGTTGCAGGATGAGACGATGAAAACACCTCAGGAGAGGCTCGTACCGTACTCTCTGAGGCATTACTACCTCACTGCGAGGATAAGGCATGGAGACGTCCCTTTGCTTCAGCTAGCTCAAAGCGGAGGCACCTCTGTCAGGATGCTTGAACAGACATACTTTGACTTTATTGCATCTAAGGAATATGAAAGACTCACGAAGATGAATAAGGCTATACCAGAAGAATTTCAAGCCTTGGCAAAGGTGGATTATTAAGAGAGGAAATCGAAATGATACTGGGGATTAGTATTGGGTTATTTTTATTCGGAGTCTTTATCCTCGGCATAGTCGGTATGTTTCTCGGCTTAACCGTAGGAAAGGGCTTTGCTGGCTTTTTTTTAGGATTCTTATTAGGCCCGATAGGGTGGATTATCGTTTTTCTTCTGCCAAGAGACACTGAGATCGAAGACAGTCTGTCGGATTTTGGTATTCGAGCCACCCCACAAACGAATACAACCCCGCCTCCCCCTGAAGATACCGATTTAAGCAGCGATTCTTACAGGCTATATCTCGGAAAGAAATATGACATTCAAAGAAATGACCTATTTCAACAATTTGAATGCAAAGAGAAGCTTTTTGAATCACTCGATGTTGCTATGGCCTTTGCGGATGAGTTAGAGAAACAAGAGAGAGAAAAGATTGAGGCAGATAAAGCGAATCCAACTTATTCACCGCAGTTTTTAACAAGGATACAGAATGATTTAAATGAAAGGTCCATCATTTTAAAGACTGATTATAGAGGAGGAGAGCGACATTACTGGATCAAAGATATATCAGGAAAAACGAAAGTTGAATGGGACGAATTGGTTAAATATTGGCAAGAAAAGATAGGTGTATAAAAAGATGGATGATGGCTTAATTAAACAAATAAGCAGGTGGGTCGGGTATATCTTAATCCTCTTCTGGGTTGCATTAGGAGGCATTATCTATGAGGCGGGATTATATGAAGAATTAGGGCTCTTCAGCCTTCTATCAATAGCCTTTGGTTATTGGATATATCTGATCTATAACCTTAATAATGATATGAAAATAGCAAAAAGGGCTATTACTTTAAATAGACGTCTAATCGTTAAATTAATGATGAGAAACTATGAAGGGAGTCATGAGGAAAAGGTTGAGCAGCTATTAGATGATATAAATGATTTAGACGATTTAATACCAGAAGAAATAGACCCTGATTTATTTAGATACTACTTAAATAAAGATATAAAGTCTCATGCTAATAAAGACGATGGAATTTAATAAAGTTATACGCGCGGAGGCGCACATATAGACAAGAAAATGTACGGTCAGTTATCCGGCCTATAGATATAGACATAAAAAATGCTTAAATAAGGCGCGTTTTATGCGATATAATATGTAAATAAAATAGTTCTTATATTTACTTATACGCATAACTTATTGAGGCATATAGAAAATGGGTGCAAGAGAAGGCAAGGCAAAAGCATTATCCTCGCAAGAACATCATCATTTCATCGAATATCTCTCCAAAACGCGCCATTCAGAGCGTGACCTCGCAATATATCTTGTTACATGTAAGGCAGGACTTCGCATCGGAACCGTTGCGGGGTTATTGCTATCAGATGTGCTTGATGAAAGTGGAAAAGTGAAGGAAGTAGTAATTCTACGCAAGTGCATAACCAAAGGTAGTAAGACAATCACCGCATTCTTTAGCCACTCAGTGCTAAGAGAAGCCTTAAGTGCTTACTTAAAGGTGCGAAGAGGGAGAAGTCCCTATCTATTTGTGAACCAAAAGAACCAAGCGTTCACGCCTAATAGCCTTTCTATCACTATGCTTAGGCACTACCAGAAGGCAGGGCTAGAGGGTGCAAGCTCTCATAGCGGAAGAAGACAATATGCAAGTGCGTTGTTGAAGAGTGGTGTGGATATAGTTGCCTTAAGTAAGCTTATGGGTCATAGCAGTATCACTACGACTCAACAATATGTGCATCATGATGACTCTGAGCTATTAAAATATGTAGCAAATGCAAGTTAAATTGAGTACTCAATGCATCCACTTGTATTTTGGGCCTGGCGGACGCTTTCGATGACGAATGCCAAAGATACCTTTAAAGAAATGTGACAGCATTATTTGTAATAGCGTTGTATATTTAGTTTTGTGATTCAATTAGGTAAGGAAAAATGGCAAAAGCCTTAAAAAAAGAGAAACCTGAGAGAGCTAAAAAGCTTCGTCCGATCTTAAAGTGGGCAGGCGGTAAGACGCAGATGCTTGACCAGCTTTTGCCAAAGTTGCCAGAAAAATATGGGAAATATATTGAGCCTTTTATTGGTGGTGGGGCGCTATTTTTCGCTTTACAGCCGCGAGAAGCTGTAATTGCTGATTCAAATTCTGAGCTTGTAAATTTATATACCGTGATAAGAAATAATCCGCATGAGTTGATAAGACAGCTTTCTAGTATGGTTAATGATAGTGATTATTTCTATGAATTAAGAGCCGTTGATATTAGAAAATTATCAATCGTTCAGACTGCGGCGAGAACTATATATCTTAACAAAACTTGCTTTAATGGTTTGTATCGTGTCAACAAGAAAGGAGATTTCAATGTTCCTTTTGGAAAATATAAAAATCCTAAAATTTGTGATGAAGAGTCAATTTTAAGTGCTTCTAGCCTGTTAGCCAACAAAAAAATTATCTTAGGTGACTATAAAGATGTGTTAAAAAAATATGCTAAAGAAAGTGATTTTATATTCTTAGATCCTCCTTATCTCCCAATATCACAATATAGTGATTTCAAAAGGTATACAAAAGAGCAATTCTATGAAGAAGATCATGTTGAATTGGCAAATGAAGTAAAGCGGTTGCAAGAAATTGGTTGCTACGTTGTATTGACTAACTCAAATCATCCGTTAGTGCATAAACTCTACAGCAAACACAAAATTGAGATAATTCAAACCAAAAGATTTATAAACTCTGTTTCGTCAAAAAGAACAGGTGAAGACATAATAGTAACTGTTAAACCCCACAACAGTTTGAAAATAAGAGTAGCAGCAACACCATTAAAGCCGCAAGTGCATGAATATCCAAGTACTCGGTACATGGGTTCTAAGAACAAACTTTTGAGTCAGATCTGGAATTTGGCAAGTCAATTTGAGCATAACTCTTTGCTAGATTTGTTTTCTGGTTCAGGTGTTGTTAGCTACATGTTTAAGTCAGAAGGTAAGAGAGTAATTTCAAATGACTATATGGCGCTGTCAGCGACTTACACAAAGGCAATGGTAGAGAATAACTTAATAACTCTGAGTGATTCAGATATCCTTAAGTTGCTCGAAAGGAATAAAAAACCTGATTTATTCGTTTCAAAAACGTTTAAGGGTTTGTATTACACAGATGATGAGAATTTATTAATCGATAATATACGAGAAAATATCAAAAAAATACGTAATCCATACAAAAGAGCCATTGCTAAGTCTGCCTTAATTAGAGCTTGTATAAAGAAACGTCCTAGAGGAATTTTCACATACACAGGGCATCGTTACGATGATGGCAGAAACGATTTGTTAATGTCTCTTGAGAGTCAATTTATCGAAGCTATAAGGCTGATAAATCTCTCAATATTCGATAATGGTCAGAAAAATAGGTCTCGTCGTGGTGATGCTTTGTCATGTAGATTAGACGCTGATTTAGTTTATATAGACCCGCCATATTACAGTCCCTTAAGCGATAATGAATATGTACGTCGATACCATTTTGTAGAAGGACTAGCGTGTGATTGGGAAAATGTTGAAATTCAATGGCATACATCAACACGTAAATTTAAGAACTATCCAACGCCTTTTTCTTCGCGGAAAGGGGCTTCAGATGCTTTTGATAAGTTGTTTAACAAATATAAAGACAAAATTCTATTGGTTTCATACTCATCAAACTCCTTGCCATCATTAGAAGATATGGTTGCGATTATGAGTAACTATAAGAAAGTTGAAGTGGTGAAAATAGATTACAAATATTCATTTGGTAATCAGGGAAATAAAGTAAAGAACAATAAAAATAAAGCACAGGAGTATTTGTTCCTTGGCTACTAAAAGTAGAAACCAACCATGGATGTTCGGTAACACAACTGTTAGAAGTCCTTTTCGACTCAAGGATGGACTCACCGCGATATCACAATCATCGTTACAAGGAAATTTACGAGGAGTAGAGCAAGATATAGCTTTTCGCGAGTTACTTGGCGAGGCTGGTATTGTTGAGTTAGGAACCGATAAAACGAGTAGTGTGGGTAGAAAATGGAGAGCCGCACTTTCTCAGTTAGGTTTTCTTTATCCGCCAATACCTAAACGATTAAAGATTGCTAAAAATGAGATTGGTGCTGTTGATACCATCACCCCTAACGGATGGCGCCTAATAAATTCTGAATCTGTTTCAGCTATACAGGAATGTTTTTTACGTTCTTTAGCATCCTACTATGTTCCTAACGTGTTTGAAACAGGGTATCAATTTATTAATGTTTTTTCGCCTCTTAGGCTAACATTAAAAATAATGTTGGAGTTAGAAAAAAAGACTGGTAGTTCTTTACTTAATTTTTTAGAAATGGCTGTAATTGTTCAGTTTTCGAATGCTGATGAAGAAATAAATGATATTGTAAATTCAATTCTTAAGCTCAGAAGTAATAGAGAGAACTCAAAAAGTAAAAAAGCATTTGATAGAGATGAAAGATCAAAAGCATCAATTAAGTTTGGTTATGTAGATACAACTTTTAATGATTATGCTGATACGAATTTCAGATACCTCAAAGCTACCGGACTAGTTCAATCTAAGGGTAGAAATATAGTAATAATCCCTGAGAAAAATCTATTTGTTGAAAAACTATGCGCAGACACTACCATTCCTAAAGACGGTATAGATTGGCTTTTTAAGCTTACTAATGGCTCTATTCTTCCCACGGATAGTAAAGACACGGCTATCATTGTTGTAGAAGATTTAGTGACTCAGCTTAGAGATAAAGGGGTTTATACAAGTGTCGTTAAATCGAAGTCTGATAACGTTGCTGATATTAATCAATTCAGGCATGACTTAGAGGACAAGCTTTTTGAACTTAATGAGATTGAGTATGCCAATAATCAAGCCAGTGAATGGAAAGACATATCAAATTGGCTTGAAATTCTTTCTACAAATCCAACTAAGAGCATTTCGCTTGAAAATGGAGAAAGAATAAGTATCCCACAAGGAGAGGCTCCTGCTTATTTTGAATGGATTATTTGGAGAGCATTTCTAGCTATTGATTCACTAATTAATAAACCAAATGAATGTAGGAGATTCAAAATAGATCAGGACTTTTTACCAGTGGGCACCGCCCCTGGTGGCGGCCCTGATTTAATTTTTGAGTTTGAAAACTTCGTTATTGTTGGTGAAGTTACGTTAACGACTAATTCGAGACAAGAGGCGGCTGAAGGAGAGCCAGTTAGAAGGCATGTCGCTAATGTCGTTGATTCTTATGAAGGCACAAAAAAGAATGTTTACGGGTTATTCTTAGCTAACAGAATTGACAGCAACACCGCGGAAACTTTCAGAATCGGAACGTGGTACAGAAATGATGATGTCAAGCTTAAGCTCAATATAGTCCCATTACCTTTATCTTCCTTCAAAATATTTTTCGATAGTATGTTCTCAAAAGGGATGGTTAGTAGCGCCTGTGTTGAGAGCTTAATTTTGAAATGTTCTGAGCTTAGAAGTAATGATGCTCCTGTTTGGAAAAATTTAATTTCTGATACAGTAATGTCTTACTCAGCTAATTTGTCTGATTAGGTTCTAGAAGCCAGTATGCAAATGCTTTGTTGAGGAGAGGAATGGATGTACTGGCTTTAAGTAAGCTTATGGGTGATAGCAGTATCACTAAGACTCAACTATATGTACATCATGATGACTCTGAACTATTAAAATATGTAGCAAATGCAAGCTAAATTGCTTATTTTTAAGATGCAACTTACTAATAATAGGATAGCAGCTATGGTTTTTAAGATAACAAGAGCAAGAAAAGCACCAGAGAAGAAGATACCTAAGGCGGAAATGTCGGTATGGGATAGGGGGCTTGAAGACTTATTAGCCAATATAGAAGTGAGCATTACCGAGGCTACAGGTCGCTATCATACAGAAGGAGGGGCTTATGCAAAGCCCAAAGCTTCAAAGTGTTGGAGAGTAAAGAGCTCTTCTGCAAAAAAGAGCCTCAAAGAAGAAGTTTGTATAGTTGGTCTTAAAGCAGGTGGGGTTAAGTTGGCTGTACTCGAGAAGGGTAAGGGGATTGCTTCGGAGGTGGAGGTTGATTCTCCTGATTTGAGAGATCAATTGGTAGACCTTAAGCAAGGGCTGGAAAAGATTAAGCGTAATACTGGTGCAGGTAAAGACTTGTTTGAGGCATTAAAAGCGGCTTATAAGCCCAAGAAAGACTCCTCTGACTATAAATTTGATGCCAAGAGCGAACGGTGGGTGAAGAAATGAGATTATCTGTCTTTTTCTAATCGGATTATTTGTAATTAGTTGTGCAGCTGAGCAGCCTCGTGCGCTTTCCGGTTATCCATATCAAATGATGACACCAGATGATCCTCGGTTCGCGATAGCAGCCGGTATGATGGGGTGCAACCATGAGAACACTAACATTCGTGAATACAATACAAATGAAATACGAGGCGGTTATAAGCTTAAATATGGGAGCTTTGTAGGCTTAAAATGCGACGGAAAGGATGAGAAGTTTCATGATTGCTCGCTCATATTAGATTACAGGAGGATTGATTGCCTAAATGAGGAAGGCGTGACGGTTAGGTACGGCAGTCTGTAAGATTTAAGCTTTTGAAAAACACGCTGTGATTAACAAAAGGAGCTTCGGCTCCTTTTTTTGTGCCTGAAATTCAATGAAATCAACACCTTACGAAAAATAAATCTTGACTTTTATCCTAAAAATAACTATAATAAACAATAACTTAGAGAAAATAGCGAATGTAATTTATTCGCAAGCTACGAAAGATAAACCAATGACAGAAAAAGAGCGCGATTTTGTTTTTTCAGACTATTACATCTGCATGCTTATTAGAGACCCCGATGAGACATCCTTGGAAAACATCAAAAGAAGGCTCTTTGAAATGTTTTGGGAGACAAGAAGCTCAAAAGAATATCTCGAATACGAAACTATGGTGGAGGCTCTTACACAAGAAATAGCGGACGAATATGAAATATAAACTCTCAGAAGAAGAAATCCTCTCGCTTTACCCATTGGCTTCTGCTCAAAGAATTATTGAAGACTTCTCCCAAGAAAGAACTTGCACCCTGAGCGGCTTTTACAAGCTCTATAAAAGAAAAGAGCTTGAAGTTCCCTCCAAAGCATACAAAAGACTCGAAGCAGACATCATCGACAAGATTTGCTCTCAAGACTCTTCGATTTCAGTCAAAGAGGCGAGAGGCGAGGTTTTGATGCACGTTGAAAGACACTATCAACACGAAAAAGCCCTGATTTGGGAAAAGATTAAGGAATACGAAGAAGATAATGCCGATTTATGTAATTAAGCCTTATGAAATCAAAGAAGAAGAGTTTGAGGCTATCGCAGAGGACTTATTCACTCAGGGTGAAAAAGAGGATGATACGAATAGGAACCTTGCGCGAAATCATGAGGTAAAGCTTCGCAAAAAATTTATTGAAGGAATGCCCGAGAAATTTTTCTTCCCGACTATTTATGAATGGATAGATAGATTTGATGATGATTTAAGCCTTGAAGAATTAGCTATTAAACTTAATAGGATAGACACATCTGGAGCTAATGTAGCGCTTCTTCAAGCTGATTTAGACGTAGAGCAAGGAAAGCCTTTTAGAAGAAAGGACATAAGACAAGAGTCAGAGGAGAGTTTTGTCTTATTTGATATCGATGAGCATTTCGAGCTTACAGTTGGCTTAACACATCTTAAAGGAATGCCGAGGCTTGAAAAAACCTTTGAGGTTCTGAAAAAGCATAATTCCGCATTTGAGGATGCTCAATTCTTAGTGAGACCTTCTTCAAGCTTCGGTCTAAAAGAAGGTATTCGTGTTCATATCTTTGCGAAGCTCAGAAAAGCGAGGACACGCTCTGATCTTCAAAGGTGGATGGCTCATCACTCTTTTGACTTCCGTATTTATAATTCAGGTCATCTATGGTTTGCAGCAAAACCTACTCTTATAAGAACAGAAGACTCTTTTTGCGTAAACGAGAGCAGATTCTTTCTTACAGGCGTAGGAGAGCTTGAACTTGACATGACAAATGTCCCGATGCTCGAGCGAAAGACAAAATCGAGCTCTCTTGACCCCAAGCTTCTCGATGAGTGCCGCAAAGCTAGCAACCTTGAGCAACTTCAGAATGTCATTTTATCTAACGATGGAAACTTTAAAGGACGAAGGAAGCTTATTTATAAGCTTATTGGAAGAGCGACAGACTTAGGACTGGACGAGCTCTTAATAGACTGGATTTTGCGGCAAGATGTGAACATAAGAAAAAGAGCGAACCGGAGGAAGCTGCTTGGTATGCGGGATGCATACATTAAATGGCAGCTATCTCTCCTGTATACAACGCCAATAAGCGGTAGCAGCTTTTTTGATGGCGGTATTTATCAATTTAATACCACAGACCTAAAGAATCATGCAGAGGACATAATCAAGCTTGCCAGAGAAGGGCGGGTTTTAATAGCTATCAAGTCAGATATGGGGACAGGCAAAACAGAGCTAATGAGGCTTTTTAAAGAAGCACTCGAAAGAGAAGAAATCATAAGAACTGGAGTCTATATATCCCCTAGAAGAGCGATATCTGATGCTAATGGCTCGAAGGTTGATATGGCTTTTATGCTACCGAAAGAGAACGGTAGATATGTTGAGCTAAGCGCTAAGGATAAGAAGACGTTTTTTAGAGAAGAGCCCTGGGTAGCGACAACAGATATTTCAGTAAGGCTCGATGAAGGGCCTCGAGACATCGTTATATTTGACGAACTACACAAAAGCCTCGCCTCTTTGCCTGATGATGGATGCAAGACAAGCATTGATTATCTGCTAAACGAAAAGCTGATGGCTGCAAAAGTGATAGTGATTCTCGATGCTGATATGGATAACGAGCTTGTGGGTCTCTTTGTTAATAGGGCTTTAGAATTTGATGCTACCAAACAGAAAAGAAAGGCTTTTCTCATCGAGAATAAAGGGTCTCATCATCATGGACGAGAGAACCTTTTTATTAAATCACCCGCTCAAGCGTTGTCTTTTGCCTTTGCACAAATAAAAGCAGGGAAAAGGGTCTTCATTCATACAGACCATAGCGATAAAGAGGGGGCTATTTCGACTTGGAGAAGACTTCTCGAAGAAAGGATGATTGAAGAGGGTATAGAGGGTTTTGGTGCTGCATTTGATGCGGATTCGGCACCGATGGAAATACGGGGGGACGAGCGTGAGGGCTGGTATCTACAAAAGCTCAATGAAGGGCTGAAATTCACTATTCACTCACCCTTCACCGCATACGGTTGGGATTTGCTCTTAGAAGAAGATAATCATTTCGAAGTCAGCCTTGGCATTTACACTCATGGATGGAGCCAAGCTAATGTAATTAAGCAGGGGGGAGGAAGAGCGAGAAGAGCATCTCTTTGTGCTTACTGTGTTTGGGGAATGCGAAAGCCAAAGAGGGGTGATGACTTGGAGGAAATCGCTCCAGATACCTATTTAGACGAAGAAGAGGTTGCAAAAATTATGGAGAAGGCTCTTCGATTCGAGGAATCGCTCGGGAACTTACAAAAAGAGTTTCTAAGACCCGCAACAATTAAGAAGCAGTTAGGAATGATTAAGCCGATGTTTGGGCTTATGCATCTTATTCGAAGCAATCAAGAGGTTTATAGATGGCTAGAAGAAGATTTGGCATCAGAATATAGATATATCAAGCTAACCCAAGATGCATATGAAATAACTAAGACAGGCATGAATCGTTTATTCATGAAGGATGAACGTGAAATGAGGGAGTTAGCTCAGGATTACACCAATTTAAAGGTATCTGATATCAATCTTGAGAATATAGGTGAGCTTCGTGAGATTCGGGACGGGTTTCGCGCCGACATGATTTCAGAGTTTGCGTTGCTTTCGCAGACCCTACGGAAAGAAGAGATACCGCAAGCAATCAATGGGTCTTCTTACTTTAACTATCCAAGACTAATCAAATGTCTCCTAAAAGAAACCTATGCGGGGTTCGAGAGAGAGGACTTTAGAGGGTGGCTGCATGCGAATGAAGAAAGCTTTGAGCTGATGTACTCAAAGAATGAAAGAGATGCTGTGATGAATGAGCTTTATCGATTAAGAGGGCTAACAGATTCCATCAAGACCTCTAATTTTAAAAGCTATTTAGCTAGTTTCTTTGAAGAGCATAACCTCGTTCTTACTGGTATGGCTGTGAGAAAGACAGAATGGACGAAGCTTTATGAGGATTATAGACAGCACAGCTATGACAGAGGATTTAGAAAGTCATGGAAAGCTGAGGATAAGAAAAGCTATATAAGAAGAGATATCGACCAAAAAATTCGGAGAAGAGAGAAATTAAAAGACTATGAGAAGAATATAGCTATCAAAGACCTTGACTATCACATTTATTTGGTTGAGAAGCCTAATAGATGGCTAAATAGAGTATGTAAGGTTACAAGCGTTAATTATCTAAATACTCATTATTGGTAAAAGCTCAGGACGTTTTTTATTAATTTTCTTCTATCCAGAGTTTAAATATAAAGACTCATAAAAAGAAAAAAATGCATAAAAAACTCATACAGAATTTCAAATGATATATATAGAGAAAAAAGAAGAAGAGAAGCTCGTTGAGCTTTGGGAGAAAGCTAAGAAGGATTGGGGCATAACACCCGATTCATTGCTCGAGCTTGTTAAGCATGGCGTTGTTTACTGCGAAGACTACTGTAATAGCAGAGAAGTTTGTGGAAGTGGCGCGTGTTTCTGCATAAGAGAGATATTTCCTTCTAGAGATTGTTATGAAGTCTACTTATTTTTAAGAGAGCTACATCTGGAAGGCGTAGAGAAGGAATTATTCTTCAGAATATTAAAGGGGAAGATAAATGAAAGAAAAAAGTAAAGTAAACCATGACCATAAAATAAACTCGTTAATACAAGAGTTTCGGTCAAAGAGTGTCAAGAGGCACTTAATGAGGACATCTATTCATGACTATAGACAGGTCAAAGATAAACGGTAAGGCAAAAGAGATACTTACTGAGGCTGCTTTTATTCAAGCAAGCTGTGACGAGTTAGATAAAAATGAGCAGTATTGGAAGCTCTATAAGGATTTCCATACTGAAACAAATTTTATCTATAAGAAATTAGGGTTAGAGGCTTTTAAGGTTGCTTGTCTCACCGAGAAAAGGAAAAAGGTGTAGACAATGATTGAACAAAAAGAAAAGCAGATAGCTGAAAATAATAGGTCTATAGAAGAAAATAAGACCTACTTATCTTCTTTAAGAGTAGATATAGCGAAACATAAGGAAGCTATATCGGGGTTAGAGAAAGAGATAGCCAATCATAATGGGGCTGTAATTCTAAACCATGACAACTTCTTAAAAACTGATAAGAAGATTAAAGAGTTTATTGAGCTTAACTATGAGCTTGAGTCCGAGCTTCAGACTTTACGGCACGAAGCTGCGGTAAAGAGCCTCTTAGATGATGAGCCAGACTTCTGGGATGCGATTCAAGCAAGGCTGACACGCAAAATCAATGAGCTTGATGATGGAATGACAAATCTTGGTTCCTATATAGAACCTCGCGAGTTTGCCGAGAAAATTAAGGAATTACACCAAGACCCTAAAAACCTCTCGCCTAGCTTCCAGAAAGTAAATAATGCGAAGGCAGTCTTCGAAGGTCTTCAAAAAGAGGCTTGTTCTCAGGTTGTCCTACAAAAGCCTGTCCCCTTGGAATCAAAGACTTCAAGGCTACAAACTTTGGACACGCTTCTTACTGACCCTGTTATCTCTCCGCTATGGAACAAGCAATGAGAGCGCCACTCAATGAGAGGAAATATCAGTTTATTAAGCTGGTAAATAGCGGAAGAAGCTTAAAGGAGATTAAAGCCTTAGCGAAATCTGTAGATACTGCTTTCTTGCCTGAGTATGCCAACGCGAAGAGCCTGAATGACTTAGCAAGAATAGAAGGGGGGATTCATGCTCTTACTCGAAATAAGGCAGTCAATCTTATGACCTTCAGATTCAAAAGAAGGTCTGTAGCGGGGTTAACACGAGATGAGCTGATTGCTCGATGGGTTACAGGGATTCAACCCTTAGAAGGAAAGACGGATTGGACTCGTGACGGAAACCTTATAAGAAGAGGCAAGAAGAACAAACCCCGCCCCGGTTCCTCGAAGGGTAAGGTGAGAAAGACCTCTATAAAAGGAGAGAAGAAGGTCTTAAGGAACTTCGAAGCTTTGATTCGTACCTTGGGTCAGCTTCAAAGCCAACATGGTAAGAATAATCATAATGCTCTTAGAAAAGCTTTTAACCTGAAAAGGACAATATCAGGGAAGCTATAAAAACATTCTAAAAAACATTCTAATTTGAAAGGCTAGTATTTACCGATTGTGACGGTCTCCGGAACTTCAGAGTCGCAAAAGGTAAATCTAGCCTTTCTTTTCTAAAATAGTGAAAATTCCCTTTGTTTATAAGGCTTTCAGCCCCTATAATGCCCCCGCTGTTGAGAAACAGCACCCGTTTGTAGGATGACCTGTTTAGAATATTTTTAGAATATTCGAGTTTTTAAGGGAAAAGTTAGTTAACACTACCTCTCAAACCCTTACATTTATTGACAGGCGCGTAGCTCAGTTGGTTAGAGCGCTACCTTGACATGGTAGAGGTCACCAGTTCGAATCTGGTCGTGCCTACCATTCTACAGACCGCTCTCTGATCTTCGGTAAGATTTTCAGTAGGATCAT
>Ga0206127_1003793_pt1 | contig 13714 bp, 9 predicted proteins | sample Helgoland_Spring_6_FD_148646 | JGI IMG/M metagenome (GOLD analysis project Ga0206127, IMG submission 148646) | Pelagic subsurface seawater microbial communities from Kabeltonne, Helgoland, North Sea - Helgoland_Spring_Bloom_20160419_1 | ecosystem: Environmental > Aquatic > Marine > Epipelagic ...
AATGAGCTTCAGGAGCAAATCCTACCAGATGGTGGTCATTTCGAGCTAAGCCCAATGTATCATGCACTCGTAGTTGAAGACTTTCTGGACATCATCAACGTAGCAAAATGTTATGGTCGCTCTGAAGATGTTGTAAGGCTAGAGCAAGTCCTTCCCTCAATGCTTGCATGGTTGAAATTGATGTCTCACCCAGACGGAAAAATAAGTTTCTTTAATGACAGCGCGACAAACATTGCACCAGAAAACTCGCAGATTTTTGACTATGCTACGCGACTCGGAATTCAGTTTAATCATACTTTTGACCATAGTATTTTACCGGAAAGTGGGTACTTTAGATTGGAAAACTCACACTCTGTTTTGATAGGTGATATAGGTCGAATTGGACCCGACTATTTACCCAGCCACGCACACGCTGACACTTTAAGCTTTGAGTTTTCTTTGTTTGATCAAAGACTGGTTGTGAATTCAGGAACTTCCGAATACGGGCTGGGACCAGAGCGCCTTCGTCAACGTGGAACGCTGGCTCATTCAACTCTCTCAATCAATGGAGAAAATTCTTCGGACGTTTGGTCTGGGTTTAGAGTTGGGACCCGAGCGCGTCCGGGGGCTGTGACGTTCCAAACTTCTGATACCGAAGCAACAGTTCAAGGATCACATGATGGGTACAGAGTAAAATCGGGCTCCCCAGTCCATTACCGAAAGTGGTCGCTCAAACCAGGATGTTTGAAAATAGAAGATACGATTTCTGGAAATTCGTCATACAATTTAGATATAATTTTTAGACTTCACCCAAATGTCTCAGTGGTTCAGGGCCAGAAAAATACTCTTGTGTTGACACTTCCGTCGGGCGATACAGCTCTTTTCAAACATGCCTCGGGCGCAGATGTCGTTATTGAGGCAACAACCTGGCACCCAATGTTTGGGACAACGGAAGAAAGTTCTCTTATTCGTTTCAGCAAAAAAGGCAAAGGGACCATCATCCTTAGGTTTAACTTTACTTGGATGTATGAATGAACAAAATAACTGACACTGCTGGAAAAGCCGTTCTAGTCACAAGCTACCCATTCCCAGATTTCGCTGCCACCGCAAACAGAGTGTCAACACTAGCCAATGAAATTGCAATTGAAGGCAATCTTGATGTCGTCGTTTTAGGTCCTGGTCCAAGTGAGGCACTGGAGGGCTCAATCACACAGGCACCAAAAAATTATGATATTGTTTCTGTTTTTAGTTCTGCTTTCAGCCGGAATAACCTTTTCTTGCGCGCTTTTGGCGAGCTCAGACAAGCGCGCGATCTACTCAAAGCCGCGCAAGACGAGAATGCAGATGTTTATATCGTCAGTATCCCTTCAATTTTTTTGATATTGGCAGTAGTTTTTCTTAAATCGAGACCTATCATTTTTGACTTTAGGGATCTTGTCTGGGATTACTTAATTGAATCAGGCGGTCTCCAATCATTCGCTGGAACTATAATTAAATCATTATTACCAGCCTTCTTAAGAAAGGCAAAAGCAATCACAGTCACGAATCTCTTAGAAAAACGCGAGCTATCCCAACTCACAAGAGTTCCCATTACAATCGTTGGAAATGGAATAAGTCAGGATCATTTTGAAAGACTGAATTCGCTAAGTCCTCCTTCGCAAGACACTCCATTTAGAGTGCTGTATATTGGCAATCTGGGAATGGCCCAAAATTTGGAGACACTCCTTGAGGCAGTGGGTGGCGACGAACAATTTGAGATTAAATTGGTAGGGAGTGGCGCTAGAGCAGATTTTTTAAGGAATTTTGTACGCCAAAGGAAAATGACTAATGTGAAATTTACTGGCGCTCTTCAATGGTCAGACACTCTAGCACACATTGAACAGGCTAGCTGTCTTTATGGTCAAATTGGCACCTCTTTTAATTCAGCGGTCCCTTCGAAGCTATACGAGTACCTCTCATGTAGCAGGCCTGTAGTCTTTGGCTTGCCAGACGGGGCCGCTAAAAATTTGTTCTCTGATTTTGAAGACATCTCAATATGCACTCCCAACTCTCCAAAAGAGCTAAGGGAAAAGCTGCTTGGATTAAAGCACGACGCAGCTATAAAGACATCAACTATTCAATCTAACCGAAACAGAATTCAGCAACATCATTTACGTGAAAATCAGACAAAAAATCTAGTTGCCATTGTGAAATCATTGGTAAAAGAAGGCATAGTTCGTTGACTTTAAATACTAAGGCATCAAATGTTGAAGAACCGAATCCAGTTAGGAAACCACTTCCTGCCCGGTGATCTCGAAGCACACATTGCCACATTCGTTGGGACTACAATCATTACCATTTAAAAGTACACCAGATGACAACAGCGATGCATCAGTAATTGCCAGTTTTGCCCAAAACCACCGTTATAAAATCATCCAAACTGCACGGTTTATATATGTTTGGGGCTATTTTTTTGTCAAAATGACTGACTGGCATAGTGAGGAGTTATAAAAATACTCACACTCAAATATAAATGGTTACAGCAGATGTTAAAAAGATTTGCTTCACAAAATTATAGTTTACTGATTAAAATTTCTTGGCTATTAGATATCAGAGATACGCTATGAAACTTTATGACGAGCTTAAAGCTGAGACAATTTCTATCAAGCGGTAAATGGATGAAGTGCTGGGCTTCTAGAAATAAAAGTATTACAAAGAGTTCATAAATGACTTTAAAAAAAATCAAAAGAACAGATAAACTCCCATTTTATTTTTCAGTAGATTTTGAAGACTTTTACTACGACACAAACCGTAGATTAGGAAATCCATATCCAACTTTTAAATTGGAAGCTGTAAAAAAAAGTTATGAAATCATAAATAAGTATTCTGAGCAATTTTTTGATGGCCGCCGTATAACGTTTTTTGTCACAGCAGTCTTAGCTAGAAAAGCCCCAGACTTAATCCATAAAATTTTTAGTGATGGGCATGAAATAGCTTGTCACTATAATTTTCATGACAACGTTGATAATGCAACTGCTGAAACATTTGGTGAAAATCTAGATATTGCAATTGAAACATTACACTCAATCACTGGCGAGCAGCCAGTAGGATTTAGAGCGCCAAACTTCGCAATTTCTGCTGACAATACCTTTGCATACGAAGAGTTAGCAAAGAGATTTAAATACGATTCAAGTTACAAAACATCAGAACAAGCTTCCCAAATTACAAAAAGTGGAGAATTTTTATTTGGAGAAAATTCTCTCAAGGAGTTTTGTATCTACGGCATGCCATATGCTTATGGAAAAATTAAGATTAGAAGTGGGGGAACTTTTTTAAGACTTTTCCCAGTAAGTCAAACGATCAAGTCGATGAAACAATCCTATGACAAACAGCATGCTCCAATCCTCTATGTACATCCTTACGAAATTCTTACTGAAAAAGAATTCTGGCTTACGTGGAAAGACTTACAGTTCATGAGTATAAAACATCGTACAATTTTTTGGTTTAGACAAAATCAATGGTCTAATTTAGGCAACAAAACTGTTGAGACAAAAATTGAACAGATTTGCAAGATTTTTGAACACCAAGGACCAATGCGAGAGCTTTTAGTTAAATAGACCAGAGTTCAGTTAGTAAATGGCGAGGCAGTTAATTTGATTACTTTCGAAAAGTTTGTTGAGAGCGACAAAAAAGCATTATTAGAAGTGATTAAATCAATCTCTGATGAGGTTAGCGCGCATGATAAGACATTAGCTAATCAAAATAATTGGGATTGGAGATATGAAGAATTGCCAACTGGGCAATCCCACATCTATCTAGCAAAAGAAAATAATTCAATCATCGGTTATTACCACATACCTACCTATGAAGTATTGGTTGAAAATAAGACCATGACGATAGGAAATATTCAATCGGTTGCTGTTTCCAAGACCCATCGAAAAAAAAATGTATTTCAAAATTTAGCTAAATTCGCAAACAATGACATCAACCAACATGTTGACTTAATTTATACTTTTCCAAACCATAGAAGTATTCATACTTTTATCAAATACAATGATTTTCACACTGTGACAGTGTTGCCACTTCATCTTCGACCAATTTCAGTAAGGGCTTTTCTTACTAAAAAGATAAATAGTAAATTTTTAGGATCAATATGTGGCGGTCTATTAGAGATTTACAGCCGACTTAAACAGAAAAGGTTAGATCAGTTTGATCATATAGAGGAGGTTTATGTATTTGATACAAAGACAGAGACCTTATTTTTAAAATTTGGCTCAAGACATGAAATTCGATTATTAAGAAACAAACCTTATCTTGAGTGGAGGTTCAATAATCCACTTAAGGGTAAATATAAAATAGTAGGCTTGCGCTCGAACTCTGAACTTCTTGCAATCGCTGTAGTTAAGATGGAATATATTTTTTCTGAACGGTGTCTTGTAGTAATGGACTTAGCTTATGACCAAGTAGATAGCGCTAAAAAACTACTTAGCAATTTAGACAGTTTATATGTTGATGAAAAGATAGCTTTTATAGTGAGTTCCAGAATCTCCATTGATAAAAAAATAGAAAAACATGTAGGTTTTGTTAAAGTTCCAAGTAGATTTAATCCACGTAAACTTTACTTGCTTTCGCGTTGGGCAAACGAAAATGAATCTAGCAATTTTTTGAAGGCTGCAAAATGGCATGTGACATTTTCTGACTGGGACGTATTTTAATACGATCAACACGCTTTTCGTCGTACAGTGCGCCAAAGGAGTTAGCGTAAACTATTGAATTGCAATTGTTTCAGAGGTGAAGAAAAAACGTGCGTAGTTATAAGTGAGTTACATGTTTGTTGCACACTTCTGATTTAATCAGCATAAGCTATTGATATTAAGTAAGGTAAAAGTGACGTTACTTTTGAGTGGGTGTTGAAAGATTATTTGGCTAAGGATAGGAATTAATAATGAGTAACAAAGATCTTAAGGATGTTTTTGCGTTCTGGAATTCAGAAAGCTGTGGAGAGCGGAATGCTGTCGGTGCGACGGAAAAAGAAAAATTTTTATCAGAAACTAATGCGCGTTATAAACTAGAGCCTTATATTAAAACGTTTGCAGAATTTGAACGCTTCAAAAATTTAGATGTGTTAGAGATAGGTGTTGGTTTTGGTTCTGATCATTGTCAAATTGCACAACAAAATCCAAAGTCTCTTGCCGGAGTAGACCTAATTGATAGAGCTATAGAAAATACAAGAAATAGATTTCATACGCTTGGATATCAGAGCTCATTAGCAACGGACAATGCTGAAAACCTCTCATTTCAATCCAATTCTTTTGATGCTGTCTATAGTTGGGGGGTTTTGCATCATTCTCCTAATACTGAAAAGTGTTTTTAAGAAGTTTATAGAGTGCTTAAGCCAGATGGTTTTGCAAAAATAATGATTTATTATAAATATGCTCCAATTGGTTGGATGCTATGGATTAAATATGGTCTTCTAAAAGGAAACTTATTTATAAATCTTAGTGAAATTTATCATAAATACTTAGAATCTCCTGGAACCAAGGCTTACACAGTTTCAGAAGCAAAAGAGTTGGCCAAGTTATTCAGAAAATTGGATATTTCAGGCTAAGTCGAAACCTAGTAAAAATCACGAGCTTGGGACCTCCGATATGCTGAATATGCGTGAAATTAAATTATTAATAATTTGGTTAAGAAATATAATAGTTATTGAGAAGGATAAAAAATCCTATTACTAAATATTACAACAACTTTACTTGCTCAAGCATAGGATTAGTTAAAATGTTACCAAAGATTCGAAAAGCAGTTTTCCCAGTAGCGGGATTTGGTACAAGATTTTTGCCTGCAACAAAAGCGATGCCTAAAGAGCTTCTTCCCATAATAGATAAGCCACTCATACAATATGCAGCAGAAGAAGCTATTGCTGCAGGTTTAGATACATTAATATTTGTTACTGGCCGTAACAAACGTGCAATTGAAGATCACTTTGATGGTAATAATGAACTTGAATTGGTTTTGCGTTCAAAAGGTAAAAGTGAAATGGCTGATAGAGTAAAAAATATTTTACCAAAAGGTGTAGAGTGCATTTTTGTTAGACAACCAGAACAATTAGGACTTGGTCAAGCAGTACTTTGTGCTGAGCGAGCTGTAGGTAATGAGCCATTTGCATTACTTTTAGCTGATGATTTCTTAACCTATAAAGGTAATGGTATTACGTCAGATCTTATTAGGCAGTTTGAAAAAACTGGAAAAAGTCAACTCAGTGTAATGAGAGTTAATGGTCCTAATATATCAAAATATGGTGTTATTGTTTCAAACAATGAAACAGGTCTGATTACAGGTCTAATAGAAAAACCAAACTTTGAAAATGCTCCTTCAAATCTAGCCAGTATTGGTAGATATGTACTTACACCTGATATTTTTGATATACTGAGAAATCAATCAATTGGTGTTGCAGGTGAAATTCAACTTGCTGATTCAATTAATGCGCAGGCAGTAAATAATATGGTTGAGACAGTACTGTTAAATGGTAAACGTTTTGATTGTGGTAGTGTTGAAGGGTATATTAATGCAATTAAATATGTTTCTGAAAATTATATGTTTGATTAGAAATCTTTTTTAAAAACGCTTATTTATAAAATTGATTAAAAGTAACAATAACAGGAAATTAATAGTAGTCTTTAGCCATAACTCTAATACTTATGGTTTAAAAGCTTTTTGTCAAAAATAGAATTAAATTTATCCCTACGAATCAAAATAATGAGTTGCATTATAGAATTGGCTTAAGATATTTAAGTTTCAAGAATTTAAGAAAAAGTTTAGATGTTATCTTCTAGAGTATATTAAGCATAATTGTTTAATTATTCTAATTTCGTGCTGTATTTATTTCATAAAAAAAGATATAATTCAAAAATGGAAATTTCTCAACATATATATATAAATAAGTTATTTTGGATCAACAAACGAATATTTGATATTACTTTGTGTCTATTACTACTTCCTGTACTTTTTATAATTGCAATAATTCTATTAATTTTTAATCGATTTTTTAATCAAGGTAGATTGCTTTTTATTCAGAAACGTATGGGTAAGAACTGTGGATTTTTTTTTGCGATTAAATTTCGTACTATGACCCACATTAAAGAAATAACTAGAAAATATGATGAACCAATTGAAACAAATAGAATTACACCCTTAGGTAGGATTTTACGTAAAACGCGTATTGATGAATTACCTCAAATTCTAAATGTTTTAAAAGGTGACATGAGCTTGATTGGACCAAGGCCAGATTACTATATACATGCATTAGAATATTTGAATAATGTTAAAGGATATCGTGAAAGACACTCTATTCGACCTGGTATTACTGGGTTATCACAAATCAGATTAGGGTATGTAGAAACTTTAGAGGCAACATCAAAGAAAACATTCATTGATAACTATTATATACAGAATGTAGGTTATATTATTGAATTAAAGATAATAGTTAATACAATATTAATTATAATAAGAGGTTTGGGAAAATAAATGTCTTATTTATTTGTGACTGCAAAAATTGGTCTAAAGAATATACTCAGCTTCTAGTATTATACCTAAAAAAGCGATATGATTTAAATAGATTTTCACACATGAATTAATGGTTTGAATTTGCACGGTTCTGGGCAATTTTATTTTGCAACCATTTATTAAACACCTGTCATATATCAATAACAGTAATAAAACTTATAGCCTTATTTTTGCTTATGTTTTAATAAGAACACTCTATGTGTTTAGTTGAACCAAACCGAAAGTGCAAAAGAATTGCTGAGATGTTTGGCTGTTCCTTCTATTTATAGGGGGCTGCAGTCTATTATATGTTTCGAAACAATTCTTATATATTGAGATTTTTACAGCCAATGCCTTGCACGATCTTCCATAATGCCGAAGCAAAAATTATAAGCTAGGTTTGCGCTGACATAATGTGCTTTTGGCACTGTCACGTCCAAATTGAGATATATTCATAATGGTGAGAGTATTTTGAAACTGAATATCATGGCAAAATACACAAATTTGGCAGTGTTATGATGCACACTCAATGTCAGAAATACTTGCTGAATTAGAGCCGAATATACTAAATGGGGCTAAGTCATGTGTTAAGGCAGTAAAGGCCAGAGGGTGAAATAAAATAGTTATTACAACCTTTGAGTGGCCATTTATATATGAAATATCCATCCCTGGCTGCATTAAGCCTGGCTGTATAAGCTGTTTCAAAATTGGTAGAACAACAGGATATTAGAGTCGGTAGCTTTTAATTTCTGGTAAATCAAAATTATGGGATGTTTCTGGCCTGAATATCTCGTAGCAGAATTCTAAGTGGGAGGATTTCAGCTAATGTTCTTGAGAACGAGATGATTGGTCGGTCAGCTACATAAACAATATCGTTTGGTCGAAGTTCTGTCTTGGCTGCAACTAAAATTCTTGAAACGTTCTGAGCGTCAAGATGGTATGCAACCGATGGGCTTTGCCCTCGTAGGAGATATACTTCTGAACGTTTTGCCATCAGGTTATTTAATGCACCTTTTCCAGTAAAGAGGATGTCTGCAAGAGTTTCTCTTTTAGAAGGATCAATTAATACCATTTGGGCTCTTCCGGCGCCGCCTAATGCAAAGACTTGGCCTGGTTTGTAGGCTAAATTTTCTATTACAATATGATCTCTGTCGGCAACCCATATATCCGGTGTTTTTGGATTTAATATCTGTTCACCAGTCATTTGGAACGTTTGCCCATTTCTTTTGAGTGTAATTACTGCAAGACTATTTGGTGTAATAGAGGTGCTATTGCTCTCCAATATTAACTGTCTGAGGGTAGTGGTAGAATTTTTTAAAGGTACAACTTTACTGCCAACACCCTTTTGAACTAAATATGCTTTTTTACTAACAAATCCTTTTAATTCAAGCTGGAAGTTTGGCTTAATTCCTTTTCTGACTAAGATGGTACTAATTTCTTCATGTACATCATCTATAGTCCGGTTCACTGCGGATATACTACCCACACCTGGAAGGAGTATATTCCCTTTTGGCCCAATTACAGCTTCAACGTTTGTTGAAGGAATCGAAATAATTTGGATATCAATATGATCATTATCTTGGATGATGATTTCTGGTGCATCAAGGTCAAAAAGTTGTCCAGCAGTCAGCCGGAACTCTTGCGCCTTGCGTGTGAGCTTTATTAGGGCAAAGCTCTTGTTATATTCTGATAAAGTTGCACTTAGTGCTATTTCCTTTAGGGAAATTGGTAAGTTATTTAGCGGAATTATTTCACTTTTATTATCGTTAATTTCACTGTTATTATCACTAATAGTTACAAAAGCTTTTTGGCTTTGAAATTTACTAATTTCAAGTTGAAAATTGGGTATTAGTCCGTTTCTAATTAAAATATTGCGAGCTTCAGTTCTAACATCATCAAGTGTTCGGTTTGCTGCTTCGATGATTCCTAAACCAAAGAGTAGGATATTTCCATTGCTGCCAATAACTCCTTTAGTACTACTTAATACACCATTTTGGTTTTGTTTGGGAATTATTTGGCCATTTTCGCTCATGGCAATAAAAGCATCCCGGTTGTTGTCATTAGATTGCACAAAAGTAAGTTCATCCCCGGCACCTAAAAGGTATTCAGTTTTTTTAGAAATACTTGGCCATTGAGCAATTTTAGCCTCAAACTCATTCAGTTGGACGAATGATAACGTATCTCCAAAACCAAGAAAATAGTCGGGACTACTTAAAGTTTTTGGAAAATTTGACTTCAAAAAACTAGCTTCATTTAGCACGGTTGCCTTAGATCCACTTCCTGTTAACATTAGTTGTCGTGTGTATGGCGCTTTGTTAGCTTTTTTTGCTGTTTTGAATGTTAAACTCTTAATATTTATTTCAAATTCTTCCTGCCCCACCTGCGTTGAAAAATCTTGTTTACTTCCAAAAAAAGAAACTGGTTCAAGAATTTTACTGCAACCATGCAAGAATAGTGCTGAAGCCATGCAACATAATATGAGTTTAAAATTAGTCATAAAATAGCCCTTTAATCGGAAGAAGTGAACGCATTTGCATCAGGGTAGCAGATTTTGTTTTCCTGGTTCTCGCAAGTGTGATGTGAAACGTTTTTTGGCCCTCTAATGCACTTAAGAGGCTAATCGCGTCGCCATTATCTGCGCACAAAAACACCAGATCAAAAGTTGAATTAAGCGATTGGGTTTTTTCCCAAAAATCTCTATGGCTTAACAACTCCATAGCCGCCAAATCTCCGTCTGGCCTTAAAACTGATATGTGACCTACTCTCTCAGCAACATCAAACGATTCGATAGAAAGCCTTTCGCTATCAATATCTAGCTTTTTGGCCCTTGATGAAAAATCAATCACCGCAACCTTCATGGATTCAGATTGCATATAGCTTGCAAGCGCCCGCGCTATATCATTACCTGTTAATTTTGCGCGTGAAGATGTCACCGCAACTTGAGATGTATCACTTTTATGAATTTCCACTGCCAAGTCTCTGAGCACGGTGCGTGGCTCTTTCACAAGCATTGTATTTAAATCTTTTAAACTTTTATTACTCAAGGGCACTAAGGCTTTGGCGCTGGCCGTAAGCCGCGCCTGTGCTCCAGTTCTGAGGGATTTCTTTGAATAATAAACACCGCGGCGAAGCGCTATAAATAAGGAGAGTCCAGCCCCTAGAAATAATCCTAGAATGGCTCCCAAAGCCAAAATCAGGCTTCGTTTTGGCGCAGAGGGGTTTATTGAAACTGAGGCATATTCATAAACTTCGGTTTTATCAGGTTGGAAGCCGGCTGCCATGGTTCGAGCTTTAACCTGTTCAATCAATACAGTGTACGTCGCCTCGGCAATTTTAGCTTCTCGCTCCAGTTTGCCATAAGTCTCAAGGGATAAGCCTGAGCGCTCTGCATCTATCTGTGCCGCGTTTATTTGAGACTGCAGCCTACTTTTGCGTTCTGACAATGTATCAAAAATCGCGTCCACAGTGCTAGCCTCAGGCCAACTCCATGAGTTAATAATTTCATTTTGCCCCAAGACACGACGGAACTCTACTTGATCAACGATTGGGAATTGTTGGCGAAGCGTCAGGTAATTATTCTGATCCGTTGTTCTATTTCGTAGCATTAACGAAAGCGCGGCCACTGCCTCATGCAATTCAGAGGTTCGGCTCAGTTGTTTACGTAATCCATTAAGTTCCAAAGATCTCGCGGCAAAACTTTCTAGGGGTAGCGCGCTGTTCTCGAGAGCAAATTCCTTTAAATTAGACTGTGTCACCTCCAAGTCACTGAGTGCCTTGGCTAATGTATTAGACAGGTAGGACAACATTTTATCCTGCTCTTGCGTCTTTTTATTGCTTAAATTGGAAATGATTCTATCCATGATTGCATTTGCAATTTCAGCAGCGCGCTGAGGGTTCACATGCGTTACTACAATTTTAATAGATCCATCTTTTGTTTCACTCAACGCTACATTCTCTGAATATGCCGTGACGATGCCTTGCCAAATGGCTTCTTGAGCATCCGTGGAGGGCTTTTGCCAACCGATTGCACCCTTTATTTGAGATTTCCAAATTGGGTCGACCGAGTTGGGTTTAAATGTGTTAAAATAAGGGTCTGCATAAAAATCTAATTTGGCATCAAGGTTTTGTATAAAAATTCGGCCAAAAACCTGATCTACTGGTAAGGGTGAAGCAACGATTGCATTGCCAAATCCAGCTAAACTGGCCAGTGCACTGATTTCCCCACCAACCGAAACACCACCAGAACTCTCTTGGCCTAATTTAAAAATGGCAGTAGAGCTAAATTCTTTATCTGCAATTCGTACATAATAGCCAGCGAATATGATACCCAAGACACTGGTGACAGCGATGAATAATTTAAAGGCCCAGAGGGTCATAAACAATTCACGCTGGTCAATTTCATCGTTAGATTCTGAATTTAGTAAATCTTGCATTCGTTATTCCAGTAAATTAAAATCATAGTTAACATATTTAAAATTGATTAGTAAATAAAATCCAAAAGTATATTTACTATACTTCTCCAGCTAGTTTATAATTTAATATTTGTTTAAGACCACAAAGAATATCTATGTTAAATTCTATAATGACATTATTATATTTAAAATATTATTGATGAAGAAAAGCCAACTCCATAACCACTTTTAATATTTGCCTTATCTAAATTAAAACCTTGATTGTAAATATCTCCATTAAAACTAATGTTATTTTTAACCCAAGAGACGCCAAGAGAATTTATAAAGCCCGACTGCCTTTTTGTTGATAGGCGATGTCCTGACCAATTATTATCATTAATAACGACTAATTTCGTTACAAATTCAATATTTATTTTCTGAGATATTTTAGAACGTACATTGAGAGCTAGAGAAGTTCCCTCAGTATCGATAGTTGCTCCCATTGTTTTCATATAATTAGTGTAGTCATAAGTGCTATTAATATACATTGTATTTGGACCACAGTTTCCGTGTTTTGTTATATCTACGCGGGTGTCTGTAGCTTCAATACCTATAATTGTAGGATATTTAATTTTTGTATTTGTCCATTCAAGCCCTGCTAAATAAGTATAGCATGATGGTAAATTTCCAGCCTCATCTTCACCAATTGCTTGGCCATAAACCCGCAACGGTATTATCATTTTAGGTATTTTGTATGAAATACCAAAACCTGCCATTTTGTTAATATTGGAGTTTGAATCAGAATTTGTATCAAAAGCTAATGCTGCTCCTAAAGCAGATATTCCTGTACTGTGGCCTTTGCCACCCCATTGACTAGTTTGGACTAATTCAAACTGTAAACCTTCAACTGGTGATAATATAGCTCGCATGCCAAGCAACATGGATTTACTGCCATTTAATGAGCCCTTGGTGAACCCATTAAAAACTTCAAAAGACCAATTGGCTTTTGAAGGTAACCAATCATATCCAAATCTATTTTCTAATTTTAGGTAAATAGATTCAAAAGGACGGGCATTATTTGACAAGATGAGAGATGTTTTGTCTGAAAAAGACCAGTGGCGATCAACTTTGCCAACGCCGTAAGTTGCTATTCCTTTGGTATATTGAAGATAAGATCCATCAAAATTAAAACTATTATGTCCATCATAATTTAAGGCTAGCTGTGATACTGAGTTAACTGTGTCGTATTTTATATTAAATTTTGATATAATTTTGTCAGAAGATCTTTTGCTGTTTTCTAAGTCTAAAAAATGCCCTGAATTATAGGCTAAAAAAGTACTTACACGTAATTTCTGCTTCTGAGCAAAAATAGGATGGACGCTAAAAGTAATAAAAATAAATAGTAGAACCAGTAATTTCATAATTTCAACGTGTCTCATAATAATATAAAAATTTTATTAATCTAATTTACATAGCTTTACTATACTTTATTTGGTGACCCTGGGTGGATTCGAACCACCAACCTGCCCCTTAGGAGGGGGCTGCTCTATCCAGTTGAGCCACAGAGCCACACATATATATTCTAATGAAACTAATACATCTTGAAAAGATGAAATCATTGCGATGATTATAATACTAGCGTAAAATTTTGAGATGCATTTTGATAACGAAATAAAAAACCAATTACAAAATTATCTGATCATGCAGGGAATACTATCAAATCAAACTGTCTGGCATGTTCAAACTGGGGGGCGTACAAATAAAGTATGGCGGCTCATAGGTGAAAAAGATTTAATTTGTAAGCTGTATTTAGAAACAAATAC
>Ga0206127_1003800_pt1 | contig 13704 bp, 9 predicted proteins | sample Helgoland_Spring_6_FD_148646 | JGI IMG/M metagenome (GOLD analysis project Ga0206127, IMG submission 148646) | Pelagic subsurface seawater microbial communities from Kabeltonne, Helgoland, North Sea - Helgoland_Spring_Bloom_20160419_1 | ecosystem: Environmental > Aquatic > Marine > Epipelagic ...
GGATTGATTACAACTTTACTAGAAATGTGTTTTGCTGATGTTAATTTAGGAGCAGATTTAAACATTTCTAATTTAAATGAAGAAGATTCTATAAAAATTTTATTCTCGGAAAACTCAGGAATTGTTTTTCAAGCAGATGCTTCTATAGAAACAATTTTATCAGAAAATAAGATTGAATTTTTTAATATTGGAACTGCAAACAGTTCTGGTACTGTAAACATTCAAAATAGTGAAGAAAACTTTACGTTTGATGTTGCTGAAATGAGAGATGTTTGGTACGAAACTTCTTTCTTATTAGATCAAAAACAAACAGCTAATAATTTAGCTCAAGATCGTTTTGATAATTATAAAAAACAGCCTTTACAATATACTTTCCCTAAAAATTTTAAAGGTAAATTACCAAAAATAAACACAAAAGAATCAAAACCTAAAGCAGCAATTATCCGTGAAAAAGGTTCGAATTCTGAACGTGAAATGGCAAATGCAATGTATTTAGCCGGTTTTGATGTAAAAGATGTACACATGACAGATTTAATTTCTGGTCGTGAAACGTTAGAGGACATTCAGTTTATTGGTGCTGTTGGAGGTTTTTCTAATTCTGACGTTTTAGGTTCTGCTAAAGGTTGGGCTGGAGCATTTTTATACAATGCAAAAGCAAAAAAAGCTTTAAAAGATTTCTTTAAACGTGATGATACATTATCTGTTGGTATTTGTAATGGAGCACAATTATGGATGGAATTAGATCTAATTAATCCAGAACATAAAGTACATGGTAAATTAGTTCATAATGATTCTCAGAAACATGAAAGTTCATTTACTTCTGTAAAAATTCAAGAAAATGATTCTGTAATGCTTTCTAGTTTAGCAGGAACAGAATTAGGGGTTTGGATTTCTCATGGTGAAGGGAAATTTAACTTACCAGAAGCTGAAGAAAACTATAATATAGTTGCTAAATACGGTTATGAAGGATATCCTAATAACCCCAATGGTTCTGATTTTAACACTGCTATGTTGTGTGATAAAACAGGACGACATTTAGTAACAATGCCACATATTGAGCGTTCTACTTTTCAATGGAATTGGGCCAATTATCCCAAAGGAAGGAAAGATGAAGTTTCTCCTTGGTTAGAGGCTTTTGTGAATGCAAAAAATTGGTTAACAAAATAATATCACAAAATATGTATCTAAAAGGGCTTATAAAAAGCCCTTTTTTGGGCTATAATCATTGATAAAATCTTCTTAAGTTAATAAAAAGATGAAAGTTCCAGAGAAATATAAATTCATAATTGAATTAGGAAAAGCTCTTCATGTATACGGCATACCTTCCTATAAAATTCAATCTTACTTAACAGAAGTAGCTACAAAAAAAGGAATCACAGCAAGCTTTATGGATCTCCCAACGTGGATAAATTATGCTTTTTATGAAGACGAAAAATCTTATAATTATATTGAATGTATTCCTCCTGGGTATCTAAATTTAGGAGCCTTTTCTAGAATTGCCGAACTTATGAATAAAGTTATTGATTCTAAAATTGATGATGAAGCAATTACTGGTGAGTTAAATAGTATTCATGCTAAAACTAAAATAATAAATCACTATTATTTAACGCTATCCTATGCTTTTTCTGCAGGCTGTTTTAGTCTTTTAATTGGCACAAATTGGATTTCGTTTGGAGTTTCGTTATTTTTAGGATCACTTATATACCTTTTAGTATATTTAGCTACCAAATCGAAATATTTAGAAAACATTTTCGAATCTTTCAGTGCGCTTATTGCAACCACCATCAGCTGTCTTTTAACATTAATTTTTCCTGATCTTAATTTAGGCTTAACAATATTATCCTCTATCATTATTTTTATCCCAGGATTGGCAATTACAACTGCTTTAGAAGAAATAACTTCTAAAAGTTTAGTTTCTGGTGGAGCAAAACTGTTTGATGCTGTTATCTTATTATTTAAATTATTTTTTGGTGTGCTGCTAGGCCTAGGATTAATGTCTTCATTAATTGATATTGATTTAACAAACCATGCATCAGAAATACCTAGATGGATTCTTTTTTTAGCTGTGCCATTGCTTTCCATAACTCTATTACCTATATTTCAGGTAAGAAAAAAAGATATGATTTTTGGTGTCATAACAGGTGCTTTTGCTTTTTTTATAACCGTTTTATTATCAGGTTATGGTGTATTAGTAAGCACATTTATTGGAACCTTAGCTATCGTTGGAATAAGTCGTTTGTTTGGTGGAATTTCTAAAACTCCAAAAACAGTATTCTTAACTCAAGGAATTATAATGCTTGTACCAGGTAGTAAATCTTTTATGGGCTTAAGCAGTTCTTTTTTAAATTCTTCTATTACAGGTTCTACAAATTTATTTGAACAAGTAGTTTTCATACTTATGGGTATAATTGGTGGGCTACTTTTTGCAGGAACATTCAGAGAGAGAAAATCTAAAAAACCAGCTATTATCTCTAGAAACATTTGACAACCTGTGCCTATTGAAAAATAATAACCTTTTTCTTTATAGCTAGTTTTAAATTTAACAACTGATAAAAATCATTTTATTCCATAAATATCTATTATCATTTTTTTAAAAATTTACTTTTTTAATTATTTAAAGCGATGTAAACTATTAAAAATAAGCAGTTAAGTCTTTTTATAAAAATATTTCAAAGAACCATTTTAAATACATATAAATTTCAATATCAAAAAAGACCTAACCCACGACAAGTATTCAATTATTTTTATCAAAAAACTCTTTTCATAAGTATTTGTTAAATCAACAGATTTTGCCTAATTTCCCTCCCTCAAATTAAAGTTATGGCAATAAAAGTTACAAGATTATTCGATTTTCCTTATTATCAAATGGAAACTTATAATTTAGATAAAGCATTTACATCTAAAACAAGTGGTGAGTGGAAATCTATTACTTCAAAAGAATATATTGCCCAAGCAAATCAAATTAGTCGAGGTTTAATAAACCTAGGTGTAAAACCAAACGATAAAATTGCAGTTATTTCCTCTACTAACAGAACAGAATGGAATATTTGTGATATTGGTATTTTACAGACAGGTGCGCAAAATGTGCCTATTTACCCAACTATTAGCGAGGAAGATTATGAATATGTATTAAATCACTCAGAATCCATTTACTGCTTTGTTTCAGATAAAGAAGTCTTAAAAAAAATTAACAAAATAAAAACGAAGACTAAATTAATTAAGATTTTTACTTTTGACGATATTAAAGGAGAGGAAAGTTGGAATAAAGTCTTAGAATTAGGAAAAGATGTTAATACTCAAATTATTGTTGAAGAAAGAAAAGATAATGTAAAAGAAGATGATTTAGCTACTTTAATTTACACATCAGGAACTACAGGAAAACCGAAAGGTGTTATGCTCTCTCATAAAAATATTGTCTCTAATATTTTAAGTTCTAAAAAATACGTCCCTTTAGATTATGGTAATTCGAAAGCACTAAGCTTCTTACCTATTTGTCATATTTTTGAACGCATGATTTTATATCTTTATCAATATTGTGGCGTTTCAATTTATTTTGCAGAATCTATAGAAAAACTAACGGAAAATGCGCAAGAAATAAAACCTCAAGTAATGACCGCAGTGCCCCGTTTATATGAAAAAATTTATGATAAAATAATTTTAAAAGGAGAAACACTCACTGGTATAAAAAAAGCATTGTTCTTTTGGGCTGTAAATTTAGGATTAAGATACGAACCAAATGGAGCGAATGGTTGGTGGTACGAAAAACAATTAAGTATAGCTAGAAAATTAATTTTTTCTAAATGGCAAGCTGCTTTGGGAGGAGAATTAAAATTAATGGTATCCGGAAGTGCGCCACTGCAACCAAGATTAACCAAAGTTTTTGCAGCGGCAGGAATGCCAATAATGGAAGGTTATGGTTTATCCGAAACCTCGCCAGTTGTTTCAGTAAATGACCAACGAAACAATGGATTTAGAGTTGGAACAGTGGGTAAAGTTATTGAAGGTGTTGAAGTTAAGATAGCTGAAAACGGAGAGATTTTAGTTAAAGGATCAAACATTATGCTGGGCTATTTTAAGGATATCGAAAAAACAGAAAATGTTATTAAAAATGGATATTTTCACACTGGTGATAAAGGAGAGTTTGATGAAGACGGCTTTCTAAAAATTACCGGAAGAACCAAAGAAATGTTTAAAACCTCAGGAGGTAAATATGTTGTTCCTCCGCTATTAGAAGGAGAATTAAAACAATCTTTATTCATTGAACAAGTAATGGTAATTGGTGAAGGCGAAAAAATGCCTGCTGCCTTAATTCAACCAAATTTTGAGTTTATTAGAGAGTGGATTGATCATAAAAAATTAGATATAGGAGATTCAAACCAGGATATTATTAGTTCTGAAAAAGTTATAAAACGTATTCAAAAGGAGGTTGATAAATGCAACACAAACTTCGGTAATTGGGAACAAATAAAACGTTTTGAACTGACACCAGACGTTTGGTCTATTGAAGGAAGACATTTAACTCCTACAATGAAAATGAAACGTGAAATTATAAAAGAGATCTATAAAGACTTATTCGACAAAATATATAGAGTCTAATTTTTATTCTTTAATTATTTAAAAAAACAGTTTAGGTATAAAACCTAAACTGTTTTTTTAAGCATAAAATGGGCTAATCATTTTATGTTACACCCACATAAACCTTACTTTCTTCAGTCAGATTTAAATACACGAAAGGTATCAACCAATTTTAGTAAATGGAAACATATTATCACATTATTTAACATGGAATTAATGTTTCAATAATTCTATGAAACATTGCAGAGAATATTCGCTGACAATGCCCCAAACCATTTTTATATTCTTTAATATAAATTAGCATAATGTTCTTTCTACTTTTAAAAGATATGAACAAAATATAAGTATTTAATAAAATTAGAAATATTCAAAAATCCATATCTACATTACAACAGATGGGGATTTTTTATTTTTAAAACTCAATTATATAATTCATTTAGAAGTATTAAAATAATCCTTAAATACCTTATTAACATAAATATCATATTATAAACAAATCACCACATTTCTATGAAGATTTAAATAAGCCAAACATAGAGAAGTTAGAGCATCTTGATTAATTTCAGAACTACCTAAATTACGTTATCAGATTGAATTCTAGTTTTTTAATTGTATATTTAAGCTAATATGAGATTTTATTTACTTTCTTTTGCATTCTTTCTGATTTTTAGTGGTTTTTTGGTAGCACAAGAAACTGTTGTTATTTTTTCTATTAACGACCCTCACGGAAGAATCGATAACTTTCCGAGATTAAAAACACTTATTGAAAATGAGAAAGCTTTAAATGATAAAGTTTTTTTTGTAAGCGCTGGAGATATTTTTTCAGGTAATCCAATTGTTGATTATCATCCAAATAAAGGATATCCGATGATAGATTTATTAAATGATTGTGATTTAGATATTTCAGTTATCGGTAATCATGAATTTGACTACGGTCAAGATGTTCTAAATGCAAGAATAGAGCAAGCCGACTTCCCATTTATTTGCGATAATGTATATGGTGCAACTGGAGCTTTAAGCAATATAAATGGATATGAATTAATCACCAAAGATGGTTTCTCTATTGCTTTTGTAGGGGTCGTAGAGACTGGGAGTCCAGGTCTTCACCCATTAACGCATCCAAAAAAAGTTGAAGGTCTTACCTTTTCTGAGGGGCTCGAAAGTTTTCCTAATTATCAGAATTTAAAAACAGAACAAAATGCAGACCTTTTTGTTGCATTGACTCATTACGGTCAGAATAAAGACAAACAAATTTTGGAAAACTATCCCTTTGTTGATCTAGTAATTGGAGGACATACCAACAGAGAATATGGTTATTTTCATGAAAATGGTTACATGATTATGTCAGGGAGTTACCTAAATAAGGTATCAAAAACAACATTAACGATTACCAACAAAGTTATTACAGATTTTCAATTTGAACTCATCGACTTATCAGACACATCCCTGCCAATGGATTCAGCAATGAAGGTTAAAGTAGATGACTACAACAACCAACCTGAATTTTATCAAGTAATCGGAAATGCTGAGACACATCATGATAAAAGTGAAGTAGGATGTTTATATACCGATGCTCTGCGAGATGTGACTGGTGCAGATTTTGTGATTCAAAATATGGGCGGCATAAGAGCAGAACTTGATCAAGGAGATATAACTCCTTATGACATTTACTCAATTGATCCTTTTGGTAATGGGCTCGATACTTTTCAAATGACGGTTACTCAATTAAGAAACTTCTTAAATGAATATCCATCTTCTTTCTCTTATTCAACTTTCCTTGAAATATATAAGGATCAAAATCAAAACTATCAATTTAAAGATAACGGAGTATTACTTGGTGATAACGATATTGTGGATTTTTGCTTAAATGACTACATATCAAATGTATACTCCGAATATTTCCCGGCAAGCTATTACACATATGAACTTACAACAGCTGACTATATTATTGAATACATCCGTGACAATCACATAGGAAACATTAATTATCAAGACTGTTTCCGTCGTGAAACTACATTGAGTATTCTTCCCATATCTAAAGTTTCTAAACTATTTATTCAAAACCCAGTTGATGACTTTTTGAAATTTAATTCACACTTAGACGGGAAATTGACAATATTTGATATGTTTGGAAGAGCTATAGCTAACTTCGAAAAAGAAGAAAATATTTACGTTGGGAATCTTCCCTCGGGATTTTATATTGCGCAAATACAAAGTGACAAAGAGAATATTTCAAAAAAGTTTGTGAAAAATTAATTTAACACTCAACTTACGAGCTAATTAAAAATAAAAATAAATCATAGAAAGAATACTTTTATTATTTTAAGGTTTGTTCATTTGCATCTAATTGAACAAATTCCTTGCTTTTATATTCTTACATTTTGTAGTTGTTTTTTTCTTATCGCGTACACGAAGTAAAATGATGTACCCAAAAGTGTATCTAAAAAAGTATAAGATAATTTATAAATTAATCGATGTGTTTAGCTTATAATAAAAGCATAGAAATTGTATGTAAATCTCTACAAAACTAAAAAAAACCAATAAAAGTTGATAAAAACAAAAAACCATACTAAAAATAGTATGGTTTAAGTGACCCAAACTTATAAAAGTTCGAACTTTATGGCAGAACTCAATTTAATTTTTGAAACTCATTTTAGGTTAAAAATTAACCCACAACTTTATGGGTTGAGGGTTCGCTTATAGACTCTATTGACCTTTATTCAAAACAAAATTTGCAATTTATTAAGAAGATAAGGGAGTAAAATCGAACTCTTTTGAAGATGATTTGAATAAACAAAACCAAACATGAACCCTAATCGATTATTTTCGAAAAGAAGATATAAGTAGCAATGTTTTTTTAGTCTGTTGTTCAATTTTATTATAATCAAAAGAACCATCGGTATGTTTAGCCATGAGTTTTGAGCCCATCCCAACGCAAGTAACACCAGCTTCAAACCAGCTTTTGAGGTTTTCTTCAGTTGGTGATACGCCACCTGTTGGCATGATACTGGTCCATGGTTGGGGTGCTAGCACTCCTTTGACAAAGCTAGGTCCATAAGTGCTACCGGGAAATAACTTTACAATTTCTGCGCCCATTTCTTCAGCCTTTGCAATCTCCGTTAGTGAGCCACATCCTGGAGACCAAAGCACTTTTCTGCGGTTGCAAACAATCGCAATGTCTTCTCTGAATACAGGCGTTACTACAAAATTTGCGCCGTTAAGCATATAAGCGGATGCAGCAGCTGCATCTGTAACCGAGCCTACACCCATAATCATCCCAGGGAGTTCTTTCACGGCATATTTGGTAAGCGCTGTAAATACCTCAAGAGCAAAATCACCACGGTTGGTAAACTCCATTAAGCGTGCACCGCCGTCATAACAGGCTTTGAGCACCTTTTTAGCTACTGATACATCGCTGTGGAAGAAAAGGGGCACCATGCCGCTCTCTTTCATCGTTTGTGCTACTTCTATTCTTGTAAACTGTGCCATATCTTTTGTTTTATCGGGCTACACGACCTGATGCGTCGCCACCCATGAGTTTTTCTACTTCTGCAACTGTCACAAGGTTGGCATCGCCTTTTATGGTGTGCTTCAAGCATGATGCTGCCACAGCAAAGTCCAGTGCATGTTGGTCGTTGTCTGGATATTTTAGTAGTCCATAAATAAGACCACCCATAAACGAGTCGCCACCACCTACACGGTCTACAATGTCTGTGATTTGATACTGCGTGGAGTCATACATGGTCTTTCCATCATATAACACCCCAGCCCATGTATTGTGTGATGCCGATATTGAACCGCGAAGGGTTGTTATTACTTTTTTAGCCTTTGGGAACTTCTCCATCATTTGCTTGCACACAGACAAAAAAGCTTCTGCTTTTACATCATGACCTTGCGTTTGTACTGTTAAGCCTTCGGGCTTTATGCCAAAGTGCATCTCCGCATCTTCTTCATTACCCAATACAATGTCGCAGAAGGAGGTAAGCTCTGTCATGATTTTTTCACGGTGCGCATCGTCGCAATACTTCCAAAGCTTGGCACGGTAGTTCAAGTCCGTAGAAATCGTAATTCCTTTTTCACTAGCGATCTTCACTGCTTCAAGACAAGCATCTGCTGCAGATTGTGAAATGGCCGGCGTAATCCCTGTCCAATGGAACCATTCCACGCCCTCAAAGGCTTTGTCCCAATCCACCATTCCGGGCTCAATCTCAGACATGGCCGAATGAGCTCTGTCATATACCACTTTACTGCCCCGACTTACAGCACCTGTCTCTAGAAAATAAATCCCCAAACGGTCTCCTCCACGAAGCATAAAATCAGTTTCAACACCACGCTTTCGCATTTCCATAAGCGCACATTCTCCAATATCGTTTCTAGGAACACGCGTGACATAACGTACAGGAACGCCATAGTTGGCAAGCGATACCGCTACGTTGGACTCGCCACCACCATAGATGACATCGAAAGAATTGGTTTGAGAGAAACGCAAATATCCAGGGGGCGCTAAGCGCAACATGATTTCACCAAATGTGACTACTTTTTCCATTTGTTTAATAGTATTTAATTAACAACTTAAATTATATTTAATTGTTTACAGGTTTTAAATTCTCATCTAAAGGAATCATTTTCGGCATTAATGCATGCACTATACCTAAGACTATGATATATGATGATCCGGCTATAAGAAATGCCCAGAAGTAGCCACTATTACCCGCTGAATCTAAAACCGACCCCAATACCAAGTCTGCAAGAATACCAGCTATCATGCCAACCATACCACCTATACCAACTACAGAGGCTATTGCCTTTTTAGGGAATACGTCAGAAACTAATGTAAATACATTAGCAGACCAAGCCTGATGACCTGCCGCAGCAAGACCTATAAGGAAAACAGCTACCCATTTACTTTCTGTAAAGGCCACAAAACTAACCGGCAGTATAATTAATGCACAAATCAATAATGTTCTTTTCCTGGCCTTATTGACGGTCCATCCTTTTCGTATGAAAGCGCCTGAGAGATACCCCCCCCAAACACTTCCAACATCTGCCAAAATATAAATAATAAAAAAGGGTAAGGCAATGTTTTTAATGTTCACCCCAAAGGAGTCTGCTAAGAATTTAGCTCCCCAAAAAAGATAAAACCACCATACTGCATCTGTAATTTTCGCTATAGAAAAAGCCCAAGTCTGACGTTTGTTAAGAACACTTTTCCATGGGAGTTTTTCTTCATTTTCCACTTCTAAATCTTCTTGAATATACGCTAGCTCCTCTTTAGTTACATTTGGATGAACTTCAGGTTTTTTATAGGTTCTAAGCCATAAAACAACCCAAATTGTACTTAAGACTCCAGTAATTAAAAATGGAATTTGCCAGTTTTTACCGTTTTCGTGAACAATCCATCCAATTACGAATGGAGCAGCAATAGCCCCAATACTTGTTGCAGCATTAAAAAGGCCTGTTGCAAAAGCACGATCTTTTTTTGGAAACCATTCAGCAGTAGTTTTTATTGCAGCTGGAAAACTTCCAGCCTCTCCAATTCCTAATCCAAATCGTGCAGCAGCAAACCCAATCACACTAAACCCAGGACGCACCAATGCATGTAACATTCCAAAAACACTCCAGATTACAATGGATAATGTATATCCTTTTTTAGTCCCTATGCGATCTATAATACCACCCATTGTCAAAAGTCCAATTGCATAGGCTACTTTAAAAGAAATCATAATATTAGCATAATCACTATTGGTCCATTCAAACATTTTTTCTAATGTTGGCGCCATCACACCTATAAGACTTCGATCAAAATAGTTGATAGTTGTTGCAAACATCAAAAGTCCTAATATTCTATAGCGATAGTTACCTATTTCTTGCTTCTTGTTCATGAAAATTTATTTGTAATTATTAAATTGAAAATAATTGACGGCATTGTTATAACAGATGTTTTCGATCATTTTCCCAATAAAAGAAATGTCATTGGGGACCAACCCTTTTCTAATGTCTTCTGCCATCAAATCACACAATATTCTTCTAAAGTATTCGTGCCTTGGAAAAGACAAAAAGCTTCTACTGTCTGTGAGCATTCCTATAAACTTACTTAGTAATCCCATATTTGAAAGTACATTGAGTTGTTTTTCAATACCGTCTTTTTGGTCTAAAAACCACCAAGCAGCGCCCCATTGCATTTTACCGGAAACACCTCCGGTATTAAAATTTCCCATCATGGTTGCAAAAACTTCGTTCTGTGCTGGATTTAAATTGTAGGTAATGGTTTTTGCCAATTGATCTGTACGATCCAAAGCATTTAAAAACTTCGACAATGATTCAATAATTGGATAATCTGCTATAGAGTCACAGCCAGCATCAGCACCAACAAGTTCATTTAATCGATCATTATTGTTTCTTATGACTCCTAAATGAAATTGTTGCACCCAACCTTTTTCGTGATACTTTTTGCTTAAATGCATTAAAAGACTTGACCTGTATTGTTGTATTTCAAGTTCTGTCAGTTTTACTCCCCTTAGGTTTTTATCAAAAACCGATTGTATTTCATCGTCATTAAAATCCACGAAAGAAAAAACACCACTAATTCCGTAATCTGATAGTTTACAGCCATTTTCATGGAAGAAATCTATTCTGTTATCAATGGCTTTTAAAAGATTTGAATAATTACTGATAGAGAAATTGACACAATCTTCAAGTTTTCCTAAATAGGTATCAAATTTTTGTTCTCCAATAAAAAACAAGTTATCCGGTCTGAAGGTGGGGTAAACTTTTGTGAAAAATCTAGCCTTTGCTATTTGTTTATGATATCTTAAGTCATCTGTGGGATCATCTGTTGTGCAGATTACTTCAACCTTCATCTGCTCTAACAATTGGGCAGGTGTCTTTGTTTCTAAAACCCTATTCGTTTTTGAATAAATCTCCAAAGCATTATTGGGTTGTAATATTTCATCAATATTAAAATAACGCTTCAACTCTAACTGTGTCCAGTGAAATAATGGATTTCTTAAGGTGTTAGGAACTGTTTCTGCCCATTTCATAAACTTTTTTTCTTTAGAAGCATCTCCGGAAATAAAGTTTTCTTCAACTCCATTGGCACGCATTCCCCGCCATTTATAATGATCTTCACTCAACCAAGCATTGGTTATGTTATTTACTGGTTTGTTTTCTGCAATTTGTTGAGCCGACAAATGATTGTGATAATCTATGATAGGCAAATCTTTTGCATATTCATGATACAGCACTTCTGCCTCCTGGGAGTTTAAGAGAAAATTGTCTGTTATAAAGTTTTTTGAATTTATTTGGCTCATAAGTTCAAACTGGTTTTAATTCCTAATTCCAAACCTCTAAGCTCTGCTAAACCTCTTAACCTTCCAATCCCTGAATATCCCGGATTGGTTTTTTTATGCAAATCATCTAACATTTGGTGGCCATGATCCGGACGCATGGGGATTTTCGTATCTTTTCTACCTGTTTCTAAACGTCTTTTTTGTTCCGTCAATACTTCCTTTATTACAGCATACATATCTACATCACCTTCAAGGTGATTGGCTTCATAAAAATTACCTTGTTCATCCCGCTTTGTGCTTCTTAAGTGCAAAAAGTGAACACGGTCTGCAAATCGTTTTAAAATTTGTATCAAGTCATTATCAGCTCTTACACCTAAAGAGCCTGTACAGTAGGTAATCCCATTAGAAATATCAGGAACATTATCAAATAAGTAAGCATAGTCAGCCTCTGTACTCACCACTCTCGGTAATCCAAGAATGGGATATGGAGGGTCATCCGGGTGTATACACATTAACACTTCATTTTTTGATGCTACCGGTATGATTTCTTTTAAAAAGGAAACGAGGTTTTCTCTTAAAGTATCTGCTTCTATGTCTTTATAAGTGTCTAAAATACCTTGAAACTGTTCTAGGGTATAACCTTCTTCTGCTCCAGGTAGACCTGCAATAATATTTTTTACAAGGTCTTTTTTACTTTCTTCTGAAAGTGATTTTACATATTCCTTGGCCAGTGCAATTTGATCGCTGGTATAAGTTGTTTCTGCACCAGGTCTTTTCAACAGGAATAATTCAAAAGCAGCAAAGGCAATTACATCAAAACGAAGCGCTTTGGATCCGTCCTGAACTTGAAACCCCAAATCTGTACGAGTCCAATCTAAAACAGGCATAAAATTATAGCACACAATATTGATTCCACATGAGGCTAGATTTTCAATACTTGTTTTATAGTTTTCAATGTAAGCTTGAAAATTTCCTGAGCGAGTTTTAATAGTTTCATGTACTGGAATACTCTCTACCACACTCCATGTTAAACCTGCTAACTCAATGGTTTTTTTTCGTTTTTGAATTTCTTCCACAGTCCATACCTCACCGTTAGGAATGTGGTGCAATGCAGAAACAACACCTGTTGCTCCAGCCTGCTTTATATCTAATAATGAAACGGGGTCATTGGGTCCGTACCATCTCCAAGTTTGTTCCATATTTATTCAATTATTTATAAATTAAATACCACTATACGCAGAGAAACCTCCATCAATAGGAATTACGATTCCCGTTACAAAAGATGAAGAATCATTACACAAGTATAAAGTGCTACTTACCAAATCTTCTGGCTTTCCATACCTTCCCATGGGTGTCTGATCTATAATCTGTTGTCCTCTTTGAGTTAAACTTCCGTCTTCGTTAGTAAGCAAGGTTCTATTTTGATTGGTCAGGAAAAACCCTGGGGCTAATGCGTTAACACGGATTCCTACTTTTGAAAAGTGCACTGCTAACCATTGAGTAAAGTTTGATATTGCTGCTTTGGCTCCGCTATATGCTGGAATTTTAGTAAGTGGCGTATAAGCATTCATAGAAGAAATGTTTAATACGCTACAGCCATCTCTTCCAACCATATCTTTAGCAAAAACTTGGGTTGGCAAAAGGGTTCCAATAAAATTTAAGTTAAACACAAACTCAATTCCTTTAGGGTCTAAATCAAAGAAGGTTTTGAATCCTTCTGAATTGTTTAACAAATCTTTTTCTAACAAATGTGGATTGGAAGTTGTTCCTAAGGGGTGATTTCCTCCAGCACCATTGACCAAAATATCACAAGCTCCTAAGGTGTTATTTACTGCAAGTT
>Ga0206127_1003813_pt1 | contig 13683 bp, 12 predicted proteins | sample Helgoland_Spring_6_FD_148646 | JGI IMG/M metagenome (GOLD analysis project Ga0206127, IMG submission 148646) | Pelagic subsurface seawater microbial communities from Kabeltonne, Helgoland, North Sea - Helgoland_Spring_Bloom_20160419_1 | ecosystem: Environmental > Aquatic > Marine > Epipelagic ...
AATACGAGAAGCAAAGTAACCAAGGTCAATGCTGTTAGGATAAAAGGAGAAAATATCGATATAAGAAATATATCAAAAATATATTTCCTTAGACACCACATCATCGTAAACCGCAAACCTCAAAAAGCGTATCCATAACCCTTTCCGAATCGAAGTTTTCTTCAGCATAACGTCTCGCGGAGAGACCTAATTCATCTAGATCACCCTGATTTGAATTACAAAATTTTTCAATTGCTTCGGCAAGCTCATTAGAATTTCCAGCACGACATACAAATGCAGACTTTGATCGGTTCAACACCGAAGCACCCTCTCCGTCAAGAAAGCCTATTATGGGGCGTCCTGCATATAAGTAACTTTGCGTTTTACCTGGAAGCGTAATGTCAAAAAGAGGATCTTCTGCTAACGGGAGCAGCAACGCATCTGCAAAATAATAAAAAGAGGGCATATATTCAACTGGGAATCGTCCTAGGAGTTTAACGTGGCTCTCTAAGCTATTATCTAAAACTAATCGACTTACCCGCCCCTCCTCTCTCCCTGAACCAACAATCAAAAAAACGAAATCATTTCTATGTTTAAGAATTCCGATAGCTTCCAAAACTGAAGGGAGATCTTGGCATTCTCCAATATTCCCGGTAAATACTATCTTTTTTAGATGTCTATATTCGTTTAATAAAGACTCTATTTCTTTATATTCTTGAGTCAAAGATATGTCGGAAATGTCCATTACATCCTCTACCCATTGAGGAAAGTAGTGAATAGAATCATCCTTCACACCTAGTTCTCTCAACCGACTCCTAAATCCCTCAGAACTAATGAGCAATGAATCAGAAAATCTATAAATCCGAGATGAAATAAATGTTAGTAACCTTATTATATGCCTATTGGATACTAAGTTAAGTGCAGAGAGGATATCCGGCCACAAGTCCATCACCCATGTCGTTACTTTTACTTTGTGGTACTTTCCGTAAATCAATGCAGGAATTACAGAAAAAATAGGCGATAACTGAACTGCTATAATTGAATCATAACGCTTCGAACTTAAGTTCCTAAAGAGGTATATTGAGGCTAAAAGGGCAAACGATATGTAATTTAGAAATAAGCTGGCCTTAGTCTTTCCCCTCGGCCTATTTTTAACTCTAAAGATATCTGCGCCGAAATAATCATCGTATTTGTGAGCTGCACTAATGAAATCTTCATAAATGGTTCCGTCAGGATAATTTGGCCGACCAGTTACAACATCAACATCACAACCAGAGGACACCAACTTCTTAACTAGCTCGTTAACTCGAAATTCTTCAGGCCAAAAATACTGAGTAACAACGAGAACTTTTTTCCTACTATGCTCAACCATAAATAAAGTTCTTTATGTTTTTTAAGTTAATACTTCTTCCAAACAACCCGGTTTATGTAATCAACATAACTAAGGATTATTCTCACGACCTTGTCAGATACGTTAGGCATGCTATAGTCCTCGACTCTCCGCAACAATCGTTCTTTACCTGACGGCTGTGATTCCAGCACATCTAATGCTTGCATTATTCGCTTAGAGCCCAGCCCAACCATCATAACTGCACCCTCTTCAATTCCCTCTGGTCTTTCATGTGCCTCACGAATGTTTAATGCAGGAAAATTCATTATTGAAGACTCTTCATTAATAGTCCCGCTATCAGACAAAACCGCCTTTGCATTTTTTTGAAGGCAGTTATAATCATGAAAACCAAGCGGTTTTAAAAGACGAATATTATTGTGAAATTTAATCCCCTGACTTTCAATTCTCTGGCGAGACCTCGGATGAGTCGAGACTATAACTGGCAAGTCAAAGTGTTCAGCGATGATGTTAAGTGAAGTAGCTAGCTTTGATAACTGATCTGACGAATCAACGTTTTCCTCACGATGTGCACTTACAACAAAGTACTCGCCTTTTGCAATATTTAAACGAGCATGTACATCTGAGCTGTCAATTTGAGGCATATAATGGCTGAGCACTTCAAACATCGGACTGCCTGTCTTAATAACACGGTCAGCCGCTATACCCTCCGCCAAGAGGTACTCACGAGCAATGCTACTATACGGCATATTAATATCTGCCGTGTGATCAACAATGCGACGATTAGTCTCTTCAGGAACACGCTGGTCGAAACAACGATTACCTGCCTCCATGTGAAAGATAGGTATTTTTCGTCGCTTAGCCGGTATAACTGATAGGCATGAATTCGTATCACCCAAAACAAGCATTGCCTCTGGCTTAATTTTTTCTAATATGGGATCGATCTCAATAATCAGTTTACCGATTGTCTCAGCTGCATTTCTACCTGCTGCATTTAAGAAATAATCCGGCTTTCGGATACCCAAATCTTCAAAAAAGACCTGATTCAGCTCATAATCATAGTTTTGTCCAGTATGAACCAAGATATGATTACATGTATCATCCAGTTTTCCCAATACACGAGAGAGCCTAATAATTTCTGGTCGGGTGCCTACAACGGACATAACCGTCATTTTTTCCATACTCATGCCTCCTAAAACAACTCTTTAGCAAATGTATCTGGTCGCTCTCGATCAAATATTTCATTGGCCCATAACATAACAATCAGCTCATCATCACCAATATTAGTAATATCATGAGACCATCCCGGGACTGTTTCAACAATCTCCGGAGCATCACCATTAACAGTAAGTTGGTGGCGCTCTGCCGTAGAAATATTTTCAAATTTAAATTCAGCTTGCCCTTTTATCACTAGAAATTTTTCATTTTTAGTATGATGGTAGTGACCGCCTCTAGTAATACCTGGTAATGCTGTAAAATACGAAAATTGCCCAGAATCCCGCGTCTTGAGCATCTCACAAAAAACACCTCGATTATCTGCATACGAGGGAACAGCGTAACTGAAGTCTTTAGGTTGAGCATAACTTAAAAACGTTGCGTATAGCGCTCTATTGAGACCCACACCAACTTTGCCAGTTACCAGACTTTTCCTAACACCTTTAAACCCTGTTAAAATTTCGGCAACTTCCCCTACAGTACTCTCATATTGATTCTGGATATAATGAAACCCAGATTCAGGTTTATCCTCGATCAATTTCATAAATGATGCACAAACATCATCTATATATGCCAGAGTAACTTTTGCTGCATGGTCATTAATCACTATCTCTTTATCACGCATAATATTGTCGCAAAAAGTCGCGACAAAAGAGTTATAGTTTGGCTTACACCATTTCCCAAAGACGTTAGGTAAGCGAAGAATGTAGCCAGAATTGCCAGTGGCTTTAGAGTATGACTCAATAATTTTCTCTGCAAAGAGTTTACTTTTCCCGTAATCGTTATTATCACTTGCTTGCGTGGACGACGCTAAAACCAGAGGGACGCCATTCTCAGAATTTATAAGGCCATCCACAATGAATTGAGTAAACTCAATGTTACCCTGTTTAAATTCAATGGGGCTTTCTGGACGATTAACACCTGCCAGATGAAATACAAAGTCTGCTTCAGATAGGTGACTGAGAGCAGCAATTTTCGGGGTATCACGGTGAATTTCTAGGACCTCATGATTCTCTTCGCGCAAAGAGATACATAAGTTTTTACCAATAAAGCCGCGTGAGCCTGTAACAACAATTTTCACTTAAACTCCCTCTGGAACATCCGTTCCACCAGCTGAAATGTCTCGAATAAAGTCTAGTTTGTGAAGTAATTCAATCATTCCTTCTACATCTAACCTTTTTGTGTTGTGAGAATTGTAATCCTCAATATCAGAGAGATCTCGATCACCTTCTTCATTAAATTTTGAATAATTAAGATCTCTATTGTCAGATGGTATTCGATAATAGTCGGATTGGTCTTGCGCAACGAACATTTCTTCTCTGGAGCAAAGGGCTTCAAAGAGCTTTTCACCATGCCTAGTCCCTATTACTGTGACGGGGTGATCTGGACGAGCGGTAATTTTGAGTAAAGCTTCCACCAAAACTTTTATTGTGGCTGCTGGCGCCTTTTGCACAAAAATATCGCCATTTTTACCATTCTCAAAGGCATACAAAACGAGGTCAACCGCGTCCTCTAAAGTCATCATGAATCTTGTCATGTGAGGATCGGTGATACTAAGGGGCTTTTTATCGAATATTTGACGAAGAAATAGGGGGATTACTGACCCTCGCGATGCCATTACATTCCCATATCTTGTGCAACAGATTACTGAATTAAAGCTTCCGGCATTGCGAGATTTAGCAACAATAACTTTCTCCATCATGGCTTTGGATATCCCCATGGCATTTATAGGATAAACTGCCTTGTCCGTACTTAAACAGACTATCCTTTTAACACCATTTTTTAATGCGGCATTCAACACATTTTCAGTACCTAAAATGTTAGTTTTCACGGCCTCTAAAGGATAGAACTCACAAGATGGTACTTGCTTTAATGCTGCTGCATGAAAGATATAATCAACGTTTTGAAAAGCATTATTTACTGACGCATAATCTCTTACATCGCCTATATAAAATTTTAATTTGGAACTACTGTACTTCTTTCTCATATCATCCTGTTTTTTCTCATCTCGAGAGAAAACACGGATCTCTTTAACATCTGTACTCAGAAAACGATCAAGTACCGCATTTCCAAAGGAACCAGTACCACCAGTTATCAGCAATGTTTTGTTTTTGAACATTCTACACCAACTTATAGTTCGAAATGTTGACTGAAATTATAGGCTTGACTGCCGCCCGTAGCTTTTTCTTAATCTCTAAATATCGTCTATTACACTATCAATATATTGTTTACTCGACACTATTTTTCGCATCTGTAAGCTCCCGATGAGATGCTGTCTAACCAGCTTTGATTATCTAGATACCAAGTCACGGTATTTTTGAGTCCATCACGAAATTGATATTTCGGATGCCAACCAAGCTGCGTTTGTAACTTAGAGGAATCGATCGCGTAGCGTCTATCATGCCCAAGCCTATCTTCGACATAAACAATCTGATCTTTGTATGATGGCCCCAAAGCATTGGGTTTGAGTTGGTCCAGTAACTCGCAAATATCGATCACCAAATCTCTATTCCTTACCTCATTTAGACCACCAATATTATAGACCTCTCCTAAAGATCCATTATTCAAGATTTCCGATAAAGCCGAGCAGTGGTCTTCAACATGAAGCCAATCACGAACATTAAGACCATCACCATACAATGGAATTTTTTTTCCTTTAAGCGCGTTTTGTATAACAACTGGAATCAGCTTTTCAGGGAACTGATAAGGCCCATAGTTATTTGAGCAATTAGTTGTAATTACAGGAAAATCAAAAGTATGGAAATATGACCTCACTAGATGATCGGAAGACGCTTTACTCGCCGAGTACGGACTATTCGGCTGGTATCTACTAAGTTCTGTAAACTTGGCCTCATGCTCCTTCAGCGAACCATATACCTCATCTGTAGAGACATGAATAAACCGAAAAAAACTTTTCAACTCTGAATCTAGATTCATCCAATATTGGCGAGAAGCATCCAGGATGCTAAAAGTCCCCATAACATTTGTCTCGATAAATGCTCTGGGCGAACTGATCGAATTATCAACATGAGATTCAGCCGCAAAATTAAGAATGGCTCGTGGTTTGTGCTGATCCAATAACGATTGTATTTTGACAGAGTTACCTATATCAGCTTCAACAAAAAAATAGTTGGGATTCTCAGATAGGCTTAACAGATTTTGTAAATTTCCCGCATAGGTCAGCTTATCAATATTTAATATTGGCTCGTCACTACTTTTAAACCAATTTAATATGAAATTACTTCCAATAAAACCGGCACCACCAGTCACAAAAATCATAATACATCCTTAAAGAATATCTATATATTTACCAAATTTAGAATCACCAACTACCCTGTTAAAGATTTCAAAAGTGAGCGCTTGTAGTCTCCATCTGGAATATTATCAATCAAACTACTAAATTGTAGTTTAGTAATAAATCCAGCTCGATAAGACGCCTCTTCAGGGGCTCCGATTAGAAGGCCTTGCCTTTTCTGGACGGCAGCTATGAAGTCACCAGCTTCTCGAAGTGCCGTTGGTGTTCCCATATCTAGCCAAGCAACGCCGCGCCCGATTATCTCAACAGATAATTCATCGCGCTCAATATATGCTTTATTGACATCTGTTATTTCTAGCTCACCTCTCGAAGAAGGATGCAAGCCTTTTGCAACCTCAACGACACTACGCGGATAAAAATAAAGACCCGGCACTGCAAGATTAGTTGTTGGGTTACATGGTTTCTCTTCTATATCAATTACTTTTCCTTGATCATCAATAGAAATAACACCATACGCTCTTGGATCATCAACACGGTAACCAAAGACAACAGCTTTGTTTGCTTCACCTACATTCTTTAAGTGTTGAGGAAAGCCATCCCCGAAAAACAAGTTGTCACCAAGCATTAATACCGTTTCTCTATTTTCAATGAATTTCTCAGCAAGCAGAAACGCCTCTGCAATCCCATTTGGATTTTTTTGCGCAACAATATTAATTGTGATTCCTAAGTTAGAACCATCACCTAGCGTCTTTTTATAAGCATCCACATTTATAGAATTGGTAATAACGACAAATTCTTTCACACCTGCCAATATTAGTGTGGATAGAGGATAAAAGATCATTGGCTTATCAAAAACCGGTAGTAACTGCTTTGAGACTCCCAATGTTGCTGGCCATAACCGACTACCTGATCCGCCGGAAAGAATTATTCCTACACGCTCCATTACATAAACTCCTTGCTAGTGTTCCATAAATTATCTGCCGATAAAAATTGGCAATAATCTTCGTTTAATAAAATTTCTAATAGTTACTGGCAGTGAATCCCTGATAGTTCGGCTCAAAAAATGACGTAACCAATTTTCACTTTGGAGATCTGCAACGTATTGCGAGCCCAGCAGTCGCCTTGCCTCCAAGACTGCCCTTTCATATTCTTTATACATCGAACGACCAGCGGAAGATACGCGACCATAGGAGCTGGAGCACCAAAAGAAATGAGTATTCTTAAATATTTTGAACTGATGAAAATGGAAAAATATCAACTCCCTATCCTTTATTACATAACCATTTTCACCATCATGACTTATGGTGTTTTTCCTCATATTCCAAGGAGCTCCAAATCCCAATGCTGGCTCTAATATAAGGAGATTGTCCTTGTACATTTTAGGCCATGCATCTAAATATTTTTGGTCTCCAAAGCGGTCATCGTCTATAAAGGCATGACACCATTCTAAACACTGCTTTTTATATGTCGTTAAGCATTGTCTACCATACTTATCATCAAATATCGTAATCCATTGAACACAAAATTTTCCGAAAATCATTAAATCCATCAGGTGGGAGGAGAAGTCATGTGGCGTTATAGTTATAGATTTGTTCGATTTAGTTATTTTCTCTAACAAAACATGTGGGTTTTTGAAGAAAAATAAATCAGCATCCAAATATGTAACTACCCCATTCGGGCTATATTTTAACCCCATTTCTAAAGCTATTGGTGTCAATGTCCAGCAAAATTCGGCTAGTGTGCGCTCCTTTCTCAATGCCAACACTTCTTCGTCTAAAGTTTCCTCAATACATATCAAAATTAAGTTACCGAAACTTAAAGCCTCCAGCCTCTCTTTCGTCTCTTTATCTATACATAACACTACAATACGTGACTCAGGCAACCAGCGTCGCAGAGACACAATCATAGCAAGGCCTCTACTCAAATAATGGGCATTAAACAAGGTTACAAAAGTATGCATATCAAAGAGGGCTCTAAATAATTAATCATTCTTGAAAAATTTATTAATACAACCAGCTACAAGCTTGGCATCATCAGCACTGGTAGCAGTAGAAATCGGCAAACTCAGCTCACACCGATGCAGGTAGTCTGCAATCGGAAATTTTTCCTGGTTATAGTTACTAGCTAAAGCCTCTTGCTTATAAGGCGGGATTGGATAATGGATATCTGAGCCGATACCATTTTCTGAAAGAAAAGATTTAAGTAAATCTCGCTCTTCAGTGACAATAGGGAAGATGTGATATGAATTTGTGTACCATGGCTCGTCAGGCGGCAATACAGACTTATTTAGGATTGAGGATCTATAAATAGCACCTAAAGTTCGACGATGAGACAATGCGGTTTTAATATGTCTTAATTTTACTCTTAAAATGGCCGCTTGTATCTCATCTAGTCGACTATTGAAACCGACTCTCGAGAACACATATTTTTCTGAAGACCCGTAGTTTCTGAACGATTTCGCAATATTAAATACGGATTCATCATTGGTCACAATGAGTCCAGCATCGCCTAATGCCCCAATTGTTTTAGTTGGATAAAAACTAAAACAGCCAGCGACACCAAAAGTACCGGTATGATCACTGTCGACCAATGTACCTATGGATTGCGCACAGTCTTCAAACAAAAGAAGATTATTCGAGTCACAAATATCAACAATTTTTCTAACATTGCATGGCAAACCAAATAAATGAGTTACTAGCACTCCTTTAGTCTTGTTAGAAATAGCGCCTTCGATTAGGTCTGAATTAATATTATAGGTAGATAGCTCAGCATCAATTAACACGGGCGTAGCACCAGAGTGTATTACTGCGAGAATCGTTGCAATATAAGTATTTGCCGAAACAATAACTTCATCTCCCTGCCCTATACCACAACTCTTTAAAGAGATCGTCAAAGCATCGAGTCCATTAGCAACACCTAAAGCATATTTGGCGCCGACAAATTCTGCAAATTCTTTTTCTCTTGTTGAAACCTCGCTCCCCAAGACATACCAGCCTTTATCTGTCACATTAACCAATGCATCGGTCAATTCCTCACCAAAACTACGATTTACTGCTTGGAGATTCTCATAGGGTATATTAACTTTGTGGCTCATTATAGATATAGTCCCCCTCATCATATTTTTCTGAAGCTTGCACAACAAGTACACTATCTTCAATAAAATTCATAACATGCCAATCTGCCGGCTCTAAAAATACTGCTTTACTAGAGCTGTCTAGCAAAACACTCTTTCTTCCAGATCCGTTATTTACTATGACTTCAACTGCTCCATGGGGACAGATTAAAATCATCTGGCACTTTTTGTGCCCATGCCCACCTCTTTCCACTCCCGCAGAAGCATTTATAATGAACATTCTCTCTACAGGAAAGGTCAGATCTTTTTCGAGCACATCCAGGGTTCCTCGCATATCGCTAATATGCTGCAAATCAAATAATTTCATATAAATCACACCTTTTAAGATCCATCAACCTTCAACTCCACTAAACTGTCCACCATGATTCCATTTCTTTTATATAGTGATCGTATGCCAAAACATTGTTAGCTGTAGCTTTTGCCGCCTTTACGGACTGCATATGAACTTCCGGGTTGTCTTTTAATTTAGAAATATATTGGTTAATTTGTTCAGAGAAACTAGTATTTTCATCAAGCACGCGGATTGCATCATATTTACACATATAACTAATGTCTTGCGTCTTATTGGGGCCATCATGACTACCGATACCCACAAGAATCGGTAACCCAGCACCAATGGCTTGTTGCCACATTACCGACTGTGACCCTGGGAAAATTCCTACATCCGAGCACATCATGTAACTATATATATTCTCAAGATTCTGCCATCCCAAAAATTTTATACTCTTGTTACCAGCCGCTAAACGCCTTAACTCATTACCATATTCCACACTTTCGGGCGCACCACAAATTAGAAGCGTAACGTCGGCTCTCTCGTTAACCGCATCAATTAGTACATGCGTTCTTTTTAGTTCATTTAATTTTCCGCCAGTGAAGACAACAAAGTGGTCACTTGGGATATCAAAACCCAACCGCAACTCTTTGATTTTTTCGCCACTCAAACCTTCTCCAAAATCAATTGAGTTTACACATAGAGGAAGCAATTGGGTTTTCCGTTCTGGCACTCCTAACATCCTAGTCATAAACTCAATACAAGACGGCGTAACCCCGTAAAATCTTTTTACCATATGGGAAGCAATCCACACTATGCATCTTTTAATTAATTTGTATACGACAAGCTTTGAGATGAAACTTTTTGCACTATTAGACTCATCGCAATGATTGTCACAAATCAAAACACACTCGGGGTTTTTACGCACATACAACATAGCAACTAATAGAGAAAGATTTATGTCGTGCACAAATAATAAATTAGGCTTTAGCTCTTCTAACTTACTACGAATACCGCGTAGCAGTTTCAAGGATCTAAAACGAAATAGGTAGTCGCACCTATGAATATTACCAGCCGACTGGGTTTTCGCATGAGGCGCCTTTTTGCCCTGATAGTAATCAAAAATATTCATTTTCGGCGCACATATTACGCTACAACTGTGGCCCCTAGACAAAAAAGACTTTTGTAACACGCTTTCCTGATAGCCTAATTCTGGATCAAAGAAGTCACACAGCATAACTACATTCAGTTTCATGTTTTTATAACCCTATGTTTGCGCATCGTAGCCGAAATAATTGCGACCCAAAGAAAGTTCAATAAACCACCGCCTCCAATCAGTCCAACCGAAAGCGGGGCATTCATTATGACTAGCCATAATCCAATGAACCATATAGACATAAGCCTGTAATCAAGATGTCGAGTCAATGCGTTTAATGTGATTATAAAAAACGATAGAACTATCGTCGGCACAAATATCCCCAAAATACCTACAGCAGCTACTCCGTCACTAATCCAGAAACCAGCGCTATAATTAGCCCTAGCATCATTGAAATAATGTTCGCCTATCAATTGTCCCAGCTGAAGATTCTCTGTTATTTCACCCTCCATAAAGCGACCTATAATCCCTATATGAGTCCAATATGTATAGCCATGTATCATGAAAAATTCATCATATTTTTCTAGCATCCATCCAGAATTTGCTAATGTTCTCCAAGCAAAAATAGATTTTAAAATCTCAAATGGGGTTCCCCTGAGATCAATTATCAAAAGACAAAACGAGACCAGGCTAAGGATAACAAGTAATGCTAAAAGGGGATTTTTATTACTTAAAATTTTGTGCAAAATGAAAATAGCTATCGGTATCACCAATGCTATTTTGCTTCCAAAGGTTGCGTAAACAACTAAAGAAGCTATTAGGCCCAAATAAATCGGCAAGTTACGCTTGTATATCAGCCCATACCCGATAAGAAATGGAATGCAACTATAAGTTAGGAATAAATTTAAATAACCAACTATCTTTGGTATTTGGATCTCTCCGGAAGCTTCTCTAAGCACATAAACATCTTGAAGGGCGACAAACTGCATAGAATCTCGAAAATAGATTACAAGAATACATATAATCGCAACAACAGATATCTTCATAATTTTATAGATTTTTCGGTACAAAATGTCAGAAGAAACATAGTTAGTTAGGCCTGAAGTACGCATTAATAACAATCTATTCGCACCAAACAAAATTATCATATTTGCAGTAAGGATTAGCGAAAACATCAAAATATATAAATTATCTTTACTGCTCATATACTGAATAACAAGAAGGCTTGGCAAAAAAGTTACTGCATAGATTAGGTTAATCCCAAAAGTGCATGCGGTGTTGTTATTAGCTGCAAAGGCTAAGGGTAAAACTGAAAGAAAATACACCATTATTCTAAAGGACAAACCCCTATCGTTGTTATAAAAACCAACATAATCAAAGGTCTCAGCCAAATAATTTAAGTAGAGTGCATCAAATATAACCAAAAAGATTAAAGCTGCAATTATTTGTTTAACTTTACTTAAAAGCATTTTTTAAATAATAAATAGGTAAAACTGAAAAGAAGAGCATCAAAAGGGAAAGCGTCACGAGCAATTCGTTAGCCGTATTCCCTGGTTGATAAGCTGATACTATAAAGAAGGAAATTGGTAAAACCTGAGATAAAGTTAACAGAATCAACCCAAGTTTTTTATTATCCGAAATTTGCCATAAGTGGGCAGTAAATAGAACACCTGCTTGACCCGCTAGCCCAAAACTCAGAATCTTGAGGTAACCCACTAAAGGGGTATACTCGGTAGATAGAAATTCCTTTATGAGAATTGGGAAAAACAGATGGCTAGCCAAAATAACTAAAAGTCCAGTTCCTACAATCACCGCAATATATGAATACAGTTCAGTTTTCACATCAACTCCGGATCGATGCTTTACTGAAATATCAGATCGAATAAACTCACTAAAACCTAAACCAAAAACTAAAAATGGAGTCAAGATAACTCTTTGACACAAGGTATAAAAACCCGCGATTGCATTACCTAAAAAGCTATTCACAACGATAACAATGCTTTGAGGTATCAGCATAATCAGCTCACTTGGCAATGCCTTGAAAGTAAAACTCTTATACCTAATGGCCAATACCTTGATTTCTTCAAAGCGAATCCTATTCGCAAAAATAACTGGCAGCAATGCCCGGTTCATAAAACTAACAATGATCACGGAGGCGAATAATCCCGAGCTATGAGCGATCACAAGTGCTAGCTTGTGGTATTCCTCAAAAAGACAAACAATAAGCCATGCAACGGTAGCGAAAAAGACCGCATTTACTATAAGCGTAACCTGATACGCGGAGAAAACCCGATCCGCTGCCTGATATATTTTAAATAGCCCCAAGACAGATGAAAAAATACATGAGATTAGTATAAATGCCCAGTACTTGGGCAGGTCATAGATTACGAAGACTAACATAAGTACTAGTAAGCCCAGAGTTGAAGTGGCTACTATTATCACTATGCACAGCTGTACAATCTTATTTCGTTCATAGGCTTTAGTTAGTTTCAGTAATGACAGCTCATACTTACCGCTCATTACCGTTGTTAAAATACTCCAAAATGCTGCATAGACCCCAAAAATCCCAAATGCTTCTGGATCCAAAAATTCTGTAAGCGAAAGCGTGACGACTACTATGATTAATTGACTCAAGATTCCTAACGAAATCATCTTTGATGAGCCACGTATCAAAGTTTTTAGATAGGGAATATTTCTAATTATCATCTAGATGGCCTAAACTAACTTCAAATTTTTTGTAAAACATGCAACTCCTAAAAAGCAAAAGTCGAAGTAGTTCCGTGTATCGCAAGACCATATATTTAGAATTGTTCTTTGATCCAATGTGAGAATGCCTCAGCAACGCAAAACCTCTTTTTTTGGGAGGGGGCGTAACTTTGTCATTGTTCGATAATTGACGCTACAGCGGCGGCTATTTCAGGCGCATTCTCAAGATACGGATGCATTGGCAGACTAAGCACTTGTGTCGCCAGACTTTCTGAAACGTTGGTACCTGTCGAAACTTTGGGAAAATGTTTGTAGCCAAATTGCATAGACAAAGGAATTGGATAGTACACAACCGTTGGAATTCCAACTTTTCTCAACTCAGCCTGCATATGGTCTCTATTTTGAAATTTTAGCGTATATTGTGCCCAAATGCTTGTTGACTCTGGGCTAATTACAGGTATCGAACACAGTGAACCAAGACGATCGGAATATTGTTTAGCAACGGTATTCCTTAGTTCCCGCTCCTTGGGAAACAGCTTTATTTTTTCGAGTAATATGGCCGCTTGAATAGTGTCTAGCCGCGAATTCAACCCTACTTGAATATTGTCGTATTTTTGGCTACCTTTACCGTGCAGTCGTATAGAATTAATAATTTCAGCCAAATCTCCATCATCAGTAA
>Ga0206127_1003814_pt1 | contig 13681 bp, 10 predicted proteins | sample Helgoland_Spring_6_FD_148646 | JGI IMG/M metagenome (GOLD analysis project Ga0206127, IMG submission 148646) | Pelagic subsurface seawater microbial communities from Kabeltonne, Helgoland, North Sea - Helgoland_Spring_Bloom_20160419_1 | ecosystem: Environmental > Aquatic > Marine > Epipelagic ...
TTGGGACAGAGATCGGGAGCGCGCATTAGCGCGATTGACCGAAGCCCTTAGCAACTACCGGATTGCTGGACTGACGACCAATATATGCTTTCTATACAACCTCGCGACGACCCATGCCTTTCGCCGGGGCGATGTGGATACCGGCTTTATTGAAAAGTATGAAAGTGAGATTTTCCGTCAGCGCAGCGAAGATATTAACTATGGAGCACCACTGGCCGCAGAGGCCATTTTGGCGGCTAGGCAGGACTCGGCAAAACAACAGGCGGCGCAATCCAGCGAGCCTAACTCACCCTGGCATCTGGCCAATAGCTGGCAAGCTAACAGCATTACCAAGCCAAGGGTACAGGTTAAAATTGGCGCCAGAGAGATTACCGTAGAAGCAGACCCGAATAACCTAAACACCCAATTAAAAGTAGTTGCTGCGGATACAGAAAGTTTTAATCTATTTACCGATCAGGGAGTATTCCACTGCTCCGAGGTTAAACCGGATCTGGGTCTTCAGGATAATCAGGCCGACGGCAATTTAACCGCGCCAATGAATGGCACTGTAGTCACCCTGTTAGTTAAAAGCGGCGCACCAGTATCCAAGGGTGACAGCCTGATGGTGATTGAGGCGATGAAAATGGAACATGCTATTATTGCCCCCGCCGACGGCACTGTCAGCGAGTTCTTTTATAAAGAGGGAGAGCTGGTTGATGGCGGTGCCGAGCTTTTAGCCTTTGCAGAATCTGAGGAAGCCCAATGAATTTACCCCGCCGCGTCAGAATTGTTGAAGTCGGCCCTCGCGACGGACTGCAAAATGAAAAAATTGCCGTTGAAGTCAGCACCAAAGTTGAGTTGATTAATCAGCTTACAGAAGCAGGGCTCAGCTATATCGAAGCGGGCAGTTTTGTCAGCCCGAAATGGGTTCCACAAATGGCTGGCAGCGATCAGGTCTTTGCCAAACTGGCCACAGATACAAATACCATTTACGCCGCACTGGTTCCTAACCTCCGTGGTTTGGAGCGAGCTATGGAGTGTGGCGTAAAAGAGGTGGCAGTTTTTGCCGCGGCCTCCGAGAGCTTTAGCCAAAAGAATATCAACTGCTCTATTGCCGAGAGTCTCGAACGCTTTAAACCCCTTGCCGATCAGGCACTGGCCAACAATATCAGACTGCGCGGTTATATCTCCTGCGTGGTTGGCTGCCCCTATGAGGGCAGTGTCGACAATGAAACTGTGGCCATGGTTGCCAAACAGCTATTGGCTATGGGCTGCTATGAAATATCTCTTGGCGACACCATTGGTGTCGGCACCCCCGCCTCGGTTGAAAAGTTATTGGCTAGATTGCTTGAGGAAATTCCCGCCAAAAAACTCGCCGTCCATCTCCACGACACCTATGGACAGGCCCTGGCCAATGTACTGACCGCACTGCAGATGGGAATCTCGGTTGTGGATAGCTCCGTCGCAGGTCTGGGTGGCTGCCCCTATGCCAAACTCGCCAATGGCGGTGCTGCATCAGGCAATGTCGCCACAGAAGATCTGGTCTATATGCTCAATGGTCTAGGTATAGAACATGGTGTCGATATTAAAAAACTAATCGCCGCCGGCAACTTTATCAGTCAAAAACTCCAGCGCGTTAATGGTTCAAAGGTAGGAATAGCACTGCAGTAAATTTTACATAAGTTATACTGCGGCCCTCTTTGACGATTTAACTATTCGGAGTTAGTTCCTTGACCGCGTTTCGCCCCTGCATCGACCTTCATCAGGGTCAGGTAAAACAAATTGTTGGCGGCAGCCTTACCGACAGCGGTGCCGACACCAACTTTGTCAGTTCTCACAATGCCGCCTACTATGCACAGCTCTACAAGCAGCATCATTTAACTGGCGGTCATGTTATTGCCCTTGGCCCGAACAATCAGCAGCAGGTTCTTGAAGCGCTCAGCGCCTACCCAAAGGGTATGCAATTTGGTGGCGGTGTTAACCTCGAAAATGCCAGCAGTTATTTAGAGGCCGGCGCCTCCCATATTATTGTTACCTCCTACCTGTTTGAAAACGGCGAGTTCTCTTGGCCGCGGCTCGAGGCAATAAAAGCTGAGGTCGGCGCCGATCGATTAGTGCTCGACCTTAGCTGCCGCAGAACAGCGGAGGGCTGGATGATTGCAACAGATCGCTGGCAGACTATTACCAACACTCCAATCAATCAGCAGACCCTTTCAGAATTGGAAAAACACTGTGCGGAGTTTTTAGTTCACGGCGCCGATGTTGAAGGACTGCAAGCTGGTATAGATCAGGATCTGGTTACTCTGCTCGGCGACTGCTGCAATCTGCCCGTCACCTACGCGGGTGGTGCCCGTTCATTGCAAGACCTGAAACTGGTTGAGACTCTCTCCAAAGGTAAGGTTGATCTTACTATTGGCAGTGCCCTGGATATTTTTGGTGGATCAGGCGTGACCCTTGAAGCCTGTATTAACTGGAACCAGTCCAAAACTTAATTTTTAACACAGCTATAAACACAACAATAAACATAAAAATAAACACAAAAAGGAACTCATTAATGAACCGCCTCTTATCCGGTTTTATCTTTGCCGCCGCTCTACTGATTGCATCGATTAGCCATGCTCAGCCTTTTACCTTTACCGCTATTCCCGATCAGGATGAGTCCCATCTGCAGGAGCGCTTTAACAAGATCGCCGTCTATCTGGAAAAGCAGCTGGGTATCGAGGTGCGCTATATTCCGGTTAAAAGCTATGCCGCTGCGGTTACTGCCTTTCGCAATAATCAGGTGCAGCTGGCCTGGTTTGGCGGTCTCTCCGGCGTACAGGCAAGACGACTGGTTCCCGGCAGCCAGGCCATAGCCCAGGGCTATGAGGACCCGTTCTTTAAAACCTACCTGATCGCTCACAGCAGCAGCGGCCTGGAGAGCAGCACTGATTTTCCAGCGGCTATTGCCGGCAAGACCTTTACCTTTGGCTCAAAAGGCTCCACCTCTGGACGGCTAATGCCCGAGTACCATATTCGCCAGCAGCTCAAGGATACACCGCAGAAGATCTTCTCCAAGGTGGGCTTTAGCGGCGATCACAGCCGTACCATTGCACTGGTTCAGTCCGGCGCCTACCAGGTTGGCGCGGTCAACTACAAAGTATGGGCCAAGGAACTGGCAGCGGGAAAAATTGACCCCACCAAGGTAAAGATTATCTGGGAGACTCCCCCCTACCCTGACTATCAGTGGACAGTACGCGGTGATGTCAGTGCTGATATCCACAAGAAACTGGTCAACGCCCTGCTGGGGATGAAAGATCCTGAACTGCTTGCCAGCTTCCCGCGCAAGAGCTTTATCAAAGCCAATAATGATCTCTATGCGCCTATTGCCGACACAGCAGTTACCATCGGCCTTATCGACGCAGAGAAATAGAAACAGTCTTGAACACGGCCACTCACCAACCACTGTTTGAACTTAACAACAGACGCCTCGAGTATCAGGGACAAATGGTACTCGACAATCTGTCGTTAACTATTCACCGTGGCGAACGAGTCGCTCTAGTGGGTGGCAGTGGTGCGGGCAAATCAACACTGCTTAAGGCACTGCGCGAACAATTGCCCAACCAAGTCGCCTGGTGCCCACAGCAGCCCGGTCTGGTGCCTATGTTGAGCGCCTTTCACAATATTTATATGGGTGCGCTGGATCGCCACAGCTTTCTCTACAATCTTGGCAACCTGATCAAACCCATGCCCGCTGCACGTTGTGAAGTTACCGATATAGCTCAGAGCATCGGTCTTGAAAATCATCTTTTCAGCTCAGTAGATAAGCTCTCTGGTGGACAGCAACAACGCACCAGTATTGGCCGCGCGCTCATCCAGCGGCGAGCGATCTTTATCGGCGACGAACCCGTCGCCAATGTCGATGAGTATCAGGCGGAAAGACTACTAAAGCTAATTTGCCAAGAGCACGAATCTGTTGTCTTGGCCCTGCACGATATTGATCAGGCGCTACAGTTCTGCACGCGAATTATCGGTCTCAAGGATGGCGCAATTGCTCTAGATGCAGCCAGCGATCAACTCTCTGCCAGTGATCTTGCCGGCCTCTACGATGCTGTTTAATTTAGGCTCAAACAGCCTGGACACCTCCGCTAAAGCACTGCGCAAAACCAGCTTTTGGTTTGCCGCCATTGCCCTGCTCTGCCTGTTATGTGCGGATCTGGATATTTCCACTGTCGATCCCTGGCACGAACTGAGCCTAATGACAGCCGGCGCCCTAAGCCCCTCGGTCTGGTCCTGGCCGACACTGTTAAGCAGTCTCGCCAATACCTTTTCCTTTGCCCTGCAGGGTGTCGCTGTGGCAGCCATTGGCGGTTTTATTCTCGCACTGGGCTATGGCTCTACTGTGGTGCGCGCATTCTGTGCCTTTATCCGTTCAATCCATGAACTGTTCTGGGCACTGCTGTTTATTCAAATTACCGGGCTCTCATCACTGACCGGCCTACTGGCCATTGCTATTCCCTACGCGGGCACACTAGCTAAAATTTACGGTGAGTTATTTGAAGAAGTAGATCAGGCTGCAGCCAATAACACCCCCACTGCCAAACAGCCACTAATTCACTTTTTCTACACATTGCTACCTCTGGCCTGGCGACCCATGGCCACCTATACCAGCTACAGATTTGAATGCGCAATTCGCTCCAGTGCAATTCTCGGTTTTGTCGGCTTGCCGACGATTGGTTTTCATCTCGAGACTGCATTGGGAGAAGGCCATTACAGCGAAGCGGCGGCCTATTTTTATGCTCTGTTACTCCTTATAGGTACGCTGAGGTTTTGGCTGCAAAAGCGGCTACTGCCAATCTATCTATTAGCGGTTTTTTATTATCTGCCACCACAGGCGATGGTTTCCTGGGATCTGCTTGTACGCTTTATCACCGAAGATATAGTGCCAGCGCCACTGCGCGGCGAACAACTTCTCACCACAGCCAGCCTATCAGGATTTGTCGACTGGTTTAGCCAGCTATGGCAACAGCAGATGTGGCCGGGGCTAATCAACACCGTGGTTTTAGGGCAGATCAGTCTGGTCTTTAGCGGACTGCTGGCACTATTGCTGTTCCCATTAAACTCTCCACTGTTTTTCCGTCGCTGGGGTCGCAGCGCCGGGGATGGGCTGCTGATCTTACTGCGTACTCTTCCGGAATATTTACTGGCCTTTATAGGCTTACTGATACTCGGCCCCTCAATGGTGCCGGCAATACTGGCGCTGGGCATTCACAATGGCGCGATTATCGCTCATTTGGTCGGTCGTCACAGTGAAGAGCTGAGTTTAAGGGAAGATGCCAGTCGTGGCCTAAACCGCTATTTCTTCGAAGTTCTGCCGCGCATCTACCGACAGTTTTTAGCCTTTCTATTTTATCGCTGGGAAGTGATTTTGCGTGAGACAGCCATCCTTGGCATTCTTGGAATATCTACACTGGGCTTTTATATCGACTCGGCCTTTGAAGAGTTTCGCTTTGACCGCGCCTTTATCCTAATTCTCGCCAGTGCCCTGCTCAATATTGGCGTGGATAAACTGGCTCGCCGAATTCGCCTGCGTCTGCATTTGAAAACAGCGCCAGAATCTCTCTAGCTCAACCCTCATCAGTTTCATAGCCTGAAATTGATGGGCAGGAACAGACCAGATTGCGATCGCCAAACACATGATCCAAACGACCTACCGGTGGCCAGTACTTGTTCTGACGCAGTGATGCCAATGGATAAGCCGCCTGACTGCGACTGTAGCTTCTTGTCCAGCTATCCGCCGAGACAACCGCCGCCGTATGGGGCGCGCCGACAAGGGGATTATCTGCCAACTCAAACTGTCCTGCGGCAACCTGATCGATCTCGCCCTTAATCGCGATCATCGCATCACAGAAACGATCCAGTTCAGCTTTTGACTCACTCTCAGTAGGTTCAATCATCAGTGTTCCAGCAACCGGGAAAGACATGGTTGGCGCGTGGAAACCAAAGTCGATCAGACGCTTGGCAATATCATCAACGCTAATACCTATCTCATCTTTAATATCGCGAACATCCAAAATACATTCGTGAGCAATACGCCCCTGAGCGCCGGTATAGAGAATCTGGTAATGATCCTGTAGACGGTTGGCTACATAATTGGCATTCAAAATAGCCACTTCGGTCGCCTGCTTAAGACCAACACGACCCATCATGCGGATATACATCCAGGTGATCGGCAAGATGCTGGCGCTGCCAAAGGGTGCCGCGGAAACCTGAGCGCCACGACGCTGGCTGTTACCAGATTCGACCGCCGACTCACTGGGTAAAAATTCAGCCAAATGTTCACCGACAGCGACGGGACCCACACCTGGACCACCACCACCGTGGGGAATGCAAAAGGTTTTATGTAAGTTCAGATGCGAGACATCGCCGCCAAACTTACCCGGCTGACAGACTCCAACCATGGCATTGAGATTGGCACCGTCGATATAAACCTGACCGCCATGGTCATGGACAATAGCGCAGATCTCAGTGATCTTCTCTTCGAACACACCGTGGGTTGATGGATAGGTGACCATAATCGCCGCCAGATTAGCTTCGTGCTTTTCAGCCTTGGCCTGTAGATCGTCAACATCCACATTGCCCTGATCATCACATTTAACCACCACCACTTTCATACCACACATCTGTGCCGAAGCCGGGTTAGTGCCGTGGGCAGAACTTGGGATTAAGCAGACATCACGGTCGCTGTCGCCACGGCTTTCGTGGTAACCGCGAATCGCCAAGAGACCAGCATACTCACCCTGAGAACCGGCATTGGGCTGCAGGGAAATGGCATCGTAGCCTGTCGAGGCGCAGAGCATAGATTCCAAATCATCGATCATGGCGCGATAGCCCTGTGTCTGATCGGATGGCGCAAAGGGGTGCATAGTCGAAAATTCCGGCCAGGTAATTGGCAGCATCTCGGCGGTTGCATTTAACTTCATGGTGCAGGAACCGAGAGGGATCATGGCGCGATCAAGGGCAATATCCTTATCCGACAACTTGCGCAGATAACGCAGCATCTCGGTTTCTGAATGGAATTTATTAAAGGTTGGGTGGCTGAGGAAACTATCGGTGCGCATCAGCTGGCTCGGTAGACTCTCGCCAACTTCAGCAGCCAGCTCTTCAACCTGGAGGCTGTGATCGCCGATCAGAATATCCCAGAGATCGACAATATCTTTTTCGCCGGTGGTTTCATCCAGTGACAGACCTAAGGTATTTTCATCAATAGCGCGAAGATTAATTTCACGGGCTGCAGCGGCTTCAAGAATGCCCTGAGTGCGACTGCCAGTATTTAGCGTCAGCGTATCAAACCAATTCTGATTAGTTGGCTCAATACCATTTAAACCCAATCCTTCAGCCAGCACAGAGGTCAGCAGATGAACCCGCTGGGCTATACGCTGCAAACCATCGGGGCCGTGGTAGACCGCATACATACTGGCGATAACCGCCAACAGAACCTGGGCAGTACAGATATTCGAGGTCGCCTTCTCACGGCGGATATGCTGCTCGCGAGTCTGCAGTGCCAGACGATAGGCCGGATCGCCATTGGCGTCCTGAGACAGGCCAACCAGTCGACCGGGAAGGTTGCGCTTAAAGGCTTCGCGGGTTGCCATATAGGCCGCGTGCGGGCCGCCAAAGCCGAGAGGAACACCAAAGCGCTGCGTTGAGCCAATGGCGACATCCGCGCCCAGTGAACCGGGAGATTCCAACAGCACCAGGCTTAAAATATCTGCCGCCATTACCACCAGAGCACCCTGCTGCTTAACCTGCTCGATCACCTCGCGGAAATTGCGAATCTCACCGCTGGCACCTGGATACTGTAGCAACAGCCCAAATAGCTCGGTATCAGCCGTAAGTGTTGCCGGATCTCCAACCACCACCTCAACGCCCATAGGTTCAGCGCGGGTTTTAATAATTTCAATGGTCTGAGGCAGGCAGTCGCTATCGACAAAAAAGCGCGCTGATTTGGATTTCGACATACGCTGACAGAGAGACATTGCCTCTGCCGCCGCCGTGCCTTCATCAAGCATCGAGGCATTGGACATTTCCATGCCAGTCAGATCAGTAATCATGGTCTGAAAATTAATTAATGCCTCCAGACGACCCTGAGAAATCTCTGGCTGGTAAGGGGTATAAGCCGTGTACCAAGCCGGATTTTCAAGGATATTGCGCTGAATAACATTGGGCGTAATAGTGTTGTAGTAACCCTGACCAATAAAGCTGCGGAACACCTTGTTCTGACTGGCCAGTGCACGCAGTTCTTCAAGCGCCTGAGCTTCGCTGCAGCCATCGACAATTGCCAGATCATCCGCCATAGCAATGGCTTCGGGAACTACCTGCTCGGTTAGCTGCTGGAGATTATTACAGCCGAGGGTTTTCAGCATCTGCTGCTGATCTTCCGCACTGGGGCCAATATGACGGGCAATAAATTCAGCCGCGTTTTGTAAATCTTTTAAACTGCGTTTTTTCTGTAACATTTTTTATCCACTCCCCAGAGAAGAAAATTAATCTATTAAATACTTATTAGTTGCCGAAGCCGTTAGCATCTATTTAAGTTGAGCCTTCAGCGTCTTTTCGACGATAGTAGCGCTGTTCAACCAGCGGCATTTTGGCAATCGTGATTGGGCGTGCAACACCGCGCACCAATGCATTGTGTTTTGTTCCTACAGCTGACAGTTCAGTCGGCACATAACCCATCGCAATTGGCGCTTGCAGGGTAGGCCCAAAGCCGCCACTGGTAATAGCGCCAATCACATTACCCTGCTCATCGACAATTTCTGCGCCCTCGCGAACCGGTGCGCGACCATCCACTAAAAAGCCAACACGTTTTTTATCAGCCCCATTGGCAATCTGTTGAAGAATTACGTCGGAACCTAAAAAGCCGCCCTCTTTAGCGCCACCGACACGACGAGATTTGCTGATACTCCAGATAATACCGGCCTCCACTGGTGTGGTCTGCTGATCCATATCGTGACCGTAGAGGCACAGCCCCGCTTCCAGACGCAGCGAATCGCGAGCACCCAGTCCAATCCAGTTAACCGCCTCAAAAGAGAGTAATTTATCGGCCAGCTTAAGGGCATCCTGGGGGTCGACAGAAATTTCAAAGCCATCTTCTCCGGTGTAACCAGAGCGAGTGATATAGCAGTCGATACCATCAATAGAAGAGTGGCAGCCATGCATAAATACCAGCTTACTAGCTTCAGGAGATAATTCAGCCATCACCTCTTTGGCCTTTAAACCCTGCAGCGCCAGCAGTCCACGATCGCCCAGATAGGTAATATCAAAATCGCCAAGATGGTTGCGGATATGGGCTATATCCTCATGTTTGCAGCCGGCATTGACCACCAGAAAGAAGGTATCCTCAGCCCAGCGCGTAACAATCAGATCGTCGAGCACCCCGCCCTGCTCATTGGTCAGGGTTGCATAGGTCTGCTGATTGATTGCCAGAGCTTCCAGATCAACAGGCATCAGTTTCTCAAGCGCCAGAGCAGCGCCCTCGCCTTTTACAATAACCTGCCCCATATGGGAGACATCAAATAAACCGGCATTATCCCTGCTGTGTAGATGCTCTTGCTTAATACCAGCACTGTATTGCACAGGCATAAGATAGCCGGCAAAAGGCACCATCTTGCCCCCTGCACCCAGGTGATAATCGTAGAAAATGGTTTTTTTTACTGGAGTATCTGTGGTCATAGAGCTCTTCTTTTAAAGTCTATTTAAAGTATATATACGCGCAATAGCATATTTTATTCCGATACTTATAATTTGTTAAATTAATAGATACAATGTAATCATTAATATTATTAATAGTTAATTCTCCCGTTCCCTGAACCAGAAACAGGTGCCAGAAAGATGAAGAATTTACCTATGGATCTGCTGCGAACTTTTGTCTCCGTAGCACAGCTAAACAGCTTTACCCGCACCGGCGAACTGCTTGGCCGCTCACAACCAGCCGTAAGCTTGCAGATGCAGCGCCTGGAAGAACTGGTCGATGAGACATTGCTAGTACGCAATGGTAAAAATCTCGAGCTGAGTGAAGCTGGCGAAAACCTCTATAACTATGCCAACCAGATTTTAACCCTCAATGACCTGGCCATTAGCCAGTTATCGAAAAGCACTATCACCGGTAAAATTCGTCTGGGTATTCCCAGTGAATTTGCCACCGTTCTACTGCCTAAAATTGTCAGCCGTTTTGCCAAGGCCTATCCAAATATCACTCTCGAGGTCAACTGTGAGCTGAGCAAAACCCTGCTCTCAAAAGAGGGCAAGGCAAACCATGACCTTATCCTCGCCCTCGAAGACAATCCTTCCAAAACCGGCTCAAGCCTGGTTAAAACCGATGAATTAGTCTGGGTGGCCAGTGCCGAACACAGCACACAGAAAGTTGAGATAGTCCCACTGATCGCTGCCGCAGAGGGCTGCATCTACAGACAGCGAGCGATTAAACTATTGGATAGAGCCAGACAGCCCTGGCAGATTGTCTATACAATCCCGGATTTAACCGGCATCCAATATGCCATTCAGGAAGGGCTGGGGGTCACCGTGCTGGCCAAGAGCACAGTGCCGGAAAATCTGAAAATCTTAACTCCGTCGGCGCGCTTTCCAGAACTCGGCAAGGTTGGAATTAGCCTTATATGCTCGGCTAGAAACAAAAAGAATGAGGCCGTTCACCTGTTGATTGAGTTCTTAAAGACCAGCCTGTCCTAGACTTTCCTAGACCGTCTTAGACAGCCAGCTAGGTAAAACTACAGGGTCAGAAAAACCTATTTCCCCCAGCAGATACTGCTATTATGCTCTGCATAACAATACATATACCTTTAGAGGTGGATATGACCGAGATTATCTTATACACACTCACACTGGCTCTCGTGCAGATATGGCTTTTACCTATGGCCATCAATATCAAGAGCATGACTTACCTGCTATCTAACCGCGATGAAGAACTGCGGACTTCACCGCTATCTCAAAGAGTTGCCCGCGCATCAACCAATCTGCAAGAAAGCCTGCCTGCATTTCTTGCCCTGAGCCTTCTGGCAATGATTGTTGAAGCTGATGTAACCACAGCTGCAACCACCTGGCTGGGACTGAGAGTCGCCTATTTGGCCTGTTACTCATTTGGCATCCCGGTGCTTAGAAGTGGTATATGGGCCGCGTCTATTATCGCCATGATTTGCATGGCGCTTCAGATAGCCTAAATCAAGAACAACCAAAAAATTAAAAAAAACAACAATATATTGAGGGGATTAGTACTGATGGCGAAGATACCATTTAGTCAGTTTCACAAAGCCTGTGGCCTGCTGGCCCTGCTGTTATTAACCGGCATAGGTCATGCTATTGCTGAGGAATTCACTGTTTTTGACCAGGGAAGCGCTCCATCTACCTGGGACAGAGGAATCAGCGCCTTTGATTCGGCAATTAGCTACTCTGTGTGCAGTAATGACGGCGGCAATGGTTGCCCAAGTATTAGCTGGGCAACGGTCAATGACAGTGAGCGTGGGAGCGTACTGCAAATTAGCCACAGCGCTTCGGGCAATCTGGCCGGCCTGTTTATCGCATCCAGCACACCCAAGAATTTAAGTAATTACGCCGGCGGCAATATTATCTTTGATATTAAGGTGGTTAGCGGCAACAGTAATATCACCATGAAAATTGACTGTGTATATCCCTGTACATCAGGCGACCGATCATTGGGCAGTAGAGGAGCCTCAGGTTGGGAACCAGTTACTGTACCCGTTGATTCACTGGTTTCCTCTGGCTTGAATCTATCACAGGTAGATACCGGCATAGTGATCTGGGCGTCCAATGCAACAAGCACTATATTCCGCATTGATAATGTTCGCTGGGAGACTGCAGCCGGTGGCGGTGGCGATGGCAGTGGCGGTACCGATGGCGGAACTGGCGGAGGCTCCGGTTCAGTGGTTGCTATTGATTCAAGCAAATGGTTTCACCAAACCCAACTACCTGGTGGCGGCAGCTGGTATAACAACGAACAGCAGCATTACACCAACCGTATTGAGAACGCCTATGTCAGCGATGGCAGCCTGAAAATTGTTGCCAAAAAAGAATCCTTTTTTAATCAGGGACAAACCAAACAGTACACCTCTGCCCGACTCAATTCCAAATATGCCTTTAGATATGGGCGCGTAGTAGTTAGAGCAAAACTGCCCACTGGCGCTGGCACCTGGCCAGCGATCTGGACTCTGGGTAAAAATATCAATGAAGCTGGCGCCTACTGGCAGACCCAGGGCTTCGGCAATACAAATTGGCCGGCCTGCGGTGAGATAGACATTATGGAGCACTGGGGCAACAACCAGAACTTTGTTCAGAGTGCTATGCATACGCCGTCGAGCTATGGCGGCACCGTCAATCACGGTGGTCAGGTAATCAGCACAGCTTCCACACAATTCCACAACTATGAGATGGATTGGAATAGCCAACGAATAATTTTTAGTGTTGATGGCAATGTTCATTACATCTACCAACCTTCGGTGAAAAACTCTTCCACCTGGCCCTACAACGCAGAACAGTACCTGATATTAAATGTTGCGATACAGGACAGTATCGCGTCGAATTTCAGCCAGTCAGCCATGGAAATTGATTACGTTAGAGTCTATGCGGAAAATGCCAGTGCTTCCGCCCAGCCAATTTGGTCAGACGAATTTAATACCGACAGTGGAATAGATACAGATGGCGATGGTATTGATGACAGCGTAGATCCCGATGATGACAATGATACTTATGCTGATTCAATCGACGCCTTCCCGCTGGATAATTCCGAGTGGCTTGATACAGATTCCGACGGCATAGGCAATAATGAAGATACCGATGATGATAACGACAACGTCAGTGATTCACAGGATGCATTCCCGCTAATTTCCACAGAGTGGGCCGATGCAGATTCCGATGGCACTGGTGACAATGCCGATACAGATGATGATAACGACAATGTCATCGACTCACAGGATGCCTTTCCCCTGAATTCTTCCGAGTGGCTTGATACAGATGGCGATAACATTGGTAACAATGCAGATACTGACGATGATAACGATACCGTTATCGACTCACTGGATGCATTCTCACTGTTAGCCACTGAGTCGATTGATACAGATGGCGATGGCATTGGCGACAACGCCGATACAGATGATGATGGTGATGGAATCCTCGATAGTCTGGATAGCTTCCCCTTGGATTCAACCAATACGCCAACCAATGTTATGGATATTGATGGCAATGGCCAGATCGATGGATTAACCGATGTTATGCTGGTTCTTCGCTATGCCTTTGGCTTTAGCGGTGAATCGCTAATCGACGGTGTTGTTGCCGATAATGCTACCAGAACCAGTGCTGCTGACATTGAGGCCCATCTCGAATCACTGATGCCGTCTTTTTAAAGCAGATTAGTTAAGAGAAGATAAGTTAATGGAAAGGATTGCCCTGACTGACAGCTTAGAACTATCCCGTATTATCTACGGGATGTGGCGGTTAACTGAGGATAGCGACACATCAGTTAAGCATGTTCAAGCCAAAATCAAAGCCTGTCTAGATCAGGGTATCACCAGCTTTGACCAAGCGGATATCTATGGTGGCTATACCAGTGAGACACTGCTCGGCCAATGCCTAAAACAGGCACCCAGCCTGCGCGGGCAGATGGAAATAATTACCAAATGCAATATCGTCGCGC
>Ga0206127_1003819_pt1 | contig 13663 bp, 13 predicted proteins | sample Helgoland_Spring_6_FD_148646 | JGI IMG/M metagenome (GOLD analysis project Ga0206127, IMG submission 148646) | Pelagic subsurface seawater microbial communities from Kabeltonne, Helgoland, North Sea - Helgoland_Spring_Bloom_20160419_1 | ecosystem: Environmental > Aquatic > Marine > Epipelagic ...
GCTAGAGAAAATCTTTTTGCAGTGCAATTTCATCCAGAAAAAAGCCACTCAGCTGGACTTCAACTTTTAAAAAACTTCTTACAGTGGGACGGTAGCTAAACCCTGCCGTAAATAGTCTATGTCTCAAAGCCCTTTATTAATGATTCCAGCCATCGATCTAAAAGATGGTGAATGTGTGCGTTTGCGCCAAGGCCGCATGGAAGAGTCCACCGTTTTTTCAGCAGACCCGGTTGCTGTTGCCAACCAGTGGGTGGATGCTGGCTGCAGAAGGTTGCATCTGGTTGATTTGAATGGTGCCTTTGCTGGCAACCCAGTCAATGGTGATATTGTGAAGGCCATTGCGTTGGCCCACCCTAAGCTACCTATTCAAATTGGTGGCGGTATTCGTGATGTAAATATTATTGAAGCCTACCTACAGGCGGGTGTTGCCTATGTCATTATTGGTACTCAAGCAGTGCGTGATCCAGATTTTGTGACTCAAGTCTGCCGTGATTTTCCTGGCCGCATTATTGTGGGTTTGGACGCTAGCGATGGCATGGTGGCAGTCGAGGGCTGGGCTGAAGTGACTGATGTTAAAGCGGTCGATCTAGCCAAACGTTTTCGTAACGATGGGGTAAGTTCTATTGTTTATACAGACATTGCCCGTGATGGCATGATGCAGGGTGTTAATGTGGCGGCCACGTGCCAGTTGGCCAGAGAAGCAGGTATTCCAGTCATTGCTTCAGGTGGAGTGACCAATATGGACGATGTGCACGCTTTGGCGGCAGTTGCTGGCGATGGTATTGTGGGTGCTATTACCGGCCGAGCCATCTATGAAGGCACGTTAGATCTGGCAGCCGCGCAAGCCTATTGTGATGCTCAAGCCTAACCCATGCTAATGATAAGGAAACTCCCATGGGCTTAGCCAAACGCATTATTCCCTGTTTAGATGTCAACAATGGACGTGTAGTTAAAGGGGTACAGTTTGTTGATATTAGAGATGCTGGAGATCCTGTGGAAGTGGCTAAACGCTACAACGAACAGGGCGCTGATGAGATTACTTTTCTAGACATTGGTGCAACTCATGAAAACCGTGACACTATGGTACATACGGTAGAAAAGATGGCCAGTGAAGTGTTTATTCCCCTCACTGTGGGCGGTGGCATTCGGACTTGTGAAGATATTCGTCACATGCTTAATGCGGGTGCTGACAAAGTAGGCATTAATTCTGCGGCTGTGTTTAATCCAGATTTTGTGCAGCAAGCGGCGGATCGTTTTGGTGCCCAATGCATTGTCGTGGCCATCGATGCAAAACAAGTTAGTGGGCCAGGTGAAACCCTACGTTGGGAAATATTTACCCATGGCGGACGCAAGCCTACGGGCATTGATGCCGTTGAGTGGGCCATAAAAATGGTGGCTTATGGTGCGGGGGAAATATTACTCACTAGCATGGACCAAGATGGGGTTAAAAATGGATATGATCTGGGTGTCACGCGCACCATCAGTGAAGCGGTGTCTGTGCCAGTGATTGCATCGGGTGGTGTAGGCCACTTGGACCATTTAGTTGATGGTGTAATTGAAGGCAAAGCGGATGCAGTATTGGCCGCTAGTATCTTTCACTTTAATGAATACACCATCCCTCAAGCCAAACAATACATGGCCTCAAAGGGTATTGAGATGCGCCTTTAGGTTCAGTTGCCAGATTAGTGCAGAGGCCGAGGTCAGCTTGATGCCTGTTTGATCAAGGCGTTCTAGTGCGCTGCTTAAAAACGCTACCGTAGCTGGGTAAGGGTGACCAATAAGCACCACAGAGCCATTTTTTTGAGCAATTTCTATGGCTTGCTGAAATTGGCTTTCGAGGGCCTCTTGACTGGTATCGTTATCCAAAAACACATCTCTTGTAAGTGCAGGAATAGCTTGAGCCACAGCCTGCTGCCAAGCCACACTGGATGAACTGGTGCGGCTATCTACAAAAAATAAATCAAACTCAGCTGCAATATCCATCGTCCATTGCATGGGTAGCATCTGCTCAGTTAAAGCGCTACCCATATGGTTATTGATGCCTTCTGCTTGGGGCACGCTGGCTAAGCCTTTGCGTAATACTTTTTTGAACTCTTTTTCATCCATATCTAGGGTCAGTCCGCCAGGACCTAGCCGCAGACCTGCGTGGTTTTGCATGGGGACATGAAGAATGATCTGTTTATCTACAGCGGCACCTTTGCGAGCCAATGACGCACCATGAGGGGTATGGGGCATGACCGCCATAGTAATGGGGCCAGGCAGATTGACCACACTAAGACCGTTAGCCAAGTTATAACCTAGGTCGTCTATAATGATGACCATAGATGGCTGAAACTCATCTGCTTTAACTAAATACGAGCTCCCTATCAGGGGCATTAGCAGTAACCAAACTAAACCCCATGGTGCCCTATTAATGTGTTTATAGGCCTTAATAAATCGAGCCATCATATTATTATTTAGACTTTGACAGACGTAGAATATCCAGCGCAGCAGCAAGTTGCGTATCCTCATCAGTTTCTGAATTATCAACGGTTACGTCTGGTTCAATACCTGTGAGGTGGATGTTATGGCCATTAGGGGTGTAGTAGTAAGCCGTTGTGAGTTTAACACCTGTGCCCTGTGGCAGGGTAATAATAGATTGCACTGAGCCTTTACCAAACGTGCTCTTGCCAACCAATTGGCCACGCTGATGGTCCTTTATAGCGCCTGCTACAATTTCAGATGCGGATGCGCTGCCGTTGTTAATGAGGATTGCCAATGGCCAGCCTTGGCTCGGGTCCTTAGAGTGGGCGTCAAAACGCATATTGTCTTTGATCTGGCGGGCCTTCGTAGTCACAATGTTACCAGTACTCAAAAATGCATCGGCTACAGCGGCAGCAGCTGATAAAGTGCCACCCGGATTATTTCGTAAGTCTAACAACCAGCGATTAGCTCCAACAGTTTTAAGGCGCTGCATTTGGTCTACTAAATCTTGCCCCGTGTGGTCCTGAAAGTGGCTAATGCGAAGATAGGCGACATTACTTGCCATCAATTCACTGCGCACGCTCGCTGTAGTGATGATTTCACGATTTAGATTGAACTTGAGTTCTTCGCCACTTCGTAAAATAGTCAGTGTCACTGGAGTGCCTGGACCACCGCTCATAAGCTGGTCGATGGCGTGCACATCAAGTCCTTTAACTGCTTTACCTTGTACGTGCGTGATCCAATCTCCAGGCAGAATACCGGCACGGTGTGCGGGGCTATCATCGATGGGGGTAATGACACGGATGTAGTTGCCCTCTGGCACTAATTCAACCCCAATACCCGTATACTCGCCGCGGGTATCTTGTTGCAGGCTGGCCATATCGTCAGCGTCTAGGTAGCTAGAGAAACGGTCGAGTTTTAAAATCAGGCCTTCAAGGGCAAACTGCAATAATTCTTCGTCTGTCTTTGCATCTACGTGTTGCTGGCGGATGCGTTCATACACGGCTACAAAAGACTGCAACGCAGCCAATGGCACCGGTGGGTGAGGGGCTACTGCGGCTATGGCACTCGCTGGGGCTAACACACCCATTGCCAGTGCAAGTATCAGGCGCCCCATGATTTGTCTGCACCGGATGAGGCCTTTAGGCTGGATTAGTTTAATGCGCATCACTTCACCTTATTGCAACCATTGTTTAGGATTTAACGGTTTGCCTTGTTGTCGCAAAGAAAAATACAATCCCGCTCGGGTGTTACCGCCAGATTTTCCACTACTGGCGATAAGTTGCTGGGCAGCAGCGGTATCACCTACGGACAAATACAAGGCTTGATTTTGCCCATATAAGCTTAAAAAACCGTCCCCATGATCAACAATGATAACCAATCCATAGCCTTTTAACCAATCTGAAAAAACCACTTGCCCACCATGGATAGCGACCACATCAGAACCTTCTGGAGCAGCAATCAACCAGCCTTGTTGGCTTAGGGGGTAGGCACTTTGTGATACCCCAAAGCGGTTCAAGACTTTACCCTTTAGCGGCCAGGGTAATTGCCCTTTAGCGTCTGCCATTGGCGAGCCTGCAACTTTAATATTGGCTTTAGCAACCGCCACTTGAATTTGTTCAAGCAGCTGTTGGGCTTGCTGTTGGTCAACTTTGGCATTGTTTAATGTTTGTGCTTTTGAGGCCTGCTTATTGTTGAGTGTTTTAAGATTAGCCGATAGCTGGGTCTTAGCTTGTTTTAACTGTTGTTGCTGAGTTTGCAATTGCTGAGCACCTTGCTGCAATTCTAAAGTGAGGTCAGACTGTTCCTGTTGCACCAAGGCGAGGCTATTTAATGTTTGCCGATAGGCTGCCATTTGCTCGGCACTGGCTTGATTTAGATATTGGAAATAAGCCATATTTCGGGCCAGAGTTGACGGACTGTCCAAGGTCAGTAGCACATTCCCGGGGGCGTTTTGACCTTGCTGATACTGCCGCTTTAGTTGAGCACTGAGTTGTTGTTCTTGTTCTGCAAGGGCATCTTGAAAGTGGCTCGATTGCTGCTGTAACTTGGCAAGGTGATTGGTACTTTTTTGGCTTGCCTGTTGATTTTTCTTGATGGCCTTACTGAGCTTGCTAATGCTCTGCCTGCTCATTAGTGCGCAGTGATTGCTGTAACTTTGAGGCTTTGTTTTGGGCTTTGTTAAGCCAAGACTGTAAGTTGTTAATATCCTTTTGCAACTGCTGCATGCGTTGCTGAGCTTTTTGCTCGTTGTTAGCAGCAAGCATATGGGTACTTATGAGCAGCATCATGCTGCATATGAAATAGGCGATAAGGCGCAATTTAGTTAAATTCTACCAAGTTACAGCCCGTCATTTCTTGGGGCTGTTCAAGGTTCATTAAATGCAGCATAGTGGGCGCTAAATCGGCCAGCACGCCGGCTGATAATTTAGCATTGGCACTTCGATGGCTCACATAAATCAAGGGCACTGGCCAAGAGGTATGTGCTGTATGGGGTTGGCCTGTATTCGGGTTAGTCATGAGTTCCACATTACCATGGTCTGCTGTAATGAGGGCTTCGCCACCCACTTTTTCTAGGGCATGAACGATACGTAAAAGACAGGTGTCTACGGCTTCAACAGCTTTGACTGCAGCATCAAATTTGCCTGTATGTCCCACCATATCAGCATTGGCAAAGTTACATACAATTAAATCGTAAGCCCCACTTTCAATGGCGGCAACTAATTTATCAGTCAGCTCTGGAGCACTCATTTCTGGTTGTAAATCATAAGTAGCTACATTTGGAGAAGGAATAAGCTCACGAAAATCGTAAGCCCCACTTTCAATGGCGGCAACTAATTTATCAGTCAGCTCTGGAGCACTCATTTCTGGTTGTAAATCATAAGTAGCTACATTTGGAGAAGGAATAAGCTCACGACTCTCTCCCTCATATAAAGCTTCTTGTCCGCCACTAAAGAAGAAAGTGACATGGGCATATTTTTCAGTTTCGGCAATGCGTAGTTGGGTCTTTCCATGCTGGGCCATGATGTCGCCCAGATCATTTTTTACTTGGGTCGGTGGAAAAGCGCAGGCGGTATCTATGGCAGCGCTGTATTCAGTCATCATTACAAACTCAGCAAGATCCAGCGGCTCTCCACGATCAAAACTATCAAATTCGTGGTCCACAAATGCGCGCGTGATTTGGCGTGAGCGGTCGGGTCTAAAGTTAACACAGATCATTGTGTCACCGTCTTCAACCTTTGCAGACTGGCCCTGTGCATCCAAAATCACAGTAGCAGGCACAAACTCATCTGTCGCATTATTTAAGTAGGCTTCTTGTAAGGCGCTGAGGGCAGATAAGCACTCATGCTCTGCTTCACCGTAGCGCATTGCTCGGTAGGCACTTTCAACGCGCTCCCAGCGTTGGTCACGGTCCATCGCAAAGTAACGGCCGCAGAGGCTGCCAATGCGGCCATTAATCGGCTCTAGGGCGTCCATTAAAGCTTGTATATAAACTTGGGCTGAGCTTGGCGCCGTATCTCTGCCATCTAACCATGCGTGCACTACGATTTTTGTAGCTCCACGCTGGTGGGCTAAGTGACAGGTGGCAAACAAATGGTCTTGATGACTGTGCACCCCACCATCTGATAATAAACCACAAACATGAACGGTGCCTTCATTAGCAACGGCTTTATCAATGGCTGACAAAAGCACAGGGTTGGTCTGAAAGTCTCCATCCACTATGGCTTTGCCAATACGAGTGTAATTTTGGTACACCACTCGGCCCGCACCAATGTTCATGTGACCCACTTCGGAGTTACCCATCTGGCCATCTGGTAGGCCCACATCGGCTCCAGACGTGCCTACTAAAGTATGACAATGATCCGCTAATAGACCGTCCCAAGTGGGTGTGTTTGCGACTGCAATGGCATTAGAAGTTGATGTTTGGCTTTGTCCCCATCCATCAAGAATGATGAGGGCTTTAGGACTAGAAGTGGTCATGGTGTCTGTTATTGGCAAATGGCAAGATATTTTAGCAGTCTACCTCCAATTTATCCATGCTATGGCGTATAATGCCGCCGGACTTGTCGTCCTTATGGCGACCCAGAACCTATTAATTGTTGGGAATAATAAAGCTTATGGAACGTTACCTCGAATTTGCAATCAATCACTGGGAAATGGTCGTGGCCTTGGTGCTAACACTATTGGTGTTATTGATCACAGAACGCCGCAAAGCTGCTCCCTCAGTATCGCCACAACAAGCCACTGTGATGGCGAATGGTGAAGATGCCTTATTACTTGATATTCGCGCGCCAGCAGACTTTAAGGCAGGGCGAGTTATTGGTGCCAAGAATATTCCTTTTGCAGACTTAACAAAACGGATGTCTGAACTTGAAAAACACAAAGATAAACCCATTGTTATAATCTGTAAGACAGGCCAAACTGCCTCGAGTGCAGCAAATATGTTGAAAAAAGCTGATTATACCAACGTGCATCGGATGTCTGGTGGTATGGCCGAGTGGACTGGGCAGAACTTGCCTTTGGTGCGCAAATAAAACTCTAACACTGGGGCACATTTATGACAGCACAAGTTACAATTTATAGTTCCAACCTTTGTGGATATTGCTTTCGTGCCAAACGCTTGCTTGACAGCAAAGGCCTTAGCTATGAAGAAATTAGTGTTGATGGGCGCCAAGATGTGCGTCAACAGATGATGCAGCTGACGGGTAACCGCACGGTGCCGCAGATTGTGATTAATGGCAATGCCATCGGTGGTTGCGATGAATTATTTCTTTTGGACCGTCAGCAAAAACTTGACCCGTTACTAGCCACTTCGTAATTGAAGCCCTCCAATAAATTTAGATGAATGAGAATTAAGCATGAGTGAAGAAGAAAACGTTGCCGCAGCTGCAGAGGCCACTGAACAGCCACAAATTATGATCCAGCGCGTGTATTTGAAGGATCTATCTTTTGAGTCCCCTAACTCACCGCAGTCATTCACCAGCGATTGGAAGCCTGAGGTTGGTGTGGATTTAAATAGCCAGGCGCGCCAGCTTAATGAAACTACGTTTGAGGTGGTTTTACGCATAACGATTACCGCTTCAGCAGAAGAAAAGACGGTTTACCTAACGGAAGTCCAGCAGGCGGGTTTGTTCCACATTGCTAATGTGCCTAAAGAATCTATGGGTCAAGTTTTGGGTGCTTTTTGCCCTAATATCCTGTTTCCCTATGCGCGTGAAGCCATTGATAATCTAGTGCAAAGAGGTAGCTTCCCAGCCTTAATGTTGGCCCCAGTTAACTTTGATGCTTTGTATGCACAGAGTCTGGCGCAGCAAGCATCGCAAGCTGAAACAGGTGCCGCAGAAACTGAAAATGATGCGACTCCAGATGCTGGTGAACCAACTCACTAACGCGTATGGGTGAGAGTGTCTGTTAGCAGCGTCACCTAATGGCGTTGCTGCAAACATTATTGGGTTAGCGCTGCGAACACTAGTGGGAAAGGGGCTGCATAAACTGGTGGTACAAGGCCTGCTCAATTTGGTAGGGTAAATGCCTTGGGGTCCTATCCTAAGAAAACCAAAGTTATCCACTGTGTTTAAAGATTGGCGCCTTCGTAATTGAGCTGTCTCCATGCTTCATATACGGTAATGGCTGCGCAGTTAGATAAGTTCAAGCTGCGGCTTTCTGACGTCATGGGAAGGCGAATCCTGGCGTCACATTGGGCTCTAATTTCTTCAGGAAGCCCGCGACTTTCGGGTCCGAACAAAAGCGCGTCATGTTTTTCAAACCTAGCTTTGCTGAAGCAATCGCTGCCTTTTGTGGTCATAGCATAAATCGTTTTAGGCTTCACATTGGCGAGGAATTCCGCATAACTTTTGTGAACCTGCAAGCGTGCCCATTCGTGATAATCCAACCCAGCTCGTCTTAACGATTTATCTTCAAGCTTAAATCCAAGGGGCTCGATTAAATGTAATTGAAACCCAGTATTAGCACACAGCCGAATAATATTGCCCGTATTGGGTGGGATTTCTGGTTCAAAAAGTACAACGTGTAACATGATGTATTATTTCCATACCAATACTTCTAGATTCAATTTAGGTTGATTATAGGACAAAAATAAAGCCAATGAATTGGGAATTCAAACCCCTTGGGTGTTTTTTGTAACTACTAAAATTTAGCTTGAGCATGTCACACATACCCAACCCATCTATAAACCCAACTCGCTAATTTTTCGAGTCAAGGTGTTGCGACCCCAGCCTAGCACCTCTGCTGCTTCTCGACGGCGGCCGTGGGTATGTTTAAGGGCGGCTTTTATCATCACTTTTTCAAACGCTGGCAAAGCTTTATCAAGCAGTTGTTGTTGCCCGAATTGTAGTTCTTTTTTAGCCCAAGTTGATAATACTTCTTGCCAGCTTTCTTCTAAGCTTGCAGTGGGTGTTTGCTCTTTAAGCTCGGGGGGCAAATCGTTGACTAATATCTGATTACCACTGCCCATAACACTCAACCAGCGGCACACATTTTCCAATTGGCGCACATTGCCTGGCCACTCTAATTTCTGTAAATGCGCCGCAGCTTCGCTGGACAATTGTTTTGTTTCTACGGCCAGTTCTTTAGCACTGGTCAGTAAAAAGTGCCTTGCCAGTGCAGGAATATCTTCGCTGCGTTGGTTGAGGTTAGGTAAAGGTATACGAATCACGTTGAGGCGATGAAATAGGTCTTCTCGAAATAACCCTTGTTCGACTCGTTGGGCTAAATCCTGGTGCGTTGCGGCGATAATTCGCACATCTACTTTGACTAAGTTGTGGCCACCAACTCGATAAAACTCGCCATCGGCCAGCACTCTTAATAGTCGAGTCTGGGCTTCAGCTGGCATATCACCAATCTCATCCAACATTAACGTGCCGCCGTGAGCTTGTTCGAAGTGGCCTTTGCGCTGATTGGCGGCGCCCGTAAAGGCTCCCTTTTCGTGACCAAAGAGTTCTGATTCAATCAGGTCTTTTTGAATAGCAGCCATATTTAGAGGGATAAAAGGCTGATTGGCTCTTGGGCTATGCTGATGCAGGGCCTGAGCGATGAGTTCCTTACCCGTGCCGGAGGCGCCATTAATCATCACTGTCATATTAGATTGAGACAGTCGACCAATGGCCCTAAATACCTCCTGCATGGCAGGTGCTTCACCAATAATTTGAGCGCTTTCTGGGGCGGGCTCTGGTGCCTTGACGCCTGCTTGTTGCTGGGCATGCTGCAAGCCTCGCTGGACTAAAGCGACGGCCTCATCAACATCGAAGGGTTTTGGCAAATAATCAAAAGCACCACCTTGATAGGATGCTACAGCGCTATCTAAATCAGAGTGCGCAGTCATAATAATGACTGGCACATGAGCGATTTGATGTTGTAATCGCTGTAATAAACTTAGGCCATCAATACCAGGCATACGAATATCACTGACAATGAGTTTGGGCGTATCTGCTTCAAGGGCCGCCAATAATTGCTGTCCGTCTTCAAAACTGCGACTACTAATTTGTGCTTGTTGTAAGGCCCGTTCTAGCACCCAGCGTATCGCGTGGTCGTCGTCTACTAACCATACATCTTGGCTCATGGGAGTTTCTCCATGGGTAGGTAAATATTAAAACAAGTGTGGCCACTTTGACTATCGCATTCGATGAGACCTTGGTGCTGTTGTATGAGGCTTTGGGCAATACTTAAACCCAATCCTGAGCCTTGCGCACGATGTGTCACTAGTGGAAAAAATATGTCTTCTATATGGTTGGCACTGATGCCTGGGCCGTTGTCAGTTATGCTGATGCAGCATGCTAGGCGGTGACAAATGTTGCCAATAGTAAAATGCCTAACAATGCGGGTTTTTAAGCAAATATGGCCATTGGGGGTCTGATGTTCTACCAATGCTTGTAATGCATTGCGGCCCACGTTGAGAAACACTTGAGTCATTTGATTAGCGTCGATGAGTAACTCGGGTAAGCTGGGATCATAATCGCGTATTAGTTGCACCTGACCATTGGCTTCAGCGCGCAGGAGCTGGTCTATCTTATCAAGTATCTGATGAATGTTGCAGATCTGTTTTTGAGTTTGGCGCTGAGGGCCAATCAAACGGTCCACAAGGTCTCTGAGGCGATCAGCCTCAGAAATAATGATGTCAGTAAATTCATGCAGAGAAGGGTTTAGCTCTCTTTGCAATAATTGGGCCGCACCACGAATACCACCAAGCGGATTTTTGATTTCGTGAGCAAGGTTACGCACTAAGTTAGAAGACGCTTGTTGTTGTGTAGTCATGCGCGCTTCTTGGGTTAGGCGCTTGACGCGCTCCAAAGGTTGTATTTCTAGGGCCAAGCTACCTTCATCATCTATAGCAGTCACACTCAAGTCGACCCATAGTCGGTGGCCATTGGCTTGTTGAATCTGGGTATCGCGGCTAGTAAATGATTGTTGCTGCTTGGAGCTGTCTTGCAATTGTTGCTTCAGCAAAGCGTCCAAATTTAACAGAGTGCCTATGGGTTCCAGTTGCATTTGGTGTTGACTGACCCGAAATAAATTTTCGGCAGCCAAATTTAGTGCCACAATTTCCATGTTCGTGTTGATTAACACGATGGCGGTCGTTAAATGATTAACTAACCCAGCCAGAGCTTGGTTGGCTTGTAGTAAATTAGTCATCGCACTCCGTATAAAAAGGGTTAGTCAAATTATAACGCACCAAATTAGTGCGTCAGGGAAGCTTAAAAAGCCCTCCAAGGAGGGCTTTGGTTGGGCTTTTAGCAAGAGTAGTAAAGGCCAAACTCAACGGGGTGAGTCACGCTGTTGACTGCTTCTACTTCGCCGTTTTTAAGTTCGATGTATGCATCGATCATTTCGTCCGTAAACACACCGCCTCGAGTTAAGAACTCTCGATCTGCTTCGAGTGCGCTCAAAGCTTCTTCTAAGCTGCGTGCCACTGTTGGGATAGCAGCGGCTTCTTCTGCAGGTAGGTCATATAGATCCTTATCGGCTGCATCGCCAGGGTGAATCTTGTTTTGAATACCATCAAGGCCAGCCATCAAAAGCGCTGCAAAGCACAAATATGGGTTAGCTGTTGGATCAGGGAAACGGACTTCTACACGGCGTCCACGGGGATTGCTTACGTATGGAATACGGATAGAAGCAGAGCGATTACGAGCCGAATAGGCCAGCATTACTGGGGCTTCAAATCCTGGCACTAGGCGTTTATAGGCATTTGTTGAAGCGTTAGTAAAGGCGTTAAGCGCCTTCGCATGCTTAATAATGCCGCCAATGTAATAAAGGGCTGTATCAGATAGGCCACCGTAGCCGTCACCAGCAAAAAGATTAACGCCATCTTTAGCGATTGACTGGTGCACATGCATGCCAGAACCGTTATCTCCAACAATAGGCTTAGGCATAAATGTGGCTGTCTTGCCATAGGCGTGAGCGACGTTGTGCACACAGTACTTCAAAATCTGTACTTCATCTGCCTTGCGAATTAAAGTGCTGAACTTAGTACCAATTTCGTTTTGGTTAGCAGTGGCAACCTCGTGGTGATGAACTTCTATCTCAACCCCCATAGATTCCATGGCATCGCACATGGCACCACGCATGTCATGGGAAGAGTCGACTGGTGGTACTGGAAAATATCCACCTTTAACACCTGGACGATGGCCTGTGTTACCACCTTCGATGGTCGCATTAGACTGCCAGGCCGCTTCTTCTGAGTTGATTTCGTACATGGATCCTTGCATATCAGATTTCCACTTCACATCATCAAACACAAAAAACTCTGGCTCGGGGCCGAAGTAAGCCGTGTCACCAATGCCTGTCGACTTAAGATATTCTTCAGCGCGTGCAGCCACTGAGCGCGGGTCGCGGTCGTAGCCTTGCATGGTGGCTGGTTCAATAACGTCGCAACGGACATTAACGGTTGTGCTTTCTGTAAACGGGTCTAGTACCGCTGAGCTGTCGTCTGGCATGATGATCATGTCTGAATCGTTAATGCCTTTCCAGCCCGCAATAGAGGATCCATCAAACATTTGGCCTTCAGAGAAAAAATCTTCATCCACTGTGCTGGCAGGTATAGTGACGTGCTGCTCTTTACCTTTGGTATCGGTAAAGCGCAGGTCGACCCAGCGTGCTTCGCTGTCTTGGATCATCTTAAGGGTGTTTGCAGACATGTAGTCTCTCCAATCAAAACTGACTTAAAGGCCAGTGGGTTACGTATATAATTTCTAGCGCCTTGGCTATCATTGCTGATAACTCTAAAGCAACGGCCGTGCCAACTTTACATTAATAGTTAAAAGCGACTCAGTATGGCGGTTTTGGTCATATTCTGAAGCCTTTCTAATCAGTTGCTGCCCTATTGAAGGGCGAACAATCGTAAACTAAGTCGATCTAGTATAATTATGCACTAAAATAGGTCGCTATTGAATACCGTATGCACCAAATAAGTGCAAAATAGTAGGCCTGTATAAATGTTTCTTTCGTTCGGTTTAAGATGCTGTGTTATGAGTGTATTTTTGCTATAATTCGCGCTGCATTTTTTTGGCGCTACATTGAAGTGGTGCCCATACGTATTGTGGCCATGTTCAGTTGCGGCCGTTTGGAGTAGTGAGATGATCGAAAAATTAAGAAATGTGGCGATTGTAGCCCACGTAGACCATGGTAAAACCACCCTGGTAGACAAGTTGCTAGAACAATCGGGCACCCTCGATCGTCGCGACCAAGGCTCAGAACGCATCATGGACTCTAACGACCAAGAAAAAGAGCGTGGCATCACTATTCTGGCAAAAAACACGGCTGTGAGCTGGAACGGCTACCATATCAATATTGTAGACACGCCAGGACACGCTGACTTTGGTGGTGAGGTAGAACGAGTTCTATCCATGGTGGATTGTGTATTGTTATTAGTTGATGCCGTAGATGGCCCAATGCCACAAACACGTTTTGTAACTCAAAAGGCGTTTCAACAAGGCCTGAGCCCCATTGTAGTGATTAACAAGATTGACCGTCCAGGAGCAAGGCCTGATTGGGTTATGGATCAAGTTTTTGATCTATTCGACTCATTAGGTGCGACAGATGAGCAGTTAGATTTTCCTGTCATGTACACGTCAGCTATAAACGGCATTGCAGGTCCATCGCCAGATAACATGTCAGAAAACATGGATCCGCTGTTTGAAGCTTTAGTTGAGCATGTTAAAGCGCCAGATGTTGATCTTGAGGG
>Ga0206127_1003823_pt1 | contig 13659 bp, 12 predicted proteins | sample Helgoland_Spring_6_FD_148646 | JGI IMG/M metagenome (GOLD analysis project Ga0206127, IMG submission 148646) | Pelagic subsurface seawater microbial communities from Kabeltonne, Helgoland, North Sea - Helgoland_Spring_Bloom_20160419_1 | ecosystem: Environmental > Aquatic > Marine > Epipelagic ...
CCTCTGACAGAAACAATACAAGCAACGTTGATGAATTGTATCGCTTAAATGCCTTCTGTCTCAATGTAGGACTATTGGCTGCAAAGCTAGCCGATGTAAGTGACCTGCCAGACAAACAGAAAGGATATTGCCAGATTGCTGGGATGATGACCTGTCTTGGCAGATTAGTGATGGAGGAGTATTCGGCTGAACTCAGCGATGATGGCCGAATAGAAACGGATTACGCCCAGATGAGCAGCTATATATTAGGGATGTGGGGCTTGCCGTTAGATGTGGTCGATGCGGTTAGGTGGCATCAAAAGCCTTCAGAAAGTGGCTTAGAATCTCCATCGCCATTAACCGTAGTTCACGTAGCTTACGCAATGATAAAGTCTACGGAGAGTGGTGACGAGGCGGGGCTAGCATCTGAATACCTTGATATCGACTATTTATTATCTGTTGTGCATAAAAATGATCTTGAAAAGTGGTTGAAAATAGGCGCTGAATTTCTGACACCGGGCGAAGGCTAATAATGAAAAAACGAATACTGTTTGTAGATGATGAACCAAAAATTCTTGAAGCGTATCGCAGGACCTTGAGGAAGAACTTTAATATTATTTCCGCCGGCAGTGGTGCGGAAGCACTCGATATTATGGCATCACAGGAACCATTTTCGATTATTGTTTCGGACATGCAAATGCCAGAGATGAATGGCGCTCAGCTCCTATCTCAAGTCAAAGAAAAGTACCCTCACACTGTAAGAATAATGCTAACCGGTAACGCAGATCAGCAAACCGCAGTCGATGCCATTAACACCGCTGATGTCTATCGGTTTATCAACAAGCCCTGCCCTGCGGTTGATATGATTGCCGCCCTTGAAGCTGGGCTTCATCACGCTGAATTGTTTAGAGCTGAACAAAAGTTACTAGAAAATACCGTTAAAGGCAGTATCAATGCGTTGGTGGCAATCTTATCGCTGGTCAGCCCCAAGGTTTTCGGTCGCGCAGCAACCACACGAAACTACATGCTCAAATGTGCGAAAGAGCTGGGACTAAAATCTACATGGGAACTTGAGGCGACCGCACTGCTCAGTCAAATAGGCCTTGTTACTCAGCCGGATAGCATATTGGAGCAGATGCTAAAAGGAGACCAACTGAGTGAAAAGCACCAGGAAATCTATGACAAGCACTCAGAAGCCGGCGCCAAGCTAATTAATAAAATTCCTCGACTGGAATCCATCGCAGAAGCTATTCGTTTCCAAAACAAAAGTTTCGATGGCTCGGGTCTGCCCGCGGGAGGCGTGTCCGGCACAGATATTCCATTGGGGGCCCGCTTATTAAAACCGCTGTTGGATCTAGTAGCTAAAGAATCCCGAGGCCTTTCCAGTATCGATGCCGTCTCTCAAATGCAATCTCAGGGGGCACGCTATGACCCACAGATACTAGAAGTTATTGAACGCGTCATCGAAAGTGACGGAGAGCTAGAAACCAAGGAAATCAGTGTCCCTCAGCTGACGGCCGATATGGTTATTGCCAAAGATCTTTATACCGCATCTGGAGTACTGCTAATTGGCAAAGGACAGGTGATTAGTTCTCCATTAATTGAGCGACTCAATAATTTTTGGAAAAATAACGAGATACCAGAGAAAATTTCTGTTTTATATGAAATATAAATCGCCGCTTACCATGCTAGTAGCGAGCAAGGAGAAAGGTCAACCTCCATCACTATGATGCCGTAAACCGGCCGGCAGCTAAAGGCCGGATTAAGCAAGATGCTGCATACAAAGTGAATTTAAAGCCGGAACTGGAAATCATGCATCTGCACAATAAGTTGGATGAACTGAAAAGAGAGTCATTACCGTGATGAAAATTATTCCTATTATAGGCTTGCTTATCGCGTATATCGCTGCAAGTTCATTAGTGGCTCGAGTGATTAGGCGGACAGGACAATCTAAATTCGTGTGTATTTATTAAGAGAAATAAACTAGCAAAACGGTGAATATCAGCTGTAGAATTTCAGGCCAGGTCTGATAACTGACTCTCTTCTTCGCTACCCGTATCGAGCACGTCGAACAACAACAACAGCGATATATTTTCCTGCTCACGATGCATAGCCAACGCCCGTAGCCATCGCAGACGCTGGCGCGCAGCCAGTAGGGGAGGAAGAGGATAGATATCTGTGACCGCGAGGTTCAGCAAATCGACTGGGGGAGTAATCAGCACATCTATCGAGTCCGACCCAGCTTCGGCTCTGACAGACTTGAGTTCCAGTTTTTTTTGCGCCAACTCCGTTGTAACTTGTTCCATACCAAACACTTCCGCTATTGGTATGGCGTCGCAAACGTTATTGTCTGAACTCATAGCACCTACTTGGGAAGCTGCAATTGCACTGAGACAGCCCCCAGCTTGGAAAAGGACAACTTCCAGAGTGTTTTGCGTGGAGTCATCGTCCTGCAGGGCAGTCACCCAAGGCCTCTAGCATAATCTGCAAATATCTGGTCTAGATCGAGTAATGTTATCGGCCGGTCCTGAAAATGCAGCAAGCCTGACACCAGACCCTGCATATATTCCGCCTGAGTAGATGGCGGGGGCTGGATGCTGCTTTCTACAACATCAATCACATCAATGACATGGTCGACGCGAATACCGCTACTAACCTCCTTACCACGACCAAGCAGAATGGGTGCTTGCGGGTTACTGGCAGATGTGGGCAGGTGCAGCAGGTTGTTGAGGAGAATTACCGATTCGATATCGCCGCGCACATTGATAACACCTTCAAGAGAGGCCGGGCACCCCGGTACAAAAAAGACTGTAGCATGACCTAATACTTCGCGAATGCTTTCGCTATGAAAAGCGAAACCTTGCTGCGCCAGCTCAAACACGACCAGCTTGATAGTTGCCTCCTCTACGTTGACTATTGTCTGATTCGCTTCGTGACGCTGGGTCAACACCTTGTCAAGTTCTGTATCACTCATAATCGCCCTTACCTCTGGTTTTCGTCGAATCAATCACTATTTGGTTTCGCCCCTGATGTTTGGCCAAATACAGCGCCTTGTCGGCCGCTTCGCGCAGAAACTCAAGTTGATCATGATGTGGAAAGCAGGCAATACCAGCGCTGAAGCTGCATTTGAAATCACTGAGGGAGGAATAGAATTGAATTTGACTGAAAGCCTCACGCAACGTGTCCACAAGTTCAGCCGTATGCTCTACCGAGGTATCCTGCAAGATTAGCGCGAATTCTTCACCACCGTAGCGACCGATGATATCGGATGCGCGCAATCGTTGTTGCATCAGGCGCGCTAGGGCAAGAATTACCTGATCGCCCGCTGGATGGCCATGCGTATCGTTAACCGCTTTGAAAAGATCTATGTCTATCATTACAAAGCACATGGTGTCACCGCTACGTTGGGCTGCGTGCAGAGAACTATCAATTAAACGCGTGGTAGCACTGTGGTTGAAAAGCCCAGTAAGACTATCTCGAGCCATCAGTGATCTCAGCACTCTCATGCGTTCGGCACGAATAGCAACCGCCTCTACCAGTTTCTTCGGTACAACTGGTTTTGTGAGGAAACCTTCAGCACCGACTTGCATTGCAGAGGATTGCTTTTTATCGTCAGTTTCACTTGAAAGAAAAATAATTGGCAGGCTCAGGTAGTCTGGCAACTGCCGAATTATCTTAGCCAGATCGCGACCGTTACACTCTTTCAGATAAATATCGAGCAAGACCAAGTCTGGATGGAACTCATCAAGCACCTCCAGAATACGCGCGGCATCACTAAGCGGATAAGCAAGCATACCTGCCTCTTCTACCAGAGCGCAATGGTAGCTGGCAGTTTCAGGTTCATCGTCAACCACGAGGATACGGTATGCTCCAGGTTGCTGTTGACCAGTCAACTCATCAAGCATCGTTACCATCTCCATAATCTGAACCGGTTTTGACAGAAAAGCCTGTCCGTCAGCTCGAACCGCACTGAGACGTGCCTGGAAATCACTGGCCGATGCCATAAACACGGTTGGCACTGTTTTCTCGCTTGTCTGCTTTACCTCTGGGGTTTCCCCGTCACCCTCCTCCTGATCATCCTGCAAAAAATGAATATCCATCACGACCGCATCCGGCTGGAATTCAAGCACTGCCTGGCGCATTGTCGGCAGGCTAGTGAAGCATTTGCACTGATAGCCAAAGCATGCCAATTGACTGGCCATCTGTTCCGATATGGACTCGTCTTTCTCGCAAAGATACACCTTGCGACCAGCTTTTAAAACCGCTGGATTTGATGTCGTTTCCGACAGATCAGGCGTCGGCAATGGTAATGCGGGGGCGCCCTCATCATTAGCCAACAGCTCACTACTGGCTGATGCAATACACTCAATTTGCTGGCCAACGGATTCCTGCCACCCGCTCGAAAATCCCTCTCCCTCCAACAGCTCAACGATCCGCTGTTCCGCATCTCGAGCCGCAGCACCCAACGGCACAAAACCAAAAGAGCGCCCGGTTCCCTGGAGGTTGTGTATGCAGCGATGCAACTCAACAGCAACAGCCGAGTCGCTGGTATCAGCTAGTAGCTGAGCAAAGAGCTCCTTCAACTCCTCAATGCGCTGTGGCAGCGAACGAACAAATTCGACACGCAACCGCGCTATCTTGTTACGCGCGGATTCTGATGTTTTTACTGGTACGCCCTGCTTCACAGCAATCCGTTACGTTGTTGCATAACCGCATCGACCGTGTGTACTAGAGTCTCTTCAAGGCTGGCGTCTTTCAGCAGACATGCATCAAGAAGCGGCTCTTCTGCCAAAAGTTTCTCCGATGCATCACCTGTTAACAGCACAAAAGGCAGCTCGAATTTTTGTTCGCGCAATTGACGAAAAAGTTCTATGCCATTGATCAGAGGCATATTCATATCGCTGATGATCATATCGAAGTCACCATCGGCATCAAAGCATTCTATTGCCCTCATCGCGTCCTCAGCCAGAATTACCCTATGCCCTCCGTCTTCAAGTATAGCGCCAGTCATCTCTCCGGCCATAGCGTCATCGTCTACCACTAAGATTTTCATCACCGCTCCTTTATTTTAGTACTACAGTTTTTTAATACCCATCAATTGCTCTTGCCTTTAAAGTATCGATTGACTTGCTTCAATACCGTTGCTTCATTAAAGGGCTTTACTATAAACCCTGCCGCCCCAGCATTGATTGCCGAACTAACCTTGTCCATTGAACCCTCGGCACTAACCATAATCACCCGAATCGAGGGAAACTCGCGCCGAACTCTCTTGAGCACGTTTAAACCATCGGCACCAGGCATGTTGATATCAAGCAGCAACAGGTCAGGGTTCAGCTTGTCGCATTGCATCAGAGCATCCTTGCCGTTGGAAGCATCTCCTAGAACTTGATAATCTTCACCGTGCAGCATAGCCCTGAGCACACTGCGGATAAGTGCGTCATCATCGACAATTACGACACTAGGAGTATCCACGCGGTTACTCTCCTGCTCTGAAGCCATTGCCGTAAGTTCCTTATTAGCACTAGTTCCCGGTGCAGGATCCTCACGTGGCTCGTCGAGAATCGCCTGAATAGCACTATTGAATTCCGCCATGTAAGCATCCAGTTCGTTCAGGATTTGAGCATTCTCCTGATTTGGCGTACCCTCACCACTTGATGTATTCTCCTCGCCTGATTCATCTGCTTCACTTGATACATTCTCTTCGCTTGGCTCTCCCTCCTCATTGACAACATTATTCTCACTTGGTGGCGCATCCAGAAACACGTCCATAAGCTCTTCACCACGAGCTGCCAAAATCCCAAGATCGACAAATCCAAATACGCTGGAAACGCCCTTGAGCTTATGAAACACCGTTTTCAAACCCTGAGCGGCATGATGATCATTGGCATTAGCCTTGAGCGCATCGGAATGGCGTTGCGCTTCAGCAACCCGCTCACTCAACCCATCGAAAAATTTTTCGCGCAAGCGAGCTATTTTACTGCTTGCCCTTAAGCTATCCTGATTCATTGCAATAAATGGCTCCCATTCAAATTATCCATACCATCAACCCAACAATGAGTGCAGAGTATCGACCAGATTGTTGCGGTCAAAATCTCCTTTAACGATATATGCATCCGCTCCAGCCTTGACACCCCGCCTCCGATCCTCGTCTTTGGCAAGCGATGTAATGATGATAATCGGTTTGTCACTGTATGCTTCCTCCTGCCTCAGACGCTCAGTGAGCGTGAAGCCATCCATGTTAGGCATCTCCACATCGGTCAGTACAGCATCGAAGGTATTACTCATCGCTTTCCTGAACCCGTCGAGCCCATCTTCGGCCAGCGTGACCTGATAGCCACTGGCCTCCAGCACATCTTTTTCAATCTCGCGCGTATTGAGCGAGTCATCCACCACCAACACTCGGAAAGATTTCTCGAGTTGGTGGTTTTCCGCTTCTGCATCGCTGATTTTGGTACGTGTCTGGCGAGCAACCTCGAACAGCGCTGGCGCGTGTAAAATACTAACCAGTTCATTTTTTGCGGTAGTCACCATACCTGACACTCGATTGAGTTTACGCATGTGTTGCGGTAGCGGTTTGATAACCATGTTGCGCTCGTCAATTAATTTGTCGATTTGCACGGCAAGTTTTTCGTTACGTACCTTCAATACTAACAGCAGTAACGGAGCTCCTTTTTTTGCTCCGCTCGAAACAGGTGACTCTAAACCAGCCGGGATTTGCAGCAAGTCACAAAGCGGCACGACTGGAATGAATTCGTTACGCAAGATCATCACTTGTCGCTCGCCTCCAGCAAGCAGTTCCTCAGCCGGATAGCGGAGTAGCTCGCCAACATATTGACCAGTGAAGGCAAATGGCAAACCCGCCGTTTCAACCAATAGCACACGCATAACGGCAAGCGACAAGGGCAGACGTAGCGAAAAGGTCGAACCGATTCCTGATCGGGTTTCGACGCTAACCACTCCCCGCAACTCATCCAACACGCATCGCTTGACCACATCCATTCCAACACCGCGGCCAGACATATCAGTAATAATGCTGCTAGTCGAAAAACCTGGCATAAAAATAAAATCAATAATTTCCTGATCACTTAGAGTTGCAACTTCGTCTGCACTAATGAGATTTTTTTTCAACGCTTTGTCACGTACATCCTCAACACGAATACCATTACCGTCGTCACTGATGTCGATCACTACCCAGCTCCCATCCTGCCGCGCTGACACTTTCAACTGGCCCTGCGCCTTCTTGCCTATAGCCAGACGATCCTCTGGCATCTCCAGCCCATGATCGAGCGCGTTGCGAACCAAATGAATGATTGGGTCAGATAGGTTATCAATCATCTGACGGTCGAGTTCTATCTCGGCACCACTGACCACACACTCAATTTCCTTGTTAAGGGAACGGGCCAGTTCACGGGCGAGCCGCGCAACCGGTTCGAATACCGTAGTCAACGGTAACATCCGCATAACCTGCGTCGTAGCGTGCAATTCGGTCATCAACGCCTCTTGAGTCGTGACATCATCCCGGAAAATCTGCGCAAACTGTTTCAAGGACTCAGCCAGTTGATCGTCAGCCGGCAAACGCCTGATAGCGTTCAAATCGACGATACGTTGCCTCAAGCAAGCATGACTTGAAACCACCTCACCCATCAGTTTAACTAACTCATCAAGCTTGTTAAGCTGAATACGCACGGTTTCGGCCGGTTTCACTCCAAGCTCTTTGCCGCTTTTTTTACCTGAGTCTGCTACTGCCTCAGATACTGGGTCAGCAGCATTTGGCACAGCGTCATCCTCCCCTCCGGTGACAGCGGCTAGCTCCGCACACAGTGACTGATCGGCTGCCGGCAAACTAATAGGGTCATCACTTCCGGCCAGAGCGTCAACCAACGCGGAGAGCGCATCAACTCCGCGGTAGAGTAGTTGTCCCAGCGTTGGCGAATAGGTAAGGCTCCCGTCGCGCAAATGCATCAAAACTTCTTCAATATGGTGCGCAGTATCCGTAATACCTGAGAGCTTGAGCATGCGCGACGAACCTTTAATCGTATGTGCCGAACGAAAAATGGTGTTAATCAATTCTGAATCAGCATGGCCACCATCAAGAGATGATAACCCCTCGTTTAGTCGCTCAATATGGTCGCGAGTCTCCTCAACAAAGCGCGCAACGAATTTGCTTACATCAATGGCCATAGCGCTTAATGTTCTCCTGCACGTTGCGTCGCTTCGCGAAGTTCTGCGATCTGGCGTTTGCACAGTTTGAGGATTTCCCCGTCAGGTAGCCTAACGGGCACGTAACGAATACCTGTTTCCACAGCCTCAACAGATAGATGATGTATAACAACACTGTATGCACGCTGTGCTGGTGTAATGGAGCCTTTATCACGATAAAGGCCTCCAAGATAATAGTGTGCCGGCCAGCATTCGTGACAGGCATAAACAGCACGTTTAAACCAACCTATGGCAGACTCGGTTTGTTGCTGCCAGCGAGTAGCGAGCCCCAACAGATAGAGCGCATCTACCGACCATTCGTCACGCGCCAGTACCTGCTCAGCCAAGGCCACAGCTGTAGCGAAATTCTTGCGATCGAGCAACACGTATGCCTTAAGTAACAAAGCTTCAGTATTATTTGGCGAGGACATAAGAACCGTATCGAGATGCATCAGTGCTGCATCGAAGCACTCACCCCGGATAGATTGGCGTGCAGTTTCAAGTGGTTGCAGCTGGCAATTCTTGACAGGAACTACCACACACGGCAGGCTGGTCGCAGGTGAGAGGCTATTGTCACAACGCACTGGCGCTTTGCTATTGGTTGCTCGCGCGTCCTTCGACGAACCCGTTTTTCGAAGCTGTGTTCCGAACTCGTCATTGCGCGGACTCTGTCTTCTCTCAGAAGGGGCTAAATGCCCTTTTGAAAAATAAAACAGGCCTTCTTCCTCCCTAGGTCGAAACACACCAAGGTCGTTAGCCATAGTTTCCGTCAAACCAGTAATCAACACCGATTCTTCACGCATTAATGCAGCCAAATTTTTATGAATAGCCAAGCGCTCAGCAGTATCAAAGTAGATTGATACATTGCGAAAAAAAACAATATCCAAGTCATGCGGCGCAGCTATCACCGGATTTTCCAGCAAGTTCAGTTGCACAAAACTTACCATTCGCTTGAGCTCATCCTTAACCAAATAACATCTACCATCCTTGTCAAAATAACGAGCACGCACATCAGCATGCACACCACGGAATGAAAACTCTGTATAGCTGGCACGGCGCGCTTTATCAAGAGCGGCAGTATCGATGTCCGCACCAATCACTGTGAACAGTTGCTTAGCACGTTCTCCATAAACATCCATCAACGCCATTGCCAACGAGTATGGCTCCTCTCCCGAAGAGCAACCTGCGCTCAGTATACGTATTGGCTCTCTAGTATCAGGGCTCGCTAGCAAACGCGGGACAAGACACTCTACGAGAAAACTGATCTGCTGCGACTCGCGGAAGAAATAGGTCTCATTGTTAGTCAACAGATTGACGAGCGCCTGAAACTCATGCTCGTCTTTGCCGAGCTGTGCTTTGTAGCATGATGGTTCGATAGATAACCCGGCGATACGTGTAGCAAGCGCCTCGGCAAGTTGTTGTTTATTATCACCTGTGAACAATAGTCCACAGCGCTCGCGAATCAAACCCTGAAACGGCGCGAGATCAAGCGTCATAGCTTGACCTGCTGTGGGCGATATCCAGCATCGCGGGAACTATATCTTCCAGCGTCAACACCTGCTGAACGGTGCCGCTCTCAATCGCCGCACGATTCATACCATATATCAGCGAACTGGCCTCATTCTGGGCAATGGTTCTACCTTGTGTTCTGTGGATTTTCGCGATGCCAGCCACGCCGTCCATACCCATGCCGGTAAGGATAATACCTACCGCCAGCGAACCAAAAACCTTCGCCACGGAATCAAGCAATACGTCACAGCTTGGATGATAAGTATCATTTGGATTCACTGGCAAAAGTACAACGCGGTGTTTTGCAGTTAACGCAAAATGCGACTCAGATGGAGAAACCAAGACCTTGCCAGCCTGAAGAGGATCACCATCGACAGCCAAACGCACAGACAGTTTGCAGAGCTTACCCAGCCACTTGACCATACCACCAGCAAAACCATCAGCAATATGCTGGGAGATCAGCACTGGACAGGGGAAATCAGCAGGAAGCTCTGACAGGATTTTTGCCAAGGCCTGAGGGCCACCAGTGGAACAGGCAATAGCAAAAACGTGCCCAGAGTAAAGCCCAGAGTAAAGCTCTGACTCTAGACCAGATACTGGTTTGCCAACCGTTGCGCTAGCTCGCGATACAGAGCTGGTCGTGGCCAGCTCCGGCCGGAGTTGACGGCGCGTCACCACCGAGACACCTGCCAGCAATCGAACCCTATCCGTAAATTCTTTCACTTTCCCCTCAGTGCAATCGGGTTTAGGCAGAACGTCAAGCGCGCCAAGCGTCAACGCTTCAACCGCAATCTGCGCGTTAGCCATATCGCTAACGACAAGAATAGGCACCGCTTTGCTACCCATAATTGTCTCTATCGCTTCCATACCGCCCATCACTGGCATCTCTAGATCCATGGTAATGACGTTTGGTTTAAGTCTTTTTGACATCTCAACTGCCTGTCGACCATCATGGGCCTCACCCACAACATCTATATCGCTTTCCTGTTCCAATATGGCACACAATAGCCGGCGCACCATACTATTATCATCCACAATCAGGACTCGGATATTGGTCATAAGCGCAGGTCAGTCGTCTTCGCCAAGATTGAAATGTCCCACCAGCTCATCAAGCCTTGTCGACAAACTGGACATTTCCCTACTGTTCTGCGAGATCCGATTGATAGAGCCCGCCGTGCTCGAACTGGCGGTGACAATTTCCCGTAACGCAACGACCACCTGATCGCTGGCAGTTTTTTGTTGTTTTGTGGACAGCGAAATCTGTTCGGCCGCACTGCGTGCCTGACTGGCTGCGTCTATGATCTCGTGCAGGCATTCAGCCGTATTACTGCTCGCAGTGCTGCCCGCAGCAATACCGCTGCTGCCTTTCTCGGAGCTGATCACGAGAAGGTTGATCGACTCCTGAATTTCGCTGATTTTTTTGGCAATCTCCTCGGTTGATTCACTAACACTGTCAGCCAGGCGACGAATCTCGCTGGCAACCACCGAGAAGCGCTTGCCAGCCTCACCAGCGCTGGAAGCTTCCAACGCCGCGTTGAAGGCAATCAATTTGGTCTGGTCGGCCACCGCATTGATAATCTCCATAATCTTGCCTATTTCTTTGGACTTAGCACCCAAATCAACTATTTCTTTTAAACTCTTCTGATTGTCAATGCTGATATCCTGCATCCGCGCAATAACATCTTCCATACTCTCGGAACTTTTACGACTACCATCAAGCGTCTGACCGGCAATATCAACCACCGACGTCGAGTGATCGGCGATCACTGTTGACGAAGCCGACAACTCCTCCATGGTGGAAGTAATCTCGGCCACCGAAGAAGACATTTCGCTCGATGTAGAGGCTTGCCCCTCAACGGCGCCAAGAATTTCCTCAGAGGCACTGAGAACTTTAGCCGCATTAACACTCACTTCCGTTACCAGCGAATGCAACTTACCCCGCATTTTCGAAGCGGCCTGAGCTAGGCAGGCAATCTCGTCGCGGCCTTCAAGGGGAATATCCGCCGACAAGTCTCCTTCGGCAATACGATCGACACCAGCAATCACTGTGTTTATACGCCGACCTAAGTGTCGCGCCAACAATATAGCTAGTAATAAGCCGAAAACAATCGACAGTAACCCAACGAGAATGGCATTACGCCTTGCATCAAAGCGAGCACCTACAAAAGCGCTCGTATCAATTGCAATCACGATCACACCATCAGTCTTAGCGTAAGAGCCACCATAATCTGCAGCATAAATAGTGTGCGGCACGCCTTCTATGTCTGTATAAACAATTTGCGCATTACCGTTTAGGGCTTGCGTTAGAGTATCGTCCGAAACCAGTGACTCCGCTCCCAGCGCAGATCCTACAGCGGTAAAGCCGCCCTTATTATCCGGCACGTACAAACCGGCATTAACGTCGTCGTTGGATTTAAGCTTGTCAAAAAAAACCTGTCCGACACCCATACCAAATTCCACCGACCCAACTGGCTGGCCGAAATACCGCACTGGAGACACGGCGAGGGCAGCAAAACCACTGTGCGTTCTGGATATACCTTTCATTGGTCTGTTGTCACGATTCGCGGCAAGCACATGGGGTCGTGTTATGGACAAATCATCCCCGAATCTACCAGCATCATGAGCTCGGAAAAAGGAAGTAGCAGGTGGGCTATGAAACTGCAACTGCGTAACATCATATCGAACCGTCAGTACTTCAAAAGCAGATACAAACTGGTCGTCGAACCATTCACGGTTACCATCGGATAATTTTTCCTGCACCAGAGGAAAATTGGCGAGTAGATCTGTCATAACTTCCGCTTTGCGCAGCTCCCCGCCCAAAGCATAACTGACCACCTTAAACTGCGCTTCCAAGGCCGAAGATTCGGCCCGATGGCTGAGTTCATTCAAACGAGCAAGGTTAAAGTAGGTAAGCACGGCAACACTACTAATAATAGCCACACCCAGAACCAATACAATCTTCACCCAAATACGCATATTCTGAATCACGATCGACCTCGGCTAACTTCCAATTAAAAAAAACTCAAATCCATCACTAGCTCATACTGGGAGTAGCCACTAAAATATGCCTCTCCTAACACAATACACTTGAATATTTTTGATTTCGATTTCAGGTCAAAATTTGGAGCTGCAACCAAACAATGAACGCAATTAATGGCAGATTTCCGTCTTTCATCCAGACCGATCATTAGAACCGGATCCATTGACTTGGGGTAAATCACCCGCCTAGCACCATGCCCTATTCAGAACATCATTGCCGCAATTTGAATAATTTCAGCTCAGTATTGAAGCTCGCACCAACCCTCTTCATCTCATCGACCATTGCGTTATAATGTTTAGTATTTGTTTTCCAGTGACCTGATCTTTTATCCTTGTCCAGACAGGCCAAGTAGGCTTCATTTTTAGTGATGTAGGATCTGATCGCCCGCACAGACTCCCTCATCTCATCCTCTGTAACAGTATTTCCATCAGGAAGCTTGGGGGGTACATCCGCAACGCAACCAGCAATAGCAGTCACGGACATCAAAGGGGCGAGCAATGCAACTATAAGAAAATACTTTTTCATAATCATCCTTACAGACTAAACCAACATGCGATTAACGTTGTCATCAAATAGGTTGCCTCCAAAATAATAGTACTTATTATTTTTTGTGCAATAAGATATCCGACAAAATATTTTATTTGTAGTAGTTAGGTAACATTTATTTATCATGGTTTAGCCATTAAGCCCATTGGCTTACCAGTAACCTCGGTGCTACGAACAATGATTGCATCTTGCTTCAGACATTTTTCAATTGTTGTGGATTTGATTATCGATAGAAGGTCGAACACTGTATTACGGCGCCATACGCGGAAAATAAGTTCTTTTCACTGCTAAATTGGCCAGCATAGAAAATTGAAAAGTAAAAAAAAACTACTAATAAAATTATGATCCATGAGCCTCATGAGGAAAGTAAAGGAAACTGAGAGGAA